>Ga0116171_10002343_pt1 | contig 18015 bp, 16 predicted proteins | sample AD_JPNHW2_MetaG_FD_89798 | JGI IMG/M metagenome (GOLD analysis project Ga0116171, IMG submission 89798) | Active sludge microbial communities of municipal wastewater-treating anaerobic digesters from Japan - AD_JPNHW2_MetaG | ecosystem: Engineered > Bioreactor > Anaerobic > Digestate | place... | reverse complement strand
ATTCTAGTATCACTGTTCATAAACTCTCCGAATTTTGTTTCATGGTGTTTCACCATGTTTCATAGTGTTCCAATCATGTACTATCTATGACTAAATAATTACAAATATAAGATTTTTTTGAAACACGATACAAATACGATACAAAATATGTATCAAAATGGCTTAATATCAATTATTAAGAAGTATAATAAAAAAACAAAAGTCGCTATAAAATAGCGACTTAGTGATAAATAACTGTATTTGTAAGTTGTTGATTATCAATGATTACTTGCCGATGCAGAAATTCTTAAAAATATGCCCGAGTATTTCGTCGGTAGAAATTTGCCCTGTAATCTCTCCCAGAAAATACAGGCATTCCCGGATATCCTGCGCCAGGAAATCTCCTGAAATCATTGTATTAAGTCCTTCCTGAACCCGGATAATTGATTGGTACGCTTTGGCAAGAGCCTCAAAATGCCTGAGGTTTGTTACGATAACGGCGTCTTCATCAACTAAATCGAGTTTTACCGCAGTTTGCATCGCTGCAATTAGTTCATCGAGATTGGTTTTCTGCTTTGCAGCAATGAAAACTACTTTTTCATTTTGCCGTAGCTGAAAACTCTTTAATGCAGCTATTGTATCACTATTTCCGCGATCAACTTTGTTGGCGGCAATTATCACATGTTGTCCTGATATCCTTTGCCTTATTTTCTCAATTCTGGACCGAATCAAATCAAAGGGATTCAGAGTATCAATAACTAGAATAACGATGGAAGCCTGGTCGAGCTTTTTGAAACTACGGTTTATCCCCATTGTCTCAATTTCGTCGGTTGTTTCCCGTATTCCGGCTGTGTCGAAGAAACGGAACGCTGTGCCGTGAATATTAATTACATCTTCGATAACATCTCTGGTTGTGCCGTGAATATCAGAAACGATTGCCTTTTCTTCATTTAGCAAGGCATTTAGCAAGGTTGATTTTCCAACGTTGGTTTCGCCCACAATGGCAACCGGAATACCGTTTTTTATCACGTTACCAAGTTGGAATGAATCTTTCAGTTTCCGCAATATTTCTTCAATTCTCGAGACCAGCTGCTTTAGTTGAGCCCTATCAGCAAATTCAACATCTTCTTCGCTAAAATCGAGCTCCAATTCAATCAACGAAATAAAATTTAATAATTCGGCTCTTAATTTTGTCAGTTCTCCTGAAAAGCCGCCACGCATTTGGTGCATCGCAACTTTTTGGGCTGCCCTGGTGGTTGAAGCAATCAGGTCGGCCACCGCCTCTGCTTGCGATAAATCCATCTTGCCATTCAGAAAAGCACGCTGGGTGAATTCTCCCGGCCGGGCCATTGTGGCGCCTTTAGAAATAAGTAACTGGAGAACTCGCTGTTGAATGTACGTTGATCCATGACAGGTGATTTCGACAACATCTTCGCCGGTAAATGAATGAGGCGCTCTAAATAGCGAAATGACAACATCATCAATGATTTCAGTTCCATCTGAAATTGTCCCGAAGTGAAGAGTATTTGCTTTTTGCTGAGTTAAGGTTTTCCCGGTTTTAGGGGAATGGAAAATTTTATCGGCAATTTCAATTGCTTGTTCTCCTGATATCCGCAATGTTGCTATTGCACCCATTCCCGGTGGCGTAGCTATGGCACAAATAGTTGACTGTTCGTACATTTCTATAAAAATTACCAGCCAAAATTACATTATTTGGGCTGAAAATAGTATGGTTAGTTTTCCTGCTCTATTCAAATTTCAGATTTTTAAAGTAAACGACTTTTAGCTCAAGGCAGTTCATCGATTTTTTTCTGAACCAAACGTTGAGAAGTCGTTCAGCAATAAAGCCTAAAACCCGCTCCTGATAACCAGCATAATCTGATAGGACGGCTCGTTTTTCGAACTCGAAAAGGATGTCAAACAACCAACTCATAAATTCCTGAAAATGTTGATTTTTTAGGATAAACATGTTGTTGGCATACAGTTGGTTACTTTCCATAACATCATTTAAGGCTTGTAAATATTCCGGATGTTTTTCCCGTATAATTGCTTCCAACAATTTCAGGTCATCTAGATTATGGTATCGGCGATAATGCTCTTTCACCGAATATCTCAAAATTCTGGGCTGGGGGAGAATTGCATCGTATTTCTCAAGCAGGTTGAGTAATTGATCTTTACCGAGTATTCTTTTTTCCCAGAAGTTAACCCTGCTTGTGTAAATCAATCCCGCTCTTTTCTTGTACAATCCCACAGGATAATAAAAAAGCCGTTTTATTCTGTAAATTATAGGTTCATTCCTTCCCGCGAAAAACCTCCGGTAATGGCACGTTCCAACAATCTCTTGCTCTGTGTTTTTCCAAATCCAATAGTGTCCCGTAAGTTCGCTGTAATACTTATTTTTTTCAGAAATATTGTCTGCTGTATTATCTCCCGAAATTCCAGTCTTATTCTTGGTTCTATGGTTACCAGCCATTAACGGAGTGTACAAATCGTCGTTTTTGACAATTGTTCCATTCTTATAAAACAGCACATATATCCGGGCAACGGTCATTTTTCTGATAATGAAGTTCAACTAAAATTGGCGTCTGAATAGTTTAAAAACTAATTTCCAGAGTTTGTTGAGATTTCGAAAATAAGAGTTTAAAATTCCATATACATCTAATATTTTCGAATCAAAAAAACGAATAAATATTGTCAAAAAAGCCATATCCGCATATTTTATTACTTTTGTCCGAACTTTGAAAATCATAAATCAAATCAATAAACATGAAACTTCTTGAAGGAAAAACGGCCATAATAACTGGCGCATCGAGAGGGATTGGAAAAGCCATTGCTCTCAAATTTGCTGAAGAAGGTTGTAACATTGCATTTACCGATCTATTTGCTGATGAAAACATGAAAAGCACTGAAGCAGAAATTTCTGCATTAGGTGTAAAAGCAAAAGGATATGCTTCGAATGCAGCCAACTTCGAAGATACAGATCGTGTTGTAAGCGAAATTGTTGCTGACTTTGGCGGTGTGGATGTGCTGGTTAACAATGCGGGTATCACGAAAGATACACTTTTGATGAGAATGACTGAAGACCAATGGGATGCTGTTATTAATGTTAATCTGAAGTCGGTTTTTAACTTCACCAAGGCAGCACAGAAAGTGATGTTGAAGCAAAAATCGGGTTCAATCGTCAACATGAGTTCAGTTGTTGGTGTTAGCGGAAATGCAGGCCAGTCGAACTATTCGGCATCAAAAGCTGGTATTATTGGTTTCACAAAATCAATCGCGAAAGAACTTGGTTCACGCGGAATTCGTTCCAACGCTATTGCTCCTGGGTTTATCATTACTGAAATGACAGCTAAAATTCCGGAAGACGCACGTAAGCAGTGGGAAGCAACCATCCCGATGAAACGTGGTGGTTTACCTGAGGAAGTTGCCAAAGTGGCTTTGTTCCTTGCTTCTGATTTGGCTTCGTATGTGAGCGGACAAGTAATTAATGTTTGTGGCGCAATGAACACCTAGTATTTAGGGAAAGATAAAAAATCAAAGCCGGATGCTGATGCTCCGGCTTTTTTTTTGTGAAAAAAAATCGAGAAAATTCTCGATTAAAAGGCATTTTATCGTAACTTAGAATATAACATTGAACACATCCCATATAAATGAGCCAAAGAGGAATTTCATTTCGTTTAAATTCTCAGGTCACAGTTATTGCTGTAATCATTATTTCTGTGATCGTATATATCAATTACCATTTTACAAAAAAAGTCCTCATTGGCAAAATAGAAGAGGGTGCAGTTAACCAAAGCAATCTTGTTATTTCGAGTATATCCAGAATCACAGTTGGAACAGAAGAAATTGCAAAAAATGTATCGTTTCAGGCACTTTACTTTTATCAGCACAACGATATTGGCACTCTTTTAAAACAGGTGGCTAAAGCCAATCCTATTTTAGAAAGTGTTCATGTTGAGTTTCCTGAATTTGATAACGCACGTTTCACTGTTTGTAGCAATGAGGAGCATTGCAAGCGGAGATGTAATAATTCAGACTCTATTTTTGCAGCCGACAGTTTAGGTAACGGAATCTGGTCGAAACCATTTTACTGCGGAAATGATACAACACACCTGCTGGTAGCATACAGGTACCCCATATTTAAGCCTGAAACGAGAACGATTATTGGGCACGTGTATTGCGAAGTTTCATTAAGAAAGATAAGGCAAATGCTCTCGCAAATTCCGATTAGTCATAATGGATATGCGTTTCTTGCTGATGAGACAGGACTTTGCCTTACACATCCGGATTTAACATGGATTTTAAAAAAGAATATATATTCCAATCCCTTTTTTACTGAAGAAACAAAAACGGAAATTCAGACTGTGGTAAGATCGGGGCAAAGTATTTCCAAATACGGCATTTCCGAATATTTCAATAACAAACCCGCCTGGTTTTATTTTGCTCGTTTGGTGAATACAAACTGGATTACTGTTATTGTAATTCCTGAATCAGAGCTATTTAAGGAGATTCACCAGATTTTTCAAAAAATCTTATGGGTGTGCGGGCTGGGAATCATCTTCTTATTTATTATCAACATGTTGATTTTTAGTTGGGTATTGACTCCGCTGGCAAGAGTTTCTGAGGCGATTTATCAATTTTCTTCGATTCCTGGAGGCAAAAAGAATACGAAAGATGAAGTTAAAATATTGAAAGATAGCCTTGAGAACTGGCAGGAAAAATATGGAAAGCTTATTACAGAAAAGGACAGGTCGGAAAGTGAGAAAGTCAGATACGAAAAAGAGCTAAAATCAGCAAGGGATATTCAGCAGAATATTGTTCCGGAAGGAAGGGCAAAATTTTTGGATCATCCGGAGATTGATCTTTTTGCAACATTAATGCCTGCCGGAAAGGTTGGAGGCGATTTGTATGACTACTTTTTTATCGATAAAACACATTTGTTGATTGCTATTGGCGATGTTTCAGGAAAGGGCATTCCGGCGTCGTTATTTATGGCTGTAGCCAGTACTTTAATTAAAACGAACGCGAAATTGTTGCAATCAAGAGACATTGTGGCCGAAGTAAATAAAGAGTTAAGCAACAGGAATACCGATCAATATTTTCTCACATTGTTCGTTGGAGTATTGGATCTTGAGACTGGGAAACTTGATTTTTGTAATGCAGCTCATAATTATCCATACATTCTGCATCAAGATGGAACGATTGATGCATTATCAAAAAGCCACGGGTTGCCGCTGGGAATATACCGCGATAAGACATATAAAAGCAGTTCTGTTGAACTTGTTTATGAGGATAAATTAATCTTGTTCACTGATGGATTAATAAACTCGATAGACGACAAAAATAATTATTACGGGACTGGCCGGCTGGAGAATAACCTTTTGAATATGAGTGACCTGAGCTCGGAAGAGATCGTAAATAAGTTAATCAGTAGCCTATCAATTTTCAAAGGAGACATGCCCCAATCTGACGATATTTCAATCTTGATCTTCCGATACTTAAACAACAAAAAAATAGGCTGAATACCTTTGGTGTTCAGCCTATTTTTTTAACTATTGTTCGGGATTTTGGATTTTACTTTTCTTTATTCCGTATGTGAAGTAAATGACAAAACCTATTGCCATCCAGATTATCAAACGCAACCAGGTGTCAAAAGGAAGAAACAACATTTGAGCGATGCAAATCCCGGCGCCCAGAATGGGAACTAAAGGTACAAATGGTGTTTTAAATGCACGTTCCATATCTGGTCGTTTCACACGTAAAACAATCACACCAATACACACAATAGCGAATGCGAGCAAAGTACCAATCGACACCAACTCACCCAGAATATTAATTGGAAGAATTCCTGCAATAATCATGGCAGCAAATCCAGTGATTAATGTACTCACATAAGGTGTTTTGAATTTTGGGTGTACTCGAGAGAAAACTGGCGGCAAAAGCCCGTCTTTTGCCATCGAAAAGAAAATTCGAGGTTGCCCGAGAAGCATTACCAGAATAACCGAGCTAAGTCCGGCGATTGCGGCGATTTTGATTATGGGACGTAGCCAGAACAAACCACTACCCATAGCATTCACGCCAACAGCAATCGGGTCGGCAACGTTCAGTAATGTATAACTCACAATTCCGGTCAAAATTATTGCCACGAAAATATAGAGAAGAGTTGAAATACCCAGAGAACCTAAAATACCAATTGGCATATCCCGTTTAGGGTTTTTAGCCTCCTGGGCTGCGGTTGAAACGGCATCAAATCCAATGTAGGCAAAGAAAATAACACCGGCAGCTCTAAAGATCCCACTCCAACCAAAATGACCCCATTGTCCGGTATTTTCAGGGATAAATGGGTGCCAATTGGCTTTATTTACAAACATGAGCCCAATGCCAATGAAAAGCAGAATCACGAATACTTTTATTACAACCATTAGATTATTGAAACGGGCTGATTCTTTAATACCAATGAGTAAAAGAAATGAAATTAGCGCTATTACAAACATTGCCGGAATATTAATAACTCCGGTCAGGTGGGGGAGGCTGTCAACAATAACTCCTGAATCAGTTAAGCTCTTGGTCAATTCGGGGGTCAGGTTCTTCCATCCGGCCTGAGGAACATCAACCATAACGGTTCCGGCTGCGGCAGTTAGTTGTGCCGGGATGTTTATGCCAAAGTCTTTTAAAAAGCTCACCACATAACCCGACCATCCAACAGCAACTGTTGATGCCGCAAAAAGGTATTCCAATATCAGGTCCCAGCCAATAATCCATGCTATAAATTCTCCCATTGTAGCATAGGCATAGGTGTACGCGCTTCCCGAAATTGGGATCATCGATGCAAACTCGGCATAGCACAAACCTGCAAATAAGCAGGCCATTCCTGAAATGATAAATGATATAACTATTGCAGGACCAGCATATTGGGCGGCCGCCTGACCGGTTAATACAAAAATACCGGCACCGATAACTGCACCGATTCCCAGGGTGGTAAGGTTAAACGCGCTTAATGACTTCCTTAAACCCTGATCGGACTTCGCTTCCGACATCAGTTTAGACAGTGGTTTCGTGATAAAAAGCTTTGGCATAAATTCTAATTTTGATATACCAAAAATAGCTTTTTTGTTGACAAATCAAGGCTTTTGCTGATAATCTGTCGTTAAATTAATTTTTTCTAAATAAAAGTGTTTTTATGGCTGCATAAAAGAAGGGAATTAGCGTCACGACAATAAGACCAAGAAAAATGAGCTCGAAATTATCTTTAACCCAGGTTATTTCACCAAGGAAATATCCGGTTAGCGTAAAGAAGGGAACCCAAATCACAGACCCGATAATTGTGTATTGCTTGAAAATTGGAAAGTTGAATGATGCCGTTCCGGCAAAAAAGGGTATATAGGTTCTGATTACCGGGAAAAAGCGGCCGATAATAATGGATTTTTTTCCGTGCTTTTGGTAGAAGTGCCTCGTTTTTTCAATTGAAGGAACGAGATACTTCTTTATAAGCTTTCGCTGGCTGTGCTCAATTCGGTGGCCAATTGCAAGTCCTATCTGGTAATTGAAGTGATTTCCAATAATTGCCGCTACAATAAGCAATGGAACAAGAACCCAAATACTCATGTCAGAGGAAGCCGCAATAACACCCGCTGAGAAAAGAAGTCCGTCGCCCGGCAAAAAGGGAAAAACAATTAGTCCTGTTTCAAGAAAAATGATTAAAAATAACAGGAGGTAAGCTTCCCATACGTTTTCTGAAACCAAACTAAAAATGGCTTCATTTGTATGAAAAAGTATGTGGTAGATCGTATCAAGCATTTGTGTTTTGTTGATTCTGTATTAAAAACGAAGTGTAATTTACCGTAGTATAAAATTACAGTAAATTACACTATCAAAACAAATAACCAAATCGTTTGTACGAGCAAAAACAGGTTAACCCAAGTTAATGTTTCTTAACGATGAGCGATTTAGTCTGTAAACTGGTCTTTTATAAGTTCTGCAACCTTATTTAAAAACACATTGTCCTCCTCAGTAAATGGAGCTGCGGAATGGCTATCGATGTCGATTTCGGCAATAAATCTTCCGTCTTTTAGTATTGGCACCACTATTTCGGATTGCACCTCCAGTCCGCAGGAAATGTAATTGTCAACTTGTGTTACATCCTGAACAACCATTGTTTCTCCACTGGCAGCAACTTGCCCGCAAATGCCTTTACCTACTGCAATGTGGGTGTGTTGAGTTGGCTTTCCGACAAATGGGCCCAATACAAGTTCGTTTTTTGCACCATCCAGTACATATAATCCAACCCAGTCGTAATGATACACTTCAGCTTTTAACGTGCTGCATATCTGTAGTAAAAGGTCTTTCGGATTTGCATTAACAATTCCCTCAATTTGCTCAAAAACTTTTCCAAAATCTGGTCTTGTCATACTATTTGATTGATTGTTTTATTACAATTTGATCTTCGTGGGTTATTTTTTCGCAGTACTTACATTTTAAATCCAGTGGATTTTTTGAAATAACCGTGAAATGGGTTGTAATGTCCTCATTGTTTGTAATGCACTTTGGATTAAAGCATTTTACGATTCCAATAATTTTATCTGGAACTTCTACCACACGTTTTTCAACAACCTCGTAGTCGCGGATGATGTTCAATTTCGCATTTTTGGCAATGAGTGCGATCTTGTTTATTTCATCGTCTTTAAAAAAAACATCAGAAAGTTTGATAATTGCTTTGCTTCCGAGTTTTTCGCTTTCCAGATTTGCACCAAAAGTTATTTGTGTTTTCAGGCTTTGGAGGCCAAGTATTGAGATGACTTTAAACAGATTTTCTGAGGGAATGTGGTCGATCACCGTGCCATTATTAATAGCACTGACTTTCAGTTTTAATTTTTTCTTTAAACTATCGCTCATGGTTAATTATTTTAGGTTGAGGATATGTGAAATGATACCCTGACGGGTGAAAACGCCGTTGCGGGCTTGTTCAAAATAATACGCTTTTTCGTTGCTATCAACATCCGTATGTATCTCGTTTACACGAGGAAGCGGATGCAGAATTCGCATATTTGGTTTTGTATTTTTCAACATCGCATTTCGAAGGATGTACACATTTTTAACTTTCTCGTATTCAATAGGATCCATGAATCGTTCTTTCTGGACGCGAGTCATGTACACAATGTCAGCGTAGTTAATGTTCTCGTTTATTTCGGAGTGTTCATAGTACTTAATTCCCTTTTCTTTCAGGAATAATTTATACTCTTCAGGCATGGCTAGCTCGTCGGGTGCAATGAAGTTGAAAACCGGGTTTTTAAATTCAGACATGGCCATTAGCAGCGAATGTACGGTTCGGCCGTACTTTAAGTCTCCTACCATGCAAATATTGATATTATCGAGTGTTCCCTGCGTTTTCAGGATCGAATACATATCGAGCAATGTTTGCGTAGGATGCTGATTTGCGCCATCGCCGGCATTAATTACCGGAACGCTGGAAACCTCAGACGCGTACCTTGAGCTCCCTTCCAGCGGATGGCGCATTACAATCAAGTCGGCATAATTGCTAACCATTTTAATTGTATCATGCAGAGTTTCGCCTTTTGACACGCTTGATGAACCGGCGTCGGAGAAACCAATGATTCTTCCGCCTAAACGGTTTATTGCAGTTTCAAAACTCAATCTTGTTCGCGTAGAAGGCTCGAAAAACAGCGTGGCTACCACCTTACCTTTTAGTAGTGGCTGGTTTGGATTTTTCTCAAAATCGGCTGCAAGTTTTAGAATTTGCAGGTAATCCTCTTTTGAATAGTCGGTGATAGAAATTAAGTCTTTTTTCATTCGATGTCATATTTTTTGGATTGAAAAAACAAAAAAAAAACCAACAGAAATTTTAATCCTGTTGGTTGAAGTGGGTTCCTCATTGAAAGGGATAAAGTTGTGAATCAGAATCGTAAATTGATGGAAACAATAATGCAGATTGGGAAAAAATTTCTCTTGATGATGAGATTCATCAAAGAAACAGGAATAATGTTTTATCAGGCGTTCCATCAAAATCCAAAATTAGTTTGTTTTTATCAGATTTGGTAATTTATTGACCAGTAGTTATAAAAACGTTATTAACAACCCTTTTTATTGTAATTCGTTTATTTTTAATCCTTCGATCTTGGATAAAATACCTTCAACCCGTTCAGAATCAGTGAGCCTCACTGTTGTACTGATTGAGCACCGGAGATCGAATAACGGATTAATCTGAGGTAGCTTTTCGTCTTTGAATACTTTCATTACCTCGTTCATAACTCCATAATCAAATTCAACCAGATATAACTTTTCTACTATTTTTTCTACAATTTCTGCATTTGTTATCGCGTCAAACGCGGCGTTGCGGTAAGCATTAATCAAACCGCTTGCTCCAAGCAATATTCCGCCGAAATAGCGGACAACTACAATCAGGATATTTGTCAGATCGAAACTTTGTATTTGACCCAGTATTGGTTTGCCTGCAGTTGACGAAGGTTCGCCATCGTCATTAGCCCTGAAGTGCAATTTTTCGTGTCCCAATCGCCATGCGTAACAATGATGGCGGGCTGAGTAATGTTCTTTTTTTATAGTTTGGATAATTTCTTTTATTTCGTTTTCTGAGTAAACCGGAAAGGCATAAGCAATAAATTTACTGCCTTTGTCCTTAAATAGGCCTTCAGAAGGAGCTAATATCGTTTTGTAGGTGTCTTCCATCAGAAACTTAATAAAATCAGAATAGACGAAATGGCGATTAACAGCCCGGTAAAGTTAAGCTTCGAAAATTTTTCGTGAAATAAAATCAGGCCAAAAAGAAGCGCAAAAAGTACAATGCAAAGGTTGTTCAATCCAAATATAATTGAGCTATCTATTTTGCTGTTATTCAATGTCATGATAAAAAAATACAACGAACCGAAATTTGCTCCTCCCAATATTATACCACCAACTATTTCAGAACCGGTTGTATTTTTAATGGAGTTATTCGAGTTAGTTAACATGGCAATTATTCCGGCAATTAATGCAAAAAAGAAAACCACTGCGGAAAAAAGAAGTGCCATATGGTTCGGAACGTGATAACTTTGCGTGTATTTAACGATGGAGTCGGCACATCCAGATCCAATAAATATTGCGATAGGCAGAAGTATTAGTTTAATGTTTTTCGATTTGTCGATTGGTTTGTAGCAAGTGAAAAATACCCCAATTAAAGCCAGGACTAAACCAGACGTTTTCCATACCGAATTTTTTTCGCCAAAATAAACGAGTGAAAAGAGTATCGGTATAACCATAGAAAGCTTGTTCGCAATGGTGGTAACGGCCAGACCTGCTTTTCGCGTTGAATAGCCAATCAAAAAAAACATCAAAACATAAAGTACCCCGATCAGAAGTGCAAACTGAATCCATTTTGAAGTCAAGACATCCGAAAACGAAACCTGATGATGATTAAAGCTGAACCCCAGAGCTGCAGCAACAAGGTAATTGATTGAAATGAGCCTTACGAGGTTTGTTTTAAACCGCTCGGTTACCTTGAATGTAACAAAAATAGCGGTGGAACAAAGTACACTCAGCAGCAGGTATTTCATTCGTTTAAATAAAAAAAGCAGATCGAAACAGACCTGCTTTGTATTTTTTAAAATTTCAGTTTCTTTTCAATTTCGTCCACGCACAGTCGGAATGCCTTATCCGTTTCCTTCAAATTATTGACCGTTTTGCAGGCGTGCAATACAGTGGCATGGTCTTTATGCCCCACTTGAGATCCGATTGAAGCCAGAGACGACTTGGTCATGTTTTTAGAAAAATACATGGTTAGCTGACGGGCCTGAACTACTTCTCGCTTTCTTGTTTTTGCCTGAAGTGAATCGACCGACATGTTAAAATAGTCACATACAACTTTGGCAATGTAGTCAATCGACAATTCGCGTTTTGAATTCTTAACCAGCTTGTTAACCATCTCACTGGCCAACTCGAGCGTAATCTCTTTGCGGTTTAATGTTGACTGTGCCAGGAGCGATACTAAAGCTCCTTCAAGCTCCCTGATATTGGTTGTTATGTGAGAAGCAATATATTCAAGTACCTCGTCTGAAATTACGATGCCATCCTTATATGTTTTTCTTCTCAAAATGTCCATCCTGGTTTCGAATCCAGGTTGCTGTAAATCGGCAGTAAGTCCCCATTTAAATCTCGATAGCAAGCGCTGTTCCAATCCCTTCAATTCAATTGGCGGCTTATCCGAAGTTAAAATCAGTTGTTTGCCACTTTGGTGTAAGTGATTGAAAATGTGGAAGAATGTTTCCTGTGTTTTTTCTTTTCCAGCGAATTCCTGAACGTCATCCAATATCAAAACATCTATCATTTGATAGAAATTCAGAAAATCGTTTCTGTTGTTGTTCCGGGTTGCTTCTGTGAACTGAGTCTGAAATTTATTTGCGTTTACGTAAAGAACAACCTTGTCGGGGTGACGTTCTTTTACTTCTATACCAATTGCGTGCGCCAGGTGTGTTTTTCCAAGACCAGAATTGCCATAAATCATTAACGGATTAAAAGCAGTTCCACCGGGATTTTGAGCCACAGCATAGCCTGCGCTTCTGGCCAACCGGTTACATTCGCCTTCAACAAAGTTGTCAAAAGTATTGTCAAGCCTTAATTGTGGGTCGATCTGAATCTTCTGAATTCCCGGAATAATAAACGGATTCTTAATAGAAGCCTTCCCTTCAACTTTTAAGGGAATACTCATTGGCTTATTTTGAATTTTGCTGTTGTTATTAGTCGGGTATTTAACCGTATAAGGCTGAGAGTTTGTTTGGTTGTTGCCCATTACAACAACATATTCGAGTTTGGCTCCAACACCAAGCTCCTTTCTTAAAGTTTTTCTAAGCAGGTCAATGTACTGTTCTTCAAGATATTCATAAAAAAATGGACTTGGTACCTGAATCGTTAAGATGTCTTCATCTATGTTAACCGGAACGATTGGTTCAAACCACGTCTTAAAACTTATACTTGGAACGTTGTCACGAATAATAGACAGACAACGATCCCAAACCAAACGATGATCTGTAATCATTTTGGAGCCAGATATTTTAAAATTAAACAAAACTATTTCCCCTGATTATTTTTCCCAGAAACAAATTTTAGGAAAAAAAATGTTAAAAAAAAATCGTTTTTCGCTTGACTTGTATTGAAAAATGTTAAGTAGTTTAAAACTCAGGCATTTAAAAAAAATAAATTTTTTAATATTTTTTTAATTTATTTAAACTACTGAAAATCAATCACTTAAAATAATTTCAATTTAAATCCTTGTCAATAAAGCATTCTATGCTTATTAACAATAATAATTGGCATTGTTTTGCAGTTAATTCGCTTGATTTTTTAACGCCTTTTCAAGTTTTATTCTCCTCCCGTTTTTAAAAGCCACGACGCTGGCATCAGGAAAATTGATTTTTGCAGTTTGAAGTAGTTCCGATATTTTTCCAAAATCGGTGGTTTTTCCGGCCAGGTATATGTATGTTTCGTTAGCTTTTATCTCTTCTATTTTACCAAGTTCTTTAAACAAGGCCGACTCTGTTGAAAGTTTGGCCGGGCTTGAAATAAGGCTAACCTTGTAAATGATCTTATTCTTTTCGTCGGGCGAAGCTGGTTTGGACGTGATATAAACGTCTTTTCCAATATTAAAGGCTGAAAAGTGAACGTATCTTTTCGGATTGCTTCTTATATCCTTCAGGAGCAGGTCGAGACTGCCGGACAGGTTAGTTAGATTTTGATATAGCGCCGGATCGTTTATAAGTTGACCTGCTGATCCTTCAGCAGAATTGAGTTTTCCGACGATATGATTTAATCCTGTAATAGTTGAATCGATCTGCGCAAACATCGGGCTGATGTTTAACTTGGAAAGCGAGTCGGAGAGGGAAGAGATGTTCTTGATAATTGTGCCAATCTCTTTTGAGTTTTTGTTGATAGAAGTCGTAATCCCGTCGAGATTTGTCACAATCGAATTAACTTTTCCGCTTGTAATTATTTTATTCAACTCTTCTGATGCCGATGCAATATTTGCAACTGTGCGATTGATGTTCTCAAAGCTTTGGCTAAGATTATCCCGGGTACGTTGGTTAAAAACGTAGGTAATCACAGTTAGTGCCGAGTCAAGTGAAGCGATCAGTTCTTCAGCTTTATTCTTTAGCGGAAGTACTTGCATGCTCACCTGTTCTTTCAGATCACTTTCGATGCCGCCGGGAATGGTGTCGTTTGCTGCATAATATTGATTTGACGGCTGAAGCATCAACTTTACAGCTTTAGTTCCCATTAAGTCGCTCGCAACTATTTTTGCAGAAGTGCCTTTCGGAATTCGGAAATTGCCTCTCAGTGAAAGTGTCACCAGTAGTTTTCCGGAATTGTCGCCTATCAATTCAATTTTGGAAACCTGCCCAATTTGATAACCATTAACTGAAACAGAACTGGACTCGAGCAGACCATCGACACGGTCATAAATGACGTAATAGTTTGTATTTCTGTTTAATAAATCAATTCCCTTTAAAAAATTGATTCCCCAAATTAGGATTGTGAGACACGCTAAAACAAGAAATCCAAGTTTGGTATGCTTCGAAATTTTTATCATGTGTTGTTTATTTCTGTTTTCCTTAATACAAAGCTAGGCAGCAATATGCACTATACCAAATAATTTTTTCAGATTGACTGTATGAGCCTATTTCGTTTCTGCGTTTATAATGGTGCGTTTGCCATCAACGAAATAAACAATAAAAGCCTGAGAGAATTTCGCTTTTATTTGTTTTAGAACAGCAGCAATGCTTTCGATCGAGGTTTCTTTTCCAACATAGTACCTGTAATATTTGTCAGACTTTTCTCTCCTCACATCTTTAATTCCTTTAAAGTTGGCTGCGTTTGGTTCAACCGGAACAGTGTTGGCACCAATCTGGATGGTATAGTAGCTGGCACCTTCAACTATTGCTTTTTGCGCAATAGAGTCATTTTTAACTTTGGGAGTTTCTTCAACTTTTATAACTGAAGCCGCAGCAGTCGAGTCCTTCTTTTCTGCAATTACAGGCTGAGGCTCTTCCGTTTTTGGCTGACTGATAGTTTGCGGCTTGTTTTCTGCAATAGCCACGTGCTTCGATGTATCTTTAGCTGTTTGGGCAATGTGCTCTTTAGGAATTGGAGTTCCAAGAGTTTTTGCCCTGAAGCGTTTAAACGCTTCTAAAATGGAATGAGCAATAATGTGCTGGCCTTCTTCACTTTTTAGTTTGTTTGCATCTGCCGGATTACTTACAAATCCTGTTTCTACAAGTACACTTGGCATCGACGACTGCCGTAGAACCAAAAAACCAGCCTGCTTAACACCGCGGTTCGAATTGTCGAGGCGGTTTTTAAACTGCCTTTGAATGTCGTCGGCAAAAGATACACTTTGGTTTAGGTAACTTTCCTGATAGTTTGCAAAAATAATATACGATTCAGCCGAATTCGGGTCAAAACCTTCGTACGTAACTTTGTAATTATCTTCCATAATAATTACTGAGTTTTCCTTTTTGGCTACATCAAAATTTTCATCCAATCGGGCTTCTCCCAGAATAAAAGTTTCTGTTCCTCCTGTAGATGGTGTTCCGCACGTATTGGCATGCAGCGAGATGAAAAGGTCGGCCTTATTTTTGTTCGCAATTCTCGACCGGTCAATCAAAGGCACGAAAACGTCGGTATTACGGGTGTAAATAACTTTTACGTCCGGGAAATTTTCGTTAATGTATTTTCCGAGTTTCAACCCTATTGCCAAAACCACGTCTTTTTCCTGGATGCCTTTGGCTACGGCACCAGGATCTTTTCCTCCGTGACCAGGGTCGATCACAACAACCATTGTTTTATTTTTGCCCGGAGCCTGCGCTGCATCGCAGTTTAAAGCAAAAAATAATCCCAGTCCTGCAATTAAAATGCCTCTAAATATTTGAGCTATTTCATGAAAATGTTCTCTCTTTTTCGGTTCGGCGATTGTCATCTCGGTCGGTTTAATAAATTTTTCGGTCCTGATAGTTAACGTTTGTTTCATTCCAGAATGTTCGAAGCTATATTTTGAAAAAGTAAAACATGGATGCAAAAATATGAATATTAAAATTATTTTGCATTTGTTGACGTTTAGGTATAGGCCTTATTTGTATTTTTGCACACCGGACATCAAACGTGTTCTTATTACTAGAGACTGTGGTATTGATAAAAAATCTGCTAGCAAATATATTACTTTTAGTTGCCGTTGCTTCTTACGGACAACTAAAAAAGGCACAAGGTAAAATTTCGGAAGTTCCGCTACCTGTGCCCGTTTTAAATACTGATACCGTTAAAATCGCAAAAGCCGATTCGATTGCTGCTACACCAGTGAAAGCCGCCGCTGATTCGATTAAAAAACCTGTTCTTGAATCAGTAATTACCTATTCAGCAAAGGATTCGATCATTCCTGATTTTGAAAATCAGAAAATGTACATGTATAAAGGTGGAGTTATTAACTATCAGAATATTGAGCTGAAAGCTGACTATATAATGCTCGATTTGGCAAGAAAAGAAGTTTATGCTGAAGGTTTACCCGATTCGACGGGAACAATAGTTGGTGAGCCCGTATTTAAGGACGGAAACGACGAGTTTGAGTCGAAAACAATGCGCTACAATTTTGAGACACAAAAAGGTATCATATCCGACGTTAAAACAACTCAAGGCGATGGGTTTGTGCATAGTGATCTGACCAAGAAAATCAGCAAGGATGAGTTTATTATGCGCAAAGGAAAGTACACAACCTGTGATGCCGAACATCCGCACTTTTATCTTAGGATGACCAAAGCGAAGGTAATTTCGAATAAAAAGATTGTAACCGGGCCTGCGTACCTGGTGCTCGAAGATTTTCCGATATACTTTCCAATGATTCCTTTTGGCTTTTTCCCGAGTTCGTCAACTTACACTTCAGGAATATTGATCCCGACATACGGGGAGGAGCAATCTCGCGGATTCTTCCTTCGGGACGGCGGATACTATTGGGCTGCTAACGATCATTTTGATTTAGCCTTGCGCGGCGAGATCTATTCGAAAGGCTCCTGGGGAACAAATATTCGCACAAATTACCGTGTTCGATACAAATATAGCGGTAGTTTCGACTTCAAATATAATCTGAACAAGTATTCGGAAAAGCCATTGCCTGATTATAAGGTTACCAAAGGATTCAGTTTAAACTGGTCTCATTCGCAGGATTCAAAAGCCAATCCAAACAGGACTTTTTCTGCCAGTGTAAATATGTCAACTTCATCCTACGATAAGCAAAACTCTTACGTTAATAGTGCCGCTTCGGTACAGGCTTATCTGCAAACGCAGAAATCGTCGAGCGTTACTTATTCTCAGAAGTTTGAGAATACTCCGTTTAACCTGAATATCAGTATGCGGCATTCACAAAACTCGAAGGATAGTACAATTTCTTTGAGTTTGCCTGAAATGACATTTAACGTCTCGAAAATTAATCCTTTCAAGGTAAAAAACAGGATTGGTCCGGTGAAATGGTACGAAAAGATTGCTTTTAGCTATACCGGAAATATCAAAAACTCGATTGACAACGTCAAAGAAGATTTGTTATTCAAGAAATCAATCATTAAAGACTGGCAGAACGGATGGCAGCACAATATTCCTATTACATTGCCTTCGTTTAACCTTCTGAAATATATTAATTTAAGTCCGTCATTCAGTTATTCTGAAAGGTGGTACACCAGCTACATAAACAAAACTTACGTTCCAAACAATACTTATTCGCCTAAGTTTGCCAGTAATGTAGCCATCGATACCGTTTATTCTTTCAGGAGAAACTACAACTACGCGTATAGTTTAAGTGCATCGACCAATATTTACGGTACTTATACGATGAGTAACCCCAATTGGAAAGTAAAGGCCATCAGGCATAAAATAACGCCACAATTGAGCTTTAGCTATGCTCCTGATTTTGGGAAGAAGAAGTATGGCTTTTGGGGAAGCTATATCGATGGGTCCGGCATTATTCAGTATTATAATCATTTCGAGAAAGGAGTTTTT
>Ga0116171_10002342_pt1 | contig 18016 bp, 18 predicted proteins | sample AD_JPNHW2_MetaG_FD_89798 | JGI IMG/M metagenome (GOLD analysis project Ga0116171, IMG submission 89798) | Active sludge microbial communities of municipal wastewater-treating anaerobic digesters from Japan - AD_JPNHW2_MetaG | ecosystem: Engineered > Bioreactor > Anaerobic > Digestate | place... | reverse complement strand
GTCTATAAAAAGGCAGGAGTCATTCCATATTTCGGAGGAACCCTCTTCGAAGCATTCATTGTAAGAAATATGTTTAAAGAGTACATTGAATATCTTGATAAGAATGAGATCGAAATGGTTGAAGTCTCTGACGGATCATACGATATTGAACGCGATAAAAAACTTGATTATATAAGCAGGCTGGCTGAAAAATATACTGTCATTTCTGAAGTTGGATCAAAGAAAAAAGATGTGGTTTATACTCCTGAACAATGGGTTGAAATGATGAAAGCAGAACTGAAAGCCGGTTCTGTAAAAGTTATTGCAGAAGCACGCGAATCAGGAACTACAGGCATATATAATGAGGATGGTTCGGTGAATAATAAAATAATAGGAGCGATTTCAGAACATGTAAAACTTGAAAACGTGATATGGGAAGCTCCTTTAAAGTCTCAGCAGGCATGGTTTATTAAACACTTTGGCGCAAATGTAAACATGGGTAACATAGCCCCTAATGAGATCATCTCTCTTGAATCACTTCGTCTTGGCCTCAGGGGCGACACTTTTTTCCAGTTTCTGCCCGACAATCTGAAATAATCTGAAAGGACTGAGATATGAGAATATATGGCCTTATTGGAAATCCTCTCGGGCATTCTTTCTCAAAAAAATATTTCTCTGAAAAATTTCTCAACGAGCATATTACCGATTGCTTTTATGAGAATTACCAATTGATAAGCCTTGATAAGCTGCCACGGCTTATTGAGGAAAATCCCGATCTGTGTGGTTTTAATGTTACAATACCATATAAATCGGAAATTTTCAGCTATCTGGATATGATTGAACCTGAGGCAGTAAAAATCGGAGCTGTCAATGTGGTGAAAATCAAGAGAGCTGAAGGGAAGGTAAAACTCTGTGGATATAACAGTGATATTACCGGAATTACAGACACACTTGCACCTTTTATAAAAGGCCATGTCAGAAACGCTATGGTCCTTGGCACAGGAGGAGCCTCAAAAGCGGTTTGCTATGTGCTTGATAAATTCGGTTTGAATATAACTCTGATATCACGCAACAGAAAGACAGGGGTGTTATCCTATTCCGACATTACCCATGAACTAATTGAAAAAACTGATCTGATAATAAATACAACACCATTGGGTATGTTCCCCAATATTGAGGGGAAACCTGATTTAGATTACTCGCTCCTTGGAAAAAAGCACATATTATTTGATCTGGTTTATAATCCTGAAAAGACTGCTTTTCTTAAAAGCGGAGAGGAGAGAGGTTGTACGATTTTGACCGGCTTGAAAATGCTTCGTTCACAGGCGGAAAAGGCCTGGAAGATATGGAATGATAATGATTTATAGTAATCATTTCTCAGGCAAACGGGTTAATTCCTGTTTTGTCGTATTAGTGTTTTTTTTATGAGTGTCGTGAATCGTATATAAAAACCCATTGATTTTCAAGCGATGTATGAAATCGTATTCATGATTGCCGATAGTCATTTTTTTAGTATATATACATTGAATGTCTTTTTTTCCTTTTGAGGTTATGCATGTGTTGTACTTATTATTATACTGTACAGTATTACGTACTGTTTAATGAATCCACAACTATCAATAGATAAAATATTTAATATTTGTTAAGATTGCTTAAATATGAATAAAATGACTTTTTTCCATATTTTATTAATTTATTAATTTTTAATTTTAACAATTGATAAATGAATAAATAGTATTCAGATTTAATAAATAAAATATGAGTTCAGATCCACATCATTCTGTTATTTCTGGTCTGGGCGGTGAAATACAGGAACACACAGAAGTTAAGGTAAGTCACTGCTATCAGTGCGGAAAGTGTTCGGCAGGCTGCCCTCTTTCGGACGAGATGGATTATCCTCCAAGTTTAATAATGAGGATGCTTCAAACAGGCAATCCTGAGCTTGAAGAGAAGGTTTTGCGTTCGTTTTCAATTTGGGTCTGCCTTACATGCGAAATGTGTTATGCACGTTGCCCTATGAGTATTGATATCCCAAAAATGATGGATTATCTGAGGGAAAAGGCAATAAAGGAGAAGAAAACCAATCCTAAGGCAAAACAGATTATCTCTTTTCATAAATCATTTCTCGATTCAGTACGCTACACAGGTAAAATGTATGAAGTAGGGTTTTATGCTGATTATAAAACCCGGACACTGAAGATATTGGATGATATGATGCTTGTGCCTCCAATGATGAAGCGTGGCAAACTGAGAATTATTCCTGAGATGATAAAAGACCGCTCGGGGATAGCTTCCATTTTTAGAAAAACTAGTAAGAAAAAATAAAACTTAAATATATGACTCTCGGATTTTATCCAGGTTGTTCCCTTAAAGGATCCTCACGTGAATATGCTGAGTCAGTCCTTGCTGTTGCAAAAGCCTTTGATATCCAGATTCAGGAAATTAAGGACTGGAATTGCTGCGGAGCAACAGCTGCCCACAGCCTGAACAGGGAATTATCACTCGCTTTACCTGCCAGGGTACTCTCTCTGGCTGAGAAACAGGGACTCACAGAAATAGTCGTTCCTTGTGCTGCCTGTTATGGCCGACTCTCCTCGACTCAATATGAGTTGGCAAAAAACCCGGAACTAAAAGCAAGGGTGGCTGAAATAAATGGCATTGAATATAATGGTACAACAACTATTCTGAATGTCATCCAGATGCTCGATAAATATGTCACCCCTAAGCTGGAGGGACGTGTAGTTAAACCTTTCGAACATAAAGTTGCCTGCTATTATGGCTGCTATCTGGTGAGGCCGCATGAGGTCCTGAACTTTGACCGTGTAGAGGAGCCTCAGTCAATGGACTCCCTGATGACAAAAGTCGGAGCTACTCCGATAGACTGGGCTTTCAAAACAGAATGCTGCGGGGCAAGTTTATCAATCTCAAGAACAAGTTCTGTCGGAAAACTCTCGGGAAAAATTGTTGGTGATGCATTTGACCGTGGAGCAGAGGCAATAATAGTTGCTTGTCCGATGTGCCAGTCAAATCTCGATATGCGACGGAAAGAAATCAATGAATATCTGGGCAAAAAGATAGATATCCCTGTGTTGTATGTAACCCAGGCGCTTGGTCTGGCAATAGGCCTGGATAGAAAATCTCTGGGTCTGCAAAGACATTTTGTAAAGGTAACAGTTTGATAATTATTAAGTATATTCTATAAACAGTATGGCAAAAATAGGAGTATTTATCTGTCATTGCGGGGAAAACATAAGCGCTACTGTCGATTGTGCAAAAGTTGCTGAAGTAGTAGGCAAATATGACGGTGTCGCCATAAGCGTTGATTACAAATACATGTGTTCCGATCCCGGACAGACCCTCATCAAAAAAGCAATTGTTGAAAAAGGTCTTACAGGCGTTGTGGTCGCTTCATGCTCACCCAGAATGCACGAACCTACTTTCAGAAAAGCTTGTGCAGAAGCCGGACTGAACCCATACATGTGCGAGATGGCCAATCTTCGCGAACATTGTTCATGGGTACATGAAAAGAGTGAAGCTACTACTCAGAAAGCAATTGACCTGGTCAGGACTATTGTGGAAAAAGTAAAACATAATCAGTCGCTTAATGCTATTAAGGTCCCTGTAACAAAGACTGCCCTGGTGATAGGAGGAGGTATTGCCGGTATTCAGGCAAGTCTCGATATTGCAAACTCCGGTCATAAGGTGATACTGATTGAAAAGGATCCTTCTATCGGAGGACATATGTCGCAGCTCTCAGAGACATTCCCTACACTCGACTGTTCGCAGTGTATCCTTACTCCAAGAATGGTGGAGGTAGCACAGCATCCTAATATCGCCCTCTATACTTATGCTGAACTTGAAAGCATAGATGGATTTATAGGAAACTTCAAGGTGAAGATACGAAAGAAAGCAAAAAGTGTCGATGAAAAGATCTGCACCGGTTGCGGATTGTGCACCACCAAGTGCCCTAATAAAAAGATACCAAGTGAATTTAATGAAGGTCTGGGAAACAGAACAGCTATTTATGTTCCATTTCCACAGGCTGTTCCGAATAAGCCTGTAATTGATAAGACTCTTTGTACCTATTATACAAAAGGCAAGTGTAAGATATGTGAGAAGTTTTGCCCGACACATGCCATCAAATTCGATCAGGAAGACGAGATAATCGAAGTCCCGGTTGGAGCAATCGTTCTTGCCACAGGATTCACGGTAAAGAAGACAAATTTTTTCCCGGAATACGGCTATGGAAAACATCCCGATATTGTTACAGGTCTGCAGTTTGAGCGCCTTGCTTCAGCTTCGGGGCCTACTTTGGGTGAAATACGACGGCCGTCAGACGGTAAGATTCCTGAGACAATTGTATTTGTGGCCTGCGCCGGATCGCGCGATGAAGCAAAAGGAATACCCTATTGCTCGAAGATTTGCTGTATGTATACCGCTAAACATGCAATGCTTTATCAGCACAAGGTGCATGGAGGAAAATCATATGTGTTCTATATGGACATCAGGGCAGGAGGTAAGAATTACGATGAATTTGTGCGACGGGCTATTGAAGAGGATGGTGTAAACTATATTCGTGGAAGGGTATCAAGAGTATATGAAAAGAATGGTAAGCTTATAGTTAAGGGAGCTGATACCCTGCTCGGCGCAACACCGGTGGAGATTGAAGCTGATATGGTCGTTCTGGCAACTGCCGGTGTCGCTAATGAAGGGGCTGAAGAACTTGCACAGAAACTTCATGTGTCATATGATCCTTATCATTTCTTTGCTGAAGCCCATCCAAAACTTAAACCTGTTGAAACAAACACTGCCGGTATATTTCTTGCAGGCGCCTGTCAGGCTCCCCGCGACATACCTGAATCTGTTGCTATGGCATCAGGTGCTGCAGCTAAGGTGGCCGGCCTCTTCTCACAGGATGAACTTACCCGCGAACCTCTTATTGCTGTCGTAAACCGTCAGGCTCCGCCAGTTTTCTCATCATGTGTCGGTTGCTTTCTCTGCATGTCGGCTTGCCCTTATCATGCAATTGAGAAAGAGGAGATTAAAAACCGCCAGGGAGAGGTGATCAAGACAGTGGCTAAAGTTAATCCCGGATTATGTCAGGGGTGCGGTACATGTGTTGCATTTTGTCGTACTAAATCTATTGATATACAAGGATATACTCACGAAGAGGTCTATTCTGAAGTCATGGCTTTGCTGAATGATTATTAGTTTGTTGTGATTTTCAAGCGATTAAAACTGAATATTATTTAATATTGATTTAATAAAAATTATTAATGGCTGAATTTGAACCAAAAATTGTGGCTTTCGTCTGTAACTGGTGTACTTACGCCGGAGCGGACCTGACAGGTACCAGCCGTATCAAATATGCTACAAATGTCAGGATTGTCAGGTTCCCATGTACAGGACGAATAGACTATATGTTATTACTGAAGGCTTTTGATGAAGGGGCAGATGGTATTATAGTCTCCGGATGCCATCCAAATGATTGTCATTACACCTCAGGGAACTTTCATGCCAGGAGAAGATGGATGACGTTCCGTTCTATGTGTGACTTTATGGGCATAGATACAAGGCGTATTAAATTTTCGTGGGTATCTGCAGCTGAAGGAGCTAAATGGGCCGATATTGTCAACACTACGGTTGCCTCTATCCGTGAAATTGGACCTTATGATGAATATAAAAAAGTTGCTAAGAAACCGGTGAAGGAGGAAAACCATGGATGAACTTATAAAACGTGCCAAAGAGCTTCTTGAAGCTTCAGCAGTAAAGGTTGTCATAGGTTATGAACAGGGTACCGGAAATAAAACCAGGGCACTGTTTGTGGAAAAACCTGAAGATGCCGGTAAACTTGTTTTTGACAGCCGTTGCGTACAGAACCTGGCTGCTTATGTCACCAAACAGGAAGTAAAGAGCAAAGGTAAGATGGCAATTACTGCCACATTACCGGTGATGAGAAGCCTTGTCCAGCTTGCCTCAGAATTCCAGATAAGCGACAACAACCTTGTTGTGATAGGAATTACTCCTGATAGTAAAATCATCGATTTTAAGAATCTTGAAGAGGTAGAGGCCTTTGTTCATCAGTTTCAGATTGAAATAGATGAACGTAATAAAGAGATTCTCGAAAAGCTTGAAAAGATGACCCCTTCGGAGAGATGGAATTTCTGGATTGAGGAACTTTCTCCCTGTATTAAATGTTATGCATGCAGGGCAGCTTGCCCAATGTGCTATTGCAGCCGTTGTACAGTTGATTTTAACAGACCGCAGTGGATTCCTGTTCAGTCAACGGAACTGGGAAATCTGGAATGGCATTTCATGAGGGCTATGCATTTAACAGGGCGGTGTATTGACTGCGACGCCTGTGCCAACGCGTGTCCGCTGGCACTGCCTATTAACCTGTTGACAAAGAAGATGATCGTTGATGCAAAAGCGAACTTCGGCACATATCAGCCATCGCTGAAAGGCGAAAACGTTTTGTCAACATTTAAACCTGATGATAAAGAAAACTTTATACAATAGACGATGAATATTGAGAGGCGATTAGTCAGGAAAAATTCTCTTGAAAAACTTTTTGAGATATTAAAGCAGAATAAGAAATCTGTCTTTGCGCCTGTTGTGAAAAACGGGAAAGCATCTTTTAAAACAGTCGAAAGTTTTTCAACAGTTGCAGAAGATTATATCCAGACTACACAATCATCAAAAGAGTTGGTTTTTCCACGGGTGGAAAAATTCCTCGATTATGAAAAAAACGGAAAGGATGTTTCTGTTAAAGGATTTGATTATCAGAATGTACCGGATACTGTATTATGGGGAGTAAGACCTTGTGACACAATAGGATTCGGGGCCCTGAATTCAATCTTCAACTGGGATTATAAAGATGAGATTTATAATGCGAGGTTAGCTAAGACCACAATACTGAGCTTCAGTTGCAATAAGTCTGATGAGTATTGCTTCTGTACCTCTGTGGGTGGAAATCCCGGCAGTACAGCAGGCAGTGATATCCTGTTCACAAAGCTTGGAGCAGATGGCGATTATCTTGCTGAAGTGATCACGGAAAAAGGTCAGGCCATCGTTGCTTTGGCTCCCGGTCTTTTTGAAAAAGCAGATACTGCAGATAAAGAGAAATATCTGGCTGATGTTCCTGTAAAGTTCAATCAGAAAGAGATAAGTGAAAGACTTGAGAAATTCTTTAAGAGTGAGAAATGGGTAGAGGCTTCTCTTAAATGTCTGGGGTGCGGAGCATGCGCATTCGTTTGTCCTACCTGTGCCTGTTTTGATATACAGGATGAAGAACACGGAAAAACCGGATCAAGAATGAGATGCTGGGATTCATGTGGTTATGCACAGTTTACTGTTCATACCTCCGGACATAATCCACGCTCGGTACAGTCACAGAGATGGAGACAACGTATCATGCATAAATTTTCATATATGCCCGAAAGGCTTTCTGTTTATGGATGCACTGGTTGCGGCCGTTGTTCAAGGGCATGCCCTGCAGATATGAATATTCTTGAACATTTAATTTCTATTCAGGAGGTTAAGTTATGATCGACAGTCTATATATGCCATACCTTATGAGGATTGAAAAGATCACTTGTGAGGCGCCGGGTGTAAAAACATTCAGGCTTAAATTTGTGAATGAAGAAGATGAGAATAAGTTCAGCTTTAAAGCAGGACAGTTTGGTGAATATTCTGTATTCGGCGCCGGGGAGTCTACCTTCTGCATAGCATCTTCTCCGACCAGAAAAGGATATATTGAATGTACTTTCCGTCAGGCCGGCAAAGTGACAAATGCCCTGGCAGGATGCGAGGAGGGTAGTGTAATAGGATTCCGCGGACCTTATGGAAACATCTTTCCTATTGATGAGTGGAAAGGAAAGAATCTTCTATTCATTGCAGGAGGTATTGCCCTGCCGCCAATGCGATGCGTGATCTGGAATGCCCTTGATACACGGGAGAATTTTAATGATGTCACAATCGTCTATGGTGCGAAATCAGTAAGCGACCTTGTTTATAAGGATGAGCTGCAGGACTGGGAGAACCGCAAAGATGTTAAGCTGGTAACAACAGTTGATCCGGGAGGAGAAACACCCGACTGGAAGGGGGAGATTGGATTTGTTCCCACAATAGTTGAGAAGGTCGCTCCTTCAGCAGAAAACACCATTGCTGTTGTCTGCGGACCACCTGTTATGATAAAATTCACATTGCCTGTCCTTGCAAAACTTGGATTTAAGGATGAAAATATCTTTACCACACTTGAAAACCGTATGAAATGCGGCTTTGGTAAATGTGGTCATTGCAATGTCGGAAAAATGTACGTCTGTAAGGATGGGCCGGTATTTACACAGGCACAACTTAAAGATTTGCCGGACGAATACTGATTATAAGGCCATATAAAGGCTGTAGAGGCATTAGAGGCTATAAAGGCTATAGAGGCTTAAAAGGACTGTGCTTGGGTCTCTGAAAGCTTAAAAAGCCTATTAATTGCATCTTTAGCCTCTACCGCCTTTAGTGCCTTTACAGCTTCTACAGCTTTTACAGCCTTTACAGCCTTCTTCAGCTTTTACAGCCTTCTTCAGCCTTTACAGCTTCTATGGCTTCTACGGCCTTATTAAGCGTTATGAGATAAAAATTTCTTCCGGGTATTCAATGTCAACCAGAAAAAGGCCCTTTGCAGGGACTGATTCTCCGGCTTTGCAACGATTCTTTGCAAGAATTATCTCTTCAAATTCCCTGAGATTCGTCTTTCCAAAGCCGATATCGACCATTGTTCCTACTATTGATCTTACCATGTTTCTCAGAAAACGATCGGCTTTTATGGTGAAAACCAGACGGTTGTTGCTCTCTTCCCATGAAGCACCGTATATTTTGCAGATATTTGTTTTTGTATTTGAGTGGAGTTTGCTGAAACTGGTAAAATCAGAATGATTCATTAATATCCTGCATGCTTCATTCATTGCAGCCGTATCTATTTTACCATGAAGGAACCAGCTTGAATTATCGAAAAACGGGTCCTTGACTTTCGTGATGAAATACTTGTATGTTCTCGATATTGCACTATATCTGGCGTTTGCATCAGGTAAAACTCTTCTTATCGAAATGACTGAGATATCTTTTGGAAGATACCTGTTAAGCCTGTAAATTAAGTTATCTGATGTTTCAAGATCCGGGAGACTGCTGTCAAAATGGGCGCAGAAAAACATTGCATGAACTCCGCTATCTGTCCTTCCTGCACCTGTAGTTGAAATCTTTTCAGAAAGAATTACGCTCATGGAATCATCCATTATCTTCTGAATGGTAACAGAATTTGGCTGAACCTGCCAGCCATGATAGGAAGTGCCTTTATATGAGATAAATATGAAGTACCTGGTTTTCAATTTTCTGTTTCTGCAAATATAGTGATTCAGTAAAAAATTAAATGGATCATTTAAAACTAAAAAAATCCGGAAATTTCTTTAAAAACCAATCATAAAATGTATTTTTACCTTTGTCGTTTATTAGCAATAAAAATAGAGTAATCGTAGCAATAATAAAGTACAAAAATCTAAAATCCATTAATTATGAGACTTGAGTTGAGTTTGATAGATTATTTAATCATGATAATCTATTTTGTTTTTGTGATTGGCATTGGCTGGTTTCTGAAGAAATACATGAAGAACGCCAATGCATTTCTTGAGGCGGGAAGGTCGATGCCTGCTTGGGTGGCAGGATTGGCTTTTATTTCCACAAATCTTGGCGCGTTGGAAGTTATGGGTATGTCAGGTTCAGGCATGAAATATGGTATGCTGACCGCTCATTTCTTCTGGGTAGGGGCTATTCCGGCCATGATCTTCCTTGCAATATTCATGATGCCTTTTTATTATGGATCAAAAGCCCGTTCGGTACCCGAGTTTCTGAAGCTCAGATATGACGAAAAGACAAGGGCACTGAACGCATTTCTTTTTGCAACAATGACCATTCTGGCTTCAGGTATTTCAATGTATGCTCTGGCTATCCTGATGGAAAATGTACTGGGATGGGATTTCAATATGAGTCTCTGGATTTCTGCATTAATTGTATTGTGCTACACTTATCTTGGGGGATTGTCTTCAGCAATATACAATGAGGTACTTCAATTTTTTATAATAGTAATTGGCCTGCTTCCTCTTGTGGTTTTAAGTCTGCAGGATATTGGCGGGTGGTCAGGACTGAAGGACTCACTGGCTACTATAGCAACCGCAAAAGGGTACGCTCCTGATGTATATACAACTACATGGAAACATGCAGGTGATGCAGTTGCCAACCCGATGGGTACAGCCTGGTACGGTATTCTGTTTGGCCTTGGCTTTGTACTCTCATTTGGTTACTGGTGCACAAATTTCCTTATTGTACAAAGAGCTTTTGCTGCTGAGAATGTTAATGCAGCAAGAAAAGTTCCTCTTATCGGAGCTATTCCAAAAATGTTTATTCCATTCCTGATCATTGTTCCCGGTGTTATTGCACTTGCACTGTTTAATGATCCTTCCAAACACTTTACATTACCACTCGATGCAAGCGGCAATCCGATTTACGACTATACAATCATTATGCTGCTGAAACAATATCTTCCGGCTGGTGTTCTTGGTCTTGGTATTACTGCATTACTTGCATCATTTATGTCTGGAATGGCCGGTAATGTATCAGCCTTTAATACAGTATGGACTTATGATATTTATGGTAGTTATATACGGAAACCTACCGGAAATGAAGAAGCTGACGGGAAGCATTATCTGCATGTTGGCCGTATTGCAACTGTAGCAGGTGTCCTTTTAAGTATTGCTGCTGCTTACATTGCCTCCAAGTTTGGTAATATCATGGACTTTCTTCAGACTATCTTCTCAATGATCAATGCTCCGTTGTTTGCTGTAATATTCCTTGGTATGTTCTGGAAAAGGACTACGGGTCATGCAGCATTTTCAGGACTTCTGATCGGTTTCCTGAGTGCGCTTCTGCATCATGGGCTTACTGCTCCTGCCGGTGCCACAACAATGGTAAAAGGAGGCTGGATTACAATATTGCATACATATCCTGTAGAAATGGCACAGAACTTCTGGACAGCTATAATTGCATGCAGTATTGCAACTATTGTCACTGTCGCTATTACACTTGTTACAAAACAGAAAAGGACTGAAGCTGAATTGAAGGGGCTCGTATATTCTCTTACTCCAAAACTTGAAGAAGAGGATGTTCCATGGTATCAGCGTCCATCCGGGCTTGCTGTAATTGTTGGTGTGATTTTTGTAATTTTAACTATAATGTTCTGGTAGGAGGAAAATAAAATGGTAGATATAAGAATTCCAATAGGTTTGATGTTTTCAATTTTTGGTGTAATAGTAACAGGCTATGGCCTTTTCACGATATCAGACAGCGAAATGTATGTTAAATCGCTTGGTACGAATGTTAACATCATAATGGGCCTAATAATGCTTGCCTTTGGACTGGTAATGCTCTATTTGGCTAAAAGAAAGAAGAAAGCATAATAATTAAAAACAACACATAGCCGCCGGGAACATTAAGTATGATGCTTTTTGGTCCTGGCGGTTATTATTTTAAATGGGTTTTTATGTATGATTCCCGACACTCATATTATTTTAAATGAATAAGAGATATGGAAAATAGCAGGGTAAAGAGAGGATTTGCCAGCGATAATAATGCTGGTATACATCCGGATATAATGAAAGAGATAATGTCAGCAAACAAAGGGCATGTGGTCGGCTACGGCAATGATATCTATACCGCAGAGGCAATATCTCTTTTTAAAGAACAGCTGGGAAAAGAAACTGAGATATTCTTTGTCTTTACGGGGACTGCTGCAAATGTACTGTGCCTTTCCGGAATTATGCGGTCGTGGAACTCCGTTATTGCTGCATCCACGGCTCATATCGAGACGGACGAATGCGGTGCGCCGGAGAAGTTCATTGGCTGCAAGGTTCTTGCTGTCGATACCCCTGACGGGAAAATAACAGTGGAGTTGATAAAGAAACATATGCATGGATTTGATTTTGAACATCACGCCCAGCCTAAAGTGATTTCGATAACACAGGCCACCGAAATGGGGACAATCTATACTGTTCAGGAGATAAAAAGTATTGCAGATTATGCTCACTCAGAAGGTCTTTTTCTTCATATGGATGGAGCCAGACTGGCAAATGCTGCTGTCACTCTTAATGTTGGTTTCAGGGAAATGACTGTTGACGCAGGTGTTGATGTCCTTTCCTTTGGCGGGACCAAGAATGGTATGATGATGGGGGAGGCTGTCTGTTTTCTGCGGCCTGGTCTTTCTCACGACTTTAAATATATGAGGAAGCAGAGTATGCAGCTTGCTTCAAAAATGAGATTCATTTCTGCTCAGTATATAGGGTACTTCAGAGATGATCTGTGGAAAAAATGTGCTTTCCATTCAAATGCAATGGCGACTCTTCTCGCCGGAGAGCTGCAGAAGATTCCAGGAATAACAATTACTCAAAAGGTTCAGGCGAATGGCGTTTTTGTAATAATACCACATGATGTGGCAGAAAAGGTCATGGAAAAATACTTCTTTTATCCCTGGGATGAGAAAAAGTGTGAATATCGCCTGATGACAAGCTGGGATACGGAACAGGAAGATATTGAAGGGTTCATTTCAGTTCTGAAGAATGAGTTATGAATTGAAATAAAAAAGGCTGAATCAATCGATTCAGCCTTTTTCGTATAATCTAAAAAATGAGATTTACTTAAGAGTAAATGTTATAGGTACCATGTACCATACCGGTACAGGTTTTCCACCCTGTTTTCCAGGTTTGAAAGCTGGAAGAGAGTTAACAACCCTGATAGCTTCTTTATCAAGTTCCGGGTCAACACCTTTAAGGATGCTTACCTGATTTACAGAACCTTTTGAAGTCACACAGAATCTGACGATTACCCTTCCCTGAATGTTGTTTTCCTTAGCAATTTCAGGATACTCAACATGTTCTGCGATGTAGGCCAAAAGTGCCGGATCTCCGCCTGGGAACATAGGCATCTCTTCTACCACAACAAATGGTTCCGGTTCTGCCTCTTCCTGTACTTCTTCCTTAACCTCCTGGACAACTTCTACAGTTACCTCTTCGTTCTGAACTTCAACCTGAGCCTGGTCAGCTGTCATAAGCTGAGCTGCTTCTTCAGGTTTAACTGAGTCAACAACTACAGGAGGCACATATTTTGCCTGTTGAACAACATCTGAAGGAGGGGGTGGGGGTGGAGGTGGTGGTGCAACGACATCTGTCGGTGTATCCAGATTCTCCATTTTTATCTCAACCTGTCTTTCAGAACGTTTTGCTCTGCTTGCAACTGCTTTTGCGTTGAGGTACGGTGTAATGATAGCCGTACTTATAATCAGAACTCCAATTATCATCGCAATGATAACATTACGATTATATTTCTTACGCAGACTATATGCTCCGTATTCCTTATTCCTTACCTCGAAGACAATATCATCGAAAGCAGGGGCTTTGATTTTTTCTTTTGCCATATCTTATAGGTTTACGGGTTAATTGGTCGAAGCTGTTGCAGTAGAAGGTATCCCTGAGGCGGCTTCAACCATCTTCTCTTCGTACCATGTTATGTCAACAAACGTATAACGTGCAATTCCACAGATATTCATCTCATCGAGAATATCTACAAAATTTCCGTAGGTAGCCTTCTTATAAGCCTTGATAAGAACAATAGGACCTGTATCGTCATCTTTCTTAAGCTGACTTATTGCATTCCTAAGTGAATCCTGGCTTATAACCAGCTTTCCTGAAACAACCTGCTGTTCATACTCATTGATCTTTTTGAAAAGAGATCTGTTCCTTTCGAGCAGCATCTGACGAATACCACTTGCACTGAAATCTGTTTGAAACATTGGAGGCAGATTATTGTATTCTTCAGGTTTAACGGTTCCGGGATACCAGTAAATCTTATTGTCCGGACCAAGAACTACATTCAGAGTACGGCTGGCTGATATCTTTGGAGCCTCTTGCTTTGTCGGATCTTTAATCTTCTCAGGAAGATTAATCTCCATGACTTTGGCTTTACTCATACTGGTTGTCAACATGAAGAATGTAACAAGCAGACACATGAGGTCAACCATTGGTGTCATATCTATATGCGGGGAGCCCTTATGGCCTTTTTTCTTTCCCCCTTTTTCCTCTTGAATTATTTCTGCCATCTTACTGTTGTATTTCTTCAAGGTTTATTTTAGTAGCTTCAAGACTGGTAACAAGATTAAACTTGTTTACGTTCTTGTCCTGAAGAATATCCAGTACTTTCTTTACAAGAGGGAACTCGGTCTTTGAGTCTCCTTTTATACAAGCCTGGAAATTAGGATTCACCTGACGTGCAAAGAGTATCCAATATGCCAGCTGATTATCAGTTGAGTCAATTGGAATTCCTGTCTGAAATGCTTCCCTCTCTTTATATTCTTGAGTATGAAGAAATTCTTTCATTCTGTTGATCGGAACTCCCATAGCAGCAGGATAATTTTCAAACTCTATCTGCTCTGCCTCTGTGAATTCAATACCGTAATGTTTACCCATCTCAACCAGAATTTTTGGTCTAAATTTTAACAGGGTATCAGGTCCGTTATCAAAATTCATAAAGACTCGGTTATCAGTTCCAACCAGGAAAGTCATCATATTAAAATCAGGTGTTGGTTTCTCCGATATTGAATAGGGCGTATCAACAGTGACTGGTTCCTGTTGTCTCATCTGGGTGGTCATCATAAGAAATGTAAGCAGCACCGAGAAGAGGTCAACCATAGGCGTCATGTCGATATGGGGCGAACTATGTGCTAATTTGATTTTTGGCATTTTAACTTTTTTTTTTAGTAGTTACACTAAAATGAAATTAAATTATTTGCTGCTTTTTAATGAAGCTGCGAATGTCTGTGTCAGACTGAAACCTGCTTCATCAATTTTAAATGAATAACCGTCAATTGTTGTTGTGAAATAGTTAAATGTAACGATTGATAATGCTGATCCTGAAATACCAAATGCAGTATTAACAAGAGCTTCAGAAATACCTGTTGAAAGAGCAAGAGCATCAGGAGCACCAGACTGTGCAAGAGCTGCAAATGCACGGATCATACCAAGTACTGTACCGATAAGACCAATCAACACTGAAATGGAAGCAAGGGTCGAGAAAATGACCATATTCTTTGACAACATAGGTGTTTCAAGAGCTGTAGCTTCTTCAAATGATTTCTGAATTGAAAGAATCTTCTGGTCTTTTTCAAGATCTTTGTCATTCTGGAGGTCACGATAACGCACCAGACCAGCTTTCATTACATTGGCAAGAGAACCTTTCTGTTTGTCACATGCTTCAACAGCTTCTTCAATCTTATCTTCAGCAAGAAGAGTCTGTAACTGACGGACAAATACATTTAATTGGCCTTTACCTTTTGCTCTTGATAATGTAATTGCTCTTTCAATAATAAAGATAAATAAAACTAAAAGACAGGTTATAAGAATAGGAACAATAAATCCTCCCTTATAAATAATTCCCAGGTAATTACCTTCAAGTGGTGATCCTTTAGGATTGCCACCTTCAAAGTTTACCGGATTACCCATTACATTGGTGAACAATAAATAGGCTACTACAAAAGCTATTAGAATAGCACTTGCTGCAAAAGCATTCTGCAACGATTCTTTTAAAGAACTTCCTTGTTTACTCATTTTTTTATCGATTTGTTTAGGTTTAAGATTTTACGATTTGCAAATATAATTGATGAATTGATTTTTTCAAATTATGCAAAGAATAATGTTAATATTTTGAGCTTGTTTAGAATTATTCTCTAAATAACAATTGCTCCAAATCACACAATATTCACTGATAATTAAACTTTTTATTAAAAAATGTTAACTGATATAAAGTTTATTATTGTTCCAGAGTTACATTATAAACCCTTGTTTTTGTTATTGGCACCTCTTTAGATTTGTATCCTTTAGCGCTGATTATAAGTATTTCAGAACTCTGCGGGATCTCAAACTTAAATTCTCCCTTGCCATTTGAAAGATTTTCAGCTGCCGTGTCCTTAACCCTGATAGAAGCATATGCAATGGGCTGTCCTGCTGCACTCTTGATGGTACCTTTAATCTCATTAGGATTAATTCCTTTCTTAATTGCGGCTTCGAATTCACGTATATAATTGATCTGACTTTTTGCAGATGCATTATTAGGATCAATCTCAAGAATCTTATTGTATGATTCTTCAGCTCTGTTCAGGAAAGGAAGTCTTCCTTCATTGGTCTTTTCATTTGATGTTGCACGTAGTTCAAGCGATGCCAGACCATTATACCCTTTGATCTTGTTCTCTTTATTGGAAGGATTTAAGTTGATCATCCTGTTATAAAAATCCTTTGATGTACTTAAGTTGTCGTTCATCATATAATAGTAGCTCAAATAACCAAAAGCTTCCATCATTTCAGATTCGTTTTTCAGAGAATCAGATTGAGATACCTGGATAAGTTTTTCAAATTTTGGTTTTGCAAGTCCCATCTTTGTATCCGGGTCCATCTTTGAGTATGTTCTTGCACTCCAGAGATATGCCTGTATATAATCGGGTGATTTGGTAGCTACTAAGCTAAATACTGAATCGGCCGATTTAAAACTTTCTGCATTATAATAGGCTCTTCCGATCTGCATGTAATCTTCCATCTTTTCATTTGCCGGATCGATCATTTTTGCCCATGTTTTAGCTGCACCATCATAACGTCTGTATGTGTAATATGCATTGGCTATTTCACTGAGAAGACCTCTGTTGTCAGGTTTCATTTCAAGAGCTTTTCCATAATAGTCGAATGCCCTGTCTATTTCAGCATCAGCTTTTGCTATTTCTGATTCCAAATTTGATTTCTTAGCTGTAAGTTCATCTACAGCCGGTTTTAACTTTGGCTTATCGGCTGCTTTGGCAGAAGCATATTTGGAATTTGCGCTTTCAAGTTGTGTGTTAACACCCTTAAGTTCATCCTGTATCTTAGTATAATTCTGATTCTTCTTCAGAAGGATCTTTGCCATATAATTATAGTCCTTGAATATGATTCGTTCAGGAGCAACAGTAGCAAAAAGTGTCTCCATATATGACAAAGCTTTGTCATAGTCAGGCGGATTCTTTTCAAATGCTGAATAACCGGCTATACGGTTCATATATGTTCTCGATTTGTCAACCTGGAAGATCTCTTCAACGTTTTTGATGACTTCATCATATTCCTTTGCATAGAAAAGGGCATTTACATATCTTGTTTTTGCAGGGATATTACCTGCTGTGAGGTCAAGGTACTTTTTGAAGTATTCTTTTGACTGTTCAAATCTCTGTGCAAGAGAATATAATTGTCCAAGTTCACGATAAGCCGGTGCATAGTTTGCATTCAGCTCAATAGCTTGTTCGAAATACGGAATTGCTGCATTGAGAGCGCGACCTTTTACATAGATATTACCGATTTTCATATTTGCAGTTGGTGACTGTGGATCAGCAAATTGTGCATTATTATAATTGGCAATAGCCTTTGAACCGTCATTTACAAGTATATAAATATCACCTGCAATCAGATAAATGTCCCTGCTTTTGCTGTCTATGGTAATAGCCTGCCTGATAAGGGGTAATGCGAGTGCTGTATCAACCTCTCCATCCTTAATATATGATTCTGCGATTTTTGCAAGTGCAAAAGCATACTCTTGTGCAGGAGGATTGATCTTTTTAATACTCTTATAAGGAAGAAGGAAACTCTTTGCTTTGGCACGCATCTCTGTGGCTGTTTTGTCATCTCCCTGATAAAAAGCTATTTTGGCAAGTCCTACATAGTTAAGAGGATCATTCGGATTGGCTTCAACACCTTTCTGATATACTTCTTTAGCTGCTTTTGCAGCAACTGTTAATGAATTGGATATGGTATCAGAAAAATAATCGAGCACGTAATTTTCTCCTAAAAAGAAGTAATTCTTGCTATTTGAGGGTTCTTTCTGAATCAACTCCTTCAGCATTGCATCAGCCTTATCATATTGTTCGCTACGGGTCAGTCCC
>Ga0116171_10002341_pt1 | contig 18017 bp, 15 predicted proteins | sample AD_JPNHW2_MetaG_FD_89798 | JGI IMG/M metagenome (GOLD analysis project Ga0116171, IMG submission 89798) | Active sludge microbial communities of municipal wastewater-treating anaerobic digesters from Japan - AD_JPNHW2_MetaG | ecosystem: Engineered > Bioreactor > Anaerobic > Digestate | place... | reverse complement strand
TCGTTGCGCAGCATGTTCATGTACGCGCTGTTGTAAACGCGATGCATCCCGAGCGTGCGCACAAAGTAACCTTCCATCAGCCAGAACGCCTCTGCCAGCAGCAGCGTATCCGGGACCTCTTTGGCGACCCTTTCCACCACTTCACGCCAGAACTCCTCGGGCATAGCCTGGTCGAATGCCTCTTTGGTCATGGCGTGTTCCGCGCGCGAGGGGATATCGCCGCCGGTGCCTGGTTGCGGGAACCACAGGCGCTGATAATGTTTCTTGGTCAGGGTCATCGTCGCGTCAAAGCGGATGATGGGGAACTTCCGCGCAACTTCCAGGATGGTTTGGATGACCGCTTCGCGCACGCTCGGATCGAGATAATTCAACTGAGCGGTGTCGTTCCAGGGCATGCTGGTGCCGTCGTTGCCGTGATAAATGTATTTTGTTTGTCCGTTCCCGTGATCGTAGCGCTTGAACACAACTGCCGCGTCACTGCGGGAGTAGTAGTGGTCTTCCAGGTTTATGCTGACCGCGGGGTTCTTCGAGAGGTCAGGCCCGTTGAAGGTGTACCCGGGGAAGGGGCTGTAGTCCTGAGAAATAAACCAGTCAGGATGTTCAAAAACCCAGTCTGAATCAATCCCCATATGGTTGGGCACCATATCGCTTGCCAGGCGTATACCGCGCAAACCCGCGCGGTAGCTCAGGTTACGGTAGGCTTCTTCTCCTCCCAGGCGCTCTGCAATTTGATAGCGTGCCAGAGAATAAGCCGAGGAAACAGCGTCTGGATTGCCGCAGCGCTGCTTGATTTCACGGGAGGCGTCACTGCGTTCCCACAAGCCTATCAGCCATAGGCCGGTGAAGCCCCAGGATGCCAGTCTGTCCAGCGTTTCATCGGGGATTTGGTCCAGGCGCTCAATCGGGCGCTGGTACTGCCTGGAAAGCTGGTTCAACCACACAAAGCTGTTCTTGGCGATCATGACAACCCGCGGCATCCAGTCGCTGTCGGGGCTAAAGCGTTCGATCTCGGAAAGGCCAAGCCCTTCTGAACGGTAATCCGGCACCATTGTAGGGCCGGGGCCGGCAAAAATCGCGCGCTGTTCCTCTTTCAGGAAGTCCAGGCTGCCTAAGAGGCGGTACAGGTATTTCCCGAGCAGCTTGCCCCAATGCTGGCGGATGAATTCCAGCTGGCCGCTGAGCGACTGCGGCACCATCATGGCCGGCGTGCGCAGCATGGTGATAAGGTCCTGCTGCTGGGGGCCGAAGGTCGGCTGCTTGCTGAAAAAAACTTTTACACCGTCAATCACCTGTTCGTAAGCGCTTTTAAGACGCAGGTTTTCATCGTCGAAAAGTTCTGAATAAACCGCCGCGGCAGGGTTCTGGTTGGTCAGCCAGAGCATCAGCAGCTCTTCCAACGCGAGTTTTGTGTTCGCGACGCCGTCAGTCGTACCCTTGAGGTAGTCCTGCAGGCTGAGCTGACCCTGAAAAACCTGGACTGGCGGGAACTCGCTGCAAAAAGCGCTGAGTGTACCGAGCAGTTTCTCCTCGCCCAGCCGGGTTGAGATATCCGTGTACAGCGCGTCGCGCAGGTCTTTGCCGTATTCCTGATAATACTCGGCGACGACAAGGTGGAAAATCTCGTCAATCAGACCCAGCGCGTTGATTTGACCCGCTGACACATAACCGGCATCGCCAGGGCTTTTCAACGCGTTAATTTGCTGCGCAAACTTGCGGGCTGCCTGAAAATTCGCGAAAATGACGTTGCCATTCAGCGAAAAAAGCAGCTGGTCAAAGCCGTACTTCTCACGGGACAAGCGTGAAACATGGAATTCCATCATGGAAATCTCTCCTTTGTTGAACGCGCAAGGCGCCGCTGAAGTGCTGCGGCAATTTGTTTACCCGGGAAATTGTATCATTCCTGATGCAGGATGTGGGTAATGATATTTGAACCCGACCCGCCGATATTCTGCGCCATCCCCCAACGGGGAGCTTTCACCTGGGTCTTCCCCGCCTGTTCACGCAGCTGGAGGGCAACTTCCACAAGCTGGTAGAGCCCCGTTGCGCCGACCGGGTGACCGCGGGCTTTGAGACCCCCCATGGTTGCCACCGGAATTACGCCGTCGACCGCGATGCTGCCGTCGTTGGCAAGGCGCGGACCTTGTCCAGGCTCGCAAAAACCCGCTGCCTCCAGCGAAAGGGCTGCCATGATTGAAAAGGCGTCGTGATATTCAAACAAGCTGATTTCGTGTGGGGAGATGCCAGCCTGCTGGTAAGCTTTCCGGGCGGATTCCTCAGCAGCGGACAGGCGCAGCGGATTTGCGCGGTGCTGCAGGGAAATCGTATCGGTTGCGGCGGCGGAGGCAGCCACGCTGATTTTTCTGCCGGCAGCGGGTGGGGCAGCCGAAAGATACAGAGCCGCGGCTCCGTCGCTGACCGGGGATGCATCCAGCAGGTTAATAGGCTCGCATACCATGCCGGCGCGTGCATAATCCACCTGGCTGATAGCCTTTTGGAAGCGGGCATTGGGGTTGGAGACCGCATTGGCGTGCGCGTTGATGGAGAAGGCCGCGAAATCGGAGGTTTTCCAGCCGTATTCGTGCATGTACCGCTGCATAATCAAAGCGTTCAAGGCGACAAAAGACACGCCAAAATCCCCCTCCAGGTCCGCGTCGGCGGCTGTAGCGAGGCTGCTGGTAATTTCCGCCAGGGGGGAGTCCGTCATCTTCTCCACGCCCACAACCAGCGCGGAGGAGAGCTCACCGGATGCGATGGCCATCAAAGCCGCCCGGAAAGCTGCCGCGCCGGAACTGCAGGCAGACTCAAGACCGAAGCCCTCGCGGTGATGCATTCCCAGCCAATCGGCCAACAACGCGCCCAGTTGAAGCTGGCGATTAGCGCTGCCGGACATCATGTTTCCCACGAAGATTCCCTCTGGATACTCGAGCCTGGCATCCTCCAGCGCCAGGAGCGCGGCGTCACCTGCCAGTTCTTTGAGCGACTTTTCCCAATTCTCCCGGACAGGTGTCTGCCCGACGCCGGCGATATAAATCTTTTGCATCTCGACCTCTTGATATTCTGGTTTTCAGCGCAGATTCTATACCCATTTCCTCTCGAAAACTCTCAAAACCCGTTTCTGTCTGTATAATTCCAGAAAACAGCATCCATTGGAGCATTGGAGGACGCATGAGAATTCTCGATATCAGCGTTGGAATTGATGAAAAATTGCCTGTCTGGCCGGGTGACCCGCAGCCCGCGCTCAGCTGGGTCGGACGTATGACCTCTGGGGATATCGCGTATATCAGCGCGATGAGCATGGGCGCGCATACTGGCACGCACATCGATGCACCGCTGCATTTTCTCGAGGATGCTGACAGCCTGGACCACATTGCGTTGTCCGCGCTGATAGGGGAGGCTCAGGTGCTCGAAGTTCCTGAGGATGTGACCCTGATTACCGCAGATGTTTTAAGCGCGGGAGAGCAAATCCACTGCGAACGCGTGCTGTTGAAAACCAGGAACAGCCGCTTCTGGGAGGGTGAAGGCGCTCGTTTCCGGCAGGATTTCACTGCGCTTGATGTTTCAGCGGCAGAGTATCTTGTGCAGCGCGGAGTGCGCCTGGTAGGGATTGATTATCTCTCCATTGCCCCTTATGAGGACCCGGCGCCAACGCATACACTGCTCTTGCAGGCGAAAGTGGTTATCCTGGAGTGCGTCAATTTGAGCGAAGCGGCGGCGGGCCGGTATCAATTGGTCTGCCTGCCGATGAAATTGACAGGACGCGAAGCCGCCCCGGCCCGGGCTGTGCTTATTTCCGATGAAATGCGCGTAGCCATATAATTATTCTTAAGCTTCAATCAAGGGCATAGTTAAAAGGTGAAACGCCAGGGTTTCCAGGTCGCGCGCCTTTTTGGAGTCTCCCAACTTATCCAGGATTTCCTCCAGGTGCTCAAGGATTACCGGGTCATCCCAGACAAAGTGGGAAGGGTCGATCTCACCGGTGAAGAGTTCCTCCAGTCCAAGGCGGCTGTAAAGCTCGCTTACCATGCCGTAGCTCCATTGGTCCGAAATTTTCAATTCATCCGCCAGATCCCGCCGACCAATCGAGAACACAATCGCGAGCCGCGCAATCTCTTCCTGACGGTCCGTGAGGCCTGGAAAGCTGCGGCCGCGGATAATCATTTTGTTCGCGGGCATTTTGTAAGTGTCATCCTGCAGGAAGTCCATCACGCCGGGGGTAAATACAGTCTTGTCCTCATAGGCGAAAGTGATAGCCCAGGCCAGCGATGACGAGATTTCATTCTTGAGAAGGTAGCCGGCAAAAAGGTGCGCATCCAGGCGCAGAAATACATTGGGAATCACCTGCGTACCTACGCACAAAATTCTGGCGCGCTTACCGACCAGTTCATTCAGCGTGGTCAGCATACTGGGGTTATCCCGATAAGAGTCCAAATCCACCAGGAAAAGGTCAGGCTGGGGTTGACCAGGTTCATTTAACCTGGCAAAGTCGGCATGGCATGTGATTTCGGAAACCACCCGGGTTCGCCAATCGCGCACCAGCAGCAGAGACATCCAATTCCGCGCGTAAATATCATCACTGACGATAGCGACCAAAATATCTTTAGTCATTTTGACCGGATTCCTTCCAATTTCTACGATTGACATGAATTATAATTGCGAAAAGTAATTATCGGTCCAAAGTAAAGAGGTGACATATGACGAAAAGGGTTGCAGTACTTACAAGCGGAGGCGACGCCCCTGGAATGAACGCGGCTATCCGCGCCGTTGTGCGCTGTGGGATCCGGAAGGGCTGGCAGATGTACGGCGTACAGCATGGATATAAAGGACTGATTTCCGGGAATATTAACGAGATGACCACACGAGACGTAGGCGGGATTATTCAGCGCGGTGGGACGATGCTTGGCAGCGCGCGCTGCCCCGAGTTTCTGACCGTAGAAGGCCGTAAACTGGCTATCAGAAACATGAACCAACTCGGCATCGATTCGCTGGTCGTCATCGGCGGGAACGGTTCCCAAACCGGGAATTACGAGCTGCACCGGATGGGTTTTCCGGTGGTTGGAATCGCCTCCACCATCGATAACGACTTGTGCGGCTCAGATATCACCATCGGCGTGGATACCGCCCTGAATATCGCCCTGGAGGCTATTGACCGCCTGAAAGTGACCGCCTCCTCCCACCAACGCGCATTCATCCTGGAGGTCATGGGGCGGAAGTGCGGCTATATCGCCCTGATGTCCGGCATTGCTGGCGGGGCGGAAGCCATCACCCTGCCGGAAATCCCCACCGACCCGGAAGAATTGGCGCAGACTCTGCAATCAGCGTACGAGCGGGGTAAATCGCACGCGTTGGTCGTAGCCGCTGAAGGGGCTGACTATAATGCTGCCAAACTCACTGAATTCTTTAACAACAATCGTGACCGCCTGGGATTCAGCGTGCGCAGCACCATTCTCGGGCATGTTCAGCGCGGCGGCACACCCAGCGCTTATGATCGGAATTTAGGCAGCCGCTTCGGCCTGGGCGCCATCGAAGCCCTGGAACGCGGCGAAACCGGAGTTCTGGTTGGTCAGATTGCTTCAGATATTACGACCACTCCGCTTGAGGACGTGGTCGGGAAAACCAAAGGTCTGGATATGGAACTGGTGCGTCTGGCGAAGATGCTCGATTAGCCCTTTTTCATCCTCAGAAACGCTTCAATAAAACCGTCAATACTCCCGTCGAGTACTGCTTGAGTATTGGCGGTTTCGTATTCCGTGCGGTGGTCTTTGACCATTTGGTAGGGATGGAGCACGTAAGAACGGATCTGGCTGCCCCACTCGACCTTTTTGAATTCACCCTTAAGCTCCGCCACAACCTCATCGTGTGCCTGCATCTGCAGCTCGAACAACCGGGAGCGCAGCACCTTGAGCGCGTTTTCGCGGTTCTGGGTCTGTGAGCGTTCGTTCTGGCAGGTTACAACCAATCCGGTCGGCAAATGCACAATGCGCACCGCGGTCATGTTTTTCTGTACGTTCTGCCCGCCAGCGCCGGAGGATTTGTAGACCTCGATATTGATATCTTCCGGACGGATAATCACTTCATCATTGTCCTCAAGCTCCGGCAGCACTTCCACCAATGCGAAGGAGGTATGCCGGCGGTGTGCTGCGTCGAACGGGGAGAGGCGCACAAGCCGGTGGACGCCTTTTTCAGATTTCAGGAATCCGTAAGCCAGCTTGCCCTGAACCAGGATGGTAACCGATTTGATCCCGGCTTCTTCCCCGACGGTGCGGTCGAGGATTTCAGTCTTAAAACCGCGTTGTTCCGCCCAGCGCAGATACATGCGCTCGAGCATTGCAGCCCAATCCTGGGAATCGGTGCCGCCCGCGCCGGAGTGGACGGCCAGCAGAGCGTTGCCGTGATCGTACCTGCCAGAAAGCAGCAGCTCTGTTTCCTTTCTTGCCAGGGTCTCTTCCAAGGCAGCGACCTGCGCGCTAATCTCCCCGGTGAGCGAGCCGTCGTCCATCTCATTGAGCGTTTTGAGGTCATGGATTTCCGCGGTCAGCGCCTGCCATTCCTCTACGACACCGGTAAGGTCGGAGATGCGCTTCATCACCTGTTGAGCGGCATCGGGGTTATTCCAGAAATCGGAGCTTTCAGATTGAGTCCGGAGGGCCTGCAGGTCCTGTAGCTTTTCCGCGAGGTCAAAGATGCTCCTGGAGGGAGCGGCACTGCGCTTCGATAGTTTCTATGCGGTTGGCAAGGTCAGACATGGTTTTTCTCCGGAAAGTTAATGCTCAAGGATGCCGTTCACGAAGGCTTCCCTGTTGAAAAGCTGTAAATCTTCCACGCGCTCTCCCAGTCCTGCATACAGAACGGGCAAGCCCAATTGACTTTTGATGGCAAACGCCATCCCGCCTTTGGCGGATGTGTCCAGCTTGGCCAGGAGAGCTCCGTTCAACTGCACGGCTTTGGCAAAAGCCGCTGCCTGTTGGAGCGCGTTCTGGCCGGTAGTGGTGTCCAACACAATCCAGGAATAGTGCGGCGCGCCGGGCAGCGCTTTGCCTGCCACGCGATAGACCTTCTTGATTTCTTCCATCAGGTTGTAGCGGGTGTGCAGGCGGCCGGCTGTGTCAATCAGCACCACGTCGCTGCCGCGCGAGAGGGCGGATTTAATCCCATCATAGGTCACGGCTCCCGGGTCACTCTCGGGCTGGGCTGTGATGATGGGCACGTCCACGCGTTTGCTCCAAACCTCAAGCTGGTCCACTGCGGCGGCACGGTAGGTATCTGCGGCGACCAGCAGCACTTTTTTGCCCATGTTCTTGTAGCGGGCTGCCAGCTTGGCAATGGTTGTCGTTTTCCCGGATCCATTTACGCCGGCTACCATGATGACCGTAGGCTGGAAGCTTAGCGCTGGTTCTTCCGGCTGGTCCAACAGGCTGGTCAGTTCGGTTTTCAACAAGCTGTAAAGTTGTTCCGTCTTGGTCAAGCCCTGCCGGTCTACCTGCTCCTGGCAGGTATTAATCAAGGAGATGGTAGTTTCCACACCCAAGTCCGCCTGAATGAGCAGGGCTTCCAGCTCGTCCCAGCTGTCCTCATTGATTTGGGTAGCGCCAAAGAAAGTGGAAACCTTCCCAAAGGCGATGTCGCGGGTTTTCGTCAGGCTTTCACGCCATTTATTCAGTAAATCGCTCATAGGCTGAGTATTATAACGGGTTTTGGCTGCTTGCCAGTTGACCGCAGCCGGCTTGGATTTCAATGCCGCGGCGCAGGCGAACCGTCACAGGAATTCCGCGTTCAGAAAGCGCCTCCGCGAAAGCATGCACCTTTTCGCGCGGGGAGCCCTGCAGCGGATAATGCTTGCTGGGGTTCAACGCGATCAGGTTGACGTGGCAAAGCATGCCTTTGAGCAAACCCGCCAGTTGGACTGCCGCTGCTGGCGTATCGTTCACGGTGTTAATCAATGCGTATTCAAAACTCACGCGCCGATGGGTTTCTTCCGTGTAGGCGCGGCAGGCGGAAATCAGGTTCTTCAGCGGATAGAGCCGATTGGCGGGTACAAGCTGGCTGCGCAGCTCGTTATCCGCAGCGTGCAGGCTGACCGCCAAATTCACCTGCAGCCCTTCGCGGCTGAATCTCTCGATTTTCGGAATGATGCCTACTGTGCTGACCGTGATGCGCCGTGCTCCAAAGTTGAGCGCGCTTGGGTCTGTTAACCTGCGCAGAGACGCCATGGTCGCTTCGTAATTCAGGAAAGGTTCTCCCATGCCCATGTAGACGATGTTGGTCAGGCTTTTCCCCTCGGACTGCAAAAGGCGCATATAGAACAGGATTTGGGAGAGAATTTCACCGGTGGATAAACCGCGTTGGTACCCCATCTGTCCCGTCGCGCAAAAAACGCAGCCCATCGGGCAGCCAACCTGGGTGGAAACGCACAGCGAATTGCGCTCTTCGTAGCGCATGAGCACAGTTTCGACGCTCAGCTCGTCGGGCAGACCAAACAAAGTTTTTTCCGTCTGTTGGTCTTTGGAGCGCAAGCTGGTGCGCGGGGTCAAAGGGGTAAGCGTGTATTGTTCCGCGAGCGCGGCGCGCAGGCCGGCCGGGATGTTGGAAAACTGAGAAAAATCCGTATAAAGCTGCTGGTAAAGGCCGTTCCAGAGCTGTTTGGCGCGGAAAGATGGCTGCCCAAGATCGGTAAGAACCTGAGAAAAGGCATCGAAATCCAGGTCGTGGATAAGCGCTTTAGCCATGAATCAGCTCATAAAGGTCTGTGGCAATCCTATCCGGCGCGGGCCGCCAGGATTGCGCCTGGGCGCGCGTGGAAACCCCCGAAAGGACCAGGCCTGCCAGGCAGCCTGCTTTCTGCGCGCCGGCAATATCGGTTTCCAGACGGTCGCCGACCCCCATCACTTCCCGGGGGCTCAACTGCAGGACGCGGAAGGCATGCTCGTACATCGCGGTGGCAGGTTTGCCGATAATTTGCGGCTCCCGGCCGGAAGCAGTGGCAATCGCTGCCACCATCGTCCCGGCGCCGGGAAACAAACCCTGTGGGGTGGGGAAGGTGGCATCCGCGTTGGTGGCGATGAAGCCGGCGCCTGCCCTTACCAGCAGTGCGGCGTTGCGGATCTTTTCATACGTCAACCCGATGTCCATCCCGACCACAACGAGTGCAGCGTTTTGGTGCTCCTCGACCGGGCAGATAACAAAGCCATGTTCCTGCAGAATTTGCTTGAGGGAATCCGCGCCCACCACGTAGATGGGCGTACCAGACGGGTAATTCGCCTGCAGATACACTGCGGTGGTCACAGCAGAGGTGATGATTTGCTCCTGCTGCACTTCCAGCCCGAATTTCTTCAGCTTTTCCTGGTATTCCGCCAGCGTTTTCGTGGCGTTGTTCGTCGCGAAAACATAACGCAAGCCCAAATCGGAAATCGCCGCAAATAAAGCGGGCAGATTTCCGATGGCTTGGGTATCGTGCCAGAGGACACCGTCCATGTCCAGGATAAGCCCCTTGAGTTTGGGGAACTTTTCTGTCAGCATTCGTCCTCCGACAAGGCAGAGTAAATTATTTAACCGGAGGTTGAAGCACTTTATCGATGATGCCGTAACTGACAGCCTGTTCCGCGGTCAGGTAGAAGTCGCGGTCAGTATCGCGCTTGATAACCTCGATAGGCTGACCGGTTGCATCCGCAAAAAAACTGTTTAGGGCGTTCTTCAGCCGCATGATTTCGTGCGCCATAATCTCGATATCCGTCGCCTGGCCCTCCGCACCGCCTAAAGGCTGATGCATGTGTATGGTCGCATGCGGGAGCGCGTAGCGCTGACCCTTTGCGCCGCCGGCCAGCAGTACGGTCCCGAAGCTGGCTGTAACGCCGACCGCAACCGTACTGATCTTGTTCGGGATCATTTGCATCGTGTCGAGAATCGCCAGACCGGAGTAAATCGAGCCGCCGGGGGAGTTGATGTACATTTGGATTGACTTGTCGGGGTCCTCGCGGCTGAGATACAGCAGCTGGGCGACGACCAGATTGGCTACCTGGTCGTTGATGGCGGAACCGACGAAGATGATGCGTTCCTTGAGCAGGAGCGAGTAAATATCATAGGCGCGTTCCCCGTTGCCGGAAGATTCCACGACCATCGGAATCACTGATTTTACGAAGTTTGTATCCATAGGTTTCCTTTTCTTCATAGATATTTTGAAGATTTTAGCTGACAACTATTAGATATTTGTTATAGAAAGAGGGCGCCTGGATGTTCAGGCGCCCATTTTGGGTAATTACTCTGCATCTTCAGATGCTACGTCTGCTTCTGTCAGCGCGCTTTCTCCGCTGAGTTCCGCTGCGGGTTCAGCCGGAAGGGATTCCGGGCTGGCGATTGCGCGCAGCTGCCTGCGAATGGCGTTTTCCATAGCGTGGTTAGCCGCTTCCATCGAGACAGCATTGGCGAATTTTTTCTCGCCCAGCTCTTTCTGTACCTCCTGCAGCTCGCCGCTCATCATCAGGTCATGTATAAGGGCCGAAATTTCTTGTTCCAGGGCTTCAGAGGTCACTTTAATATCGTATTTCCTGCTCAAGGCCTCCATCACGAGGGAGCGTTCTAACCGATCAATCGCGGTGGGGGTGACTTCCTGCTGTATGAATTCTTCTCGCGTTGTCTTGCGCATCTTCAGATAAATATCGAGGTCAAGCTGGCGATGGGAGAGCTCATGCTCGAAACGGTGCAGAACCTGCTCTTCTTCCTCCTTCAGCATCTGAGGGGGGTATTTGATTTTCGCTTCCTTGCGGATGCGATCCACCAAATCGAGATAATACTTATCTTCATATTCTGCAGTTGCTTCGGTTTCCAGGCGTTTCAATACCGTGTTGCGGAGCTCCTCGACAGATTTGAAGTCGCCAAGTTCGGTGAGGAATTCCTCGTCCATTTCTGGCAGCTGCAATGCTTTTACAGATTGGATATTGACTGTGAAGCGAACCTTCTTGCCGCGCAGCTCATCATCCAGGGCATCTTCCGGAAAATCGTGTGTGATGACGGCATTCTCGCCAGCATTGTAGCCGATGAGAGCGCGGGCGAAACCCTGGAAAGGCCATTCGCTCTCGCGTTGTTCAGCTTCAGTGGGGATGAGCACTTGCTGCGGAGCCGCCTTAATAAGGTCGGGATTTTCGCCTTCCTTCGGTTCAAGGTTGACGGCTTCCAGGGTCACATACAGCAGGTTTCCTTCCGCAGCCGGAGTTTCCAACGGGACGATTGTGCCGGCGTTCTGCCGCGCGCGCAGAATGAAGTCGTCAACTTCCTGTTCACTGATTCCCGGGAGAGAGTACGCTTCGCGCAGGTCTTCCAGCGGGCCAAGTTCTACTTCAGGTTCCAGCGGGATGGTAAACACGAAAACCAGGGGATCCTCGCTTTTGACTTCGTCCAGATTGCCTGGACCCTGAGGTTCAATTTGCGCTTCTTCCAGGATTTCCGGATAAACCTTGTCCAGGAGCAGTTCCAGCGCTTCCTCTCTGACGCTCGCTTCGCCGACGTGGCTGAGGACCATTGTGTAGGGCGCCTTGCCTGGGCGGAAACCAGGGATGCGGGTGCTCTGGGAAATTTTGCGGGCGGCTTTATGCATGAACTGCTCGAGAAGCTCCGGTTCAAATTCCGCGGTGACTTTGACCTGCTGGTCGTCCGTAAATTCTTTTTGTAATTTCAAAATATACCTCTCACTGTTTATGAATGCTGTGGGGAAAGAGAGGCTCGAACTCTCACGCGTTGCCGCACATGATCCTAAGTCATGCCTGTCTGCCAATTCCAGCACTTCCCCTCGAACAAGCAATTATATACAATGAAAGATATCGAGTCAAACCAAAACTGAGGAAAACCTGGGTTAACCGTGGAGACTCCAGAGTTTGCGTGATATTATTGATATCTATTCAAAATAAATCTGTATTTGGAGGATAAATGATCTCACTATTAGAGGTTCCAGGGTTTTTAGGAACAAAGGCATCAATGTTATCAGATGTTTCATTGATCCTGTGCTTGATCGCGTTAATATTGTTCATTGTAGCTGGCGTTCAAGCCAGAAAGCGTAAATTTAAGCAGCATTGTCCCACGCAAACTGCCGCATTAATCCTGACTATTCTTGCGGTCGTTTTATTTATGTCGCCAGTCTATACCCAAAAATATGAGTCTGCGAACGCCGGCCTTGCTCCATTCTTACCGAATGGATTAGTGGCAGTGCATGCTGGTTTAGGCGGCCTTACCATATTATTTGGAATTTATGTTACGCTGGTTGGTTATAGAGTTCTCCGATCGAAGCATAAGAAGCTGCTTATGCAGATCGCCAGCATCCTGTTCATGATTTTAAATATCAGCGGTCTCATCATTTACTTGAATCTCTACCTCTGATCACCATCACCTTAACCGAACCTTAATGGATTATTCTCCTGAAGAAGAAGGCATTGCTTCAGGAGAATTCTTTATGACTTCGCGCTCATATGATCTTTTCAAAGCTTCTTCAGGTTTAGAAAGAAAATCTTTTATTTGCCTTGCTTTAAAAACCCTCCAATACCAGGACCGCAAAATTCTGCATTGGCACTGCTGCTTGGGTTATCCGCATAACAGGAGCTATTTTCTCCTGCAAACGTTCCTCTCCTAACAGCGACGCTGGGGGCAAGGCGGGACGCAGCGCTCCCGCGCTCAAGCAGCTCCCGGCGCGGGATGGCTGATTTCAGCGTTCCAACTCCTACAGTGCATTCTTGAAGGCATCCAGCGGCAGCTGCACGCCGCCCTTCAGCGTCCATTCCATCAAGACATCCGGGTCGATGCCAAAGGGCAGCAGCACACTTCCGCCGGCTTTTGCCAGCAGTTCCATGTACCTGGGGATGTTCAGCGCTTGGGGGTCCAGCTTACCGCCCAGTTCCCAGGCGCGCACGTCCGGTTCGCCCTGCATAAAAAGAAAACGCACGCGCTGCCCGGGTCGGATTTGCAGGCCGGCGGCTTCCAATTGCCTGGCTGCGCGCACGGCCGCGGTCGCGCTTTTGTAGGCGTCCAGGGCATAGCTGACCTTGCCATTAACCACCAGCAAGTCCAGCGGAACGCGGCCGGCTTTCAGCGCTTCCAGCGCATCCTGGTAAAGCCGAAAAGCCGAGCGGAGCGCTTCGGGCAGCTCAGCACGGTTTTTTGCCTGCCCCAGGCAGGTGAGCATTTCAGTTTGCACCTGTGCAATCCAGCGCGGGGTATCCCGTCGGCGGGCTTCCAATCCGCGCACTTTGATTTCCCCACTCTGGAACACGCCAAAATAGCGGTTCGCGATTGGGATGCGCGCATCTGTTTTGGACGGCAGAAACGCGACCCAACGCAAAACACCGTCCAGCGCGATTGCCAGCCCGGTGCGGTCGACAATCTTGCGCATGACCTCCTCAAAGTGCTCGGGCTTACTGCAGCCCTTCTTTTTGAGCCAGAGCGCGTCCACATACATCTGCAGCACTTCAAAACCTTCTTCCTCCGCCACCTCTTTGGCACGCAGAAGCACCTCGCGACCGCCCTTGGTAACCGCTTCGTGCGCTTCGATGCGTCCGTAGCGGGCGTTTTTGTAGCCAAGAAAGCCAAAACAAACCACCAGCAGCCACTTGAGGGCGGATGAGCGCGCTTTGAGCGTTTTCGCCATGGGATGGTCGGGCGGGTAGGAGCGCGTCTTTGTCTTCAGAGCTACGCGTTTTTCGTAAATGGGTTTGAGCGTGAGCGGGACCACGCCCAATTCTTCGCTGGCGGGCGTCAGCACATCCGGCAGGGGAACTTCCGGCGAGATGTTGCCGCGGATAATAACAGCGGGGTACATGGAAACAAAATCCACTTCGCCCACATCGCTGTGCAGCCCCAGTTTGGGCTGGTAAATCATCCCGCCGCGGTCGGATTGAATGAGCTGCATGCCGCTCTTGAATTCCTCCACCTGGCGTTTCTGGTAAGGCACCAGGATGTCCTTTTGCAGCGCGGTGATGACCTGCATGGCGGAAATACCCTGACCGGGCGAGACGCGCGCGGCTTTCTCGATTGGCAGGGTGGTCACACGCGCCATTTCCAGCGTGCCGGCCAGGCTGTAATCCGACCACATCATGGCGGATTTGCGGTCAATATGGCAGCGCCCGAACAGGTGCGCTTCTTCCGGGCGGTAAATAATGTGCCCGTAGGAAAAGTAGGTGATTTCTTTCTGCCAGCGCACCGGCCGGCTGGCGTCCCGGTTCAGCGCCAGGGGCACTCTCTTCTCCTCCATCTGCTTGAGCAAAAAAGGCAGCAGCCAACTGTCCCCCCAGTCGGTAACGAGAATATCCGGGTCGTAGTCCAGCAGCGCGGCGTTCAGAACGGATAAGTACCCGCCCTCCGGGCTGAGCGGCAGCGTCTGGCTGAAGCGGTCCGTGCGCAGGGTGAGCGCGCGGGCCGGGCCGTGCGCGGGGTCCGCGTCCGGCGTCAGTTCCATCACGCGCAGGGGCGGGAGCTCCGGCATCAAGTCCCAACGGCTGTTGAGCACCTGGATGGACTGGATGCGGTTTTGCGCGTCGGCGCTGAGCTCGCACAGTGCCAGCGGGAATGCGCCGTGCCGGCTGATGTAGCGCGTGCTGATGGTTACGTCCGAATCGTACCAGGTCAGTTCCTGAAACTCCTCCTCCAACTGGCGGAACAATTCGGCCTGATGCGCCGGGGTGTCCACATCAATGCGCAGCACTTCCACGGGGTTCGCGGCGAACACATCCTGCTTTAGCTGGCGCTCCAGCGCGCACACGCAGCTCTCCTTACGCAGCCTTTTCCACAGCCGGCGCAGTTCCTCGCGTGCTCCCGCGGCGTAAAACGCCACCGGGAAGGCCTGTGTGAAGCACACCCGCCGGTCGTCCGTTGCGGAGATGAACCACAGGCTCAGGCCGTCCCGCTGGTTCAGGTACAGGTCGAGCAGCCAGCCGCGGAAATTCGGGCTGTTCACGGCGCCTCTTCAAACGCGGTGTACGCGCGCGGTTCGGACGCTTCTTCCGGCAGTTCCGCGGCGGGCGGGGCTTCCGGCGCCAAAATCGCCAGCGTCTCGTTGAGCAGCGTGAGAAAGCGCGCTTCTTTGCCGCTGTCCAGCTTTATGCCGGGGTCCGCGCCTTCCGGGGTAAGCTCCTTTTGGAGCGCTTTCAGCTGCTTGTACAGCTCCAGCAGGATGGCAATCAGATACATATCCAGCGGGTAGAGATTGGACGCGTACGAGGCTTCGGCCAGGTGCAGGCGGGAGAGCACCAGCAGTTCATCCAGCAGCAGCTGGTCCTCTTTGCGCAGCGCGCGCTGAAAGCGTTTTAGGGCGGCTTCTTCCTGCTGCCAGGTTTGGGTGATGGAAGCAATTGTGCGGCCCATGGGTTCCTTTCTAGAACAGCGCCGGCTGCAGCCCAAAATCGGCCGGCAGTGGGACGGGTTCTTCCCAGGCAGCGTTGGCGCTGGTGCGCAGCTCTTCCATCAGGCATTCACGCGCTGCGGATATGGGCGGAATGGGCCGCAGGCTCACCAGCACCGGCGCGGACTGGCTGAGGCGCTTCAGGCAGGCAATGCTGCGGGCAAGCAGGCGCTGGCAGTCTTTCAGCTTCACGTCTTCGTCCAGAAAGGTTGCCAGCAGATCCAGAATCACCAATGGTTCGCTCGGCGGGGCGGCGGAAACCGCTTCCAGCATCGCCAGCACCTGGTAGCAGGTAAAGGCGCGCGAGAGGCGGATTCTGTTCATCACGCCGACCGGATCGCTGGTGAAAGGCCGGAGAGCCCGGGCAACCGCGTACATATTGGATCGGTTGCCGCAGTCCAGCAAGGTCACGCGCTGCTTCAGGGCCAGGGCGGCCACCAGTTCCAACATTTTTTCGGACATCGCGTGGCTGCCAATCACCAGCAGCAGTTGGGGCGGCAGGGGCAGTGAAAAGGGGAGTATCGCGGCATCTGTTCTCATACCTCTATTATATAGAATATTTGTTCTATGTCAAGAGATTAACAGAACAGCTGTGCTAATTCTATCCTTTTTCTGGCGGCGTGGGTAGGGCAGGGTGGGTATAATTGGGGATTGAAATTATCTGTGACGAGGAAGAATGACAACGATCAAAGGCAGTGAAAGCGGCGCGACCGCGCGCAACCGCATCAGTAAATCCATTGTGTTGGCTATCCGGCTGTTGATGCGGCAGAAATCACCGGACGCGTCCAGCCGTGATTTGGCGGCGTACGTGGTGCTGGCGCTGGAAAAAATCAGCGAATCGGTGGAAACCAGCGCAGCCGCCTGGGAGAAGCGCGACTACTGGCTCAAGGCAGACCGCTTCCGCCAGGAGTGGGCCTGGTGTGAGCACAGCGCGGCCGGATTGGCAAAGGCGTTATACGCGGATGACTGGGCAGGCGCCGCCCAGCAGTTGGCCGATATCGGGCAGCGCTTCGGCGCGATAGAAGTAAGCGAGAACAACCGGTTGGGTGAACCGTGGAAAGGCGCCTGGGAAACGTTCTCGCGCCGGTAAACCGGCAGAGCGTCTAAATTCCTGTTCCAGGGCAGAGGCAGGGGAGCGATTTTTCTGAGATTCAATTTTATGGTTATGATAAGTATCATTATCGTAAGCTTATCATTCTCAACCCAGGCCACCAAGGGAGCGCTTGCGGTCGATATTCTGCGCTGATCTGTGTTTCAGGGGAAAGCAAACGCGGCACATACTCCGTACCGAAAGCAACTCAAAATGAACCGCACGGTGCTATTACAGTATCGTGTCCTTGACCGCGAAAGCCGGTGTGTCTCCCGCCCAACTCGATTTCCCAACTGAGACCCTTTTTTGCTTTGCATCGTTCGGAACCGCGTCTCTCCTGAGGAGGATTGCCGTAAGCGGTCCTGTTGGATATTTGCTATCTCCCTGTCGCCTCGCGGCAAGCAAACAGGCTGCCGTGCAGGCCCCGAACCGAATGTGGCATGTGTTCCGCTGGAAATTCGAGCGTAAGTGCTTTGCAAAGATCGGGATGACCTGGTAAAAAACTACCACTATACTATACGCAATATAGGAATAATTAATGGGATAATATGTATTCTTTATGCATTTATCGCAACCAATATATGGAAAGCGGTATAATGCCATTATGGAATCCACAGAAACAACAGTCACTCAGGCCCTAAACCAATACCTCGCCACAGTCCGCCTCTCCCGCAGCGCGAACACCGCCCGCACCTACACCAACGCGATGAACCTCTTCAGCCAGGTCCTGACGGAGCATAAACTAGACCTGGAAACCATGCCAGTCAGCGCGCTCAGCGAAGAGCCGGTCATCTGGGTCATCCGGGCGCTCAAAGACATGGCGCCCTCTACCGAGCAGTGCTACCTGACGGCCGTTGTGGGTTTTTACGAGTTCCTGGCAGGCGAAAACCTGGCTGCCATCAATTTGCCGCGCATTCGCCTGCTCATCAAGCAGCGCGCCCGCAAACCCGGCATCCGCCTGCCCCAATTCCCCAAATCATCGATAGAAAAGGTGCTGGAATATGCGGCCGGCTTGAACCTGCTTGAAACCAAAGAGCCAAATGAGCATCTGATTAACCTGCGCGACCGGGCCTTTTTACTCACTTTGGCGGATACCGGCCTGCGCGTGCATGAAGCCTGCAATCTGCGCCGCGGGGATATTGACTGGGATGAATACCGGGCAGTCATCATCGGGAAAGGCAACCGCGAAGCGGTCCTGCGCTTTTCCCGGCGCAGCCTGCTGGCAATCAAGGATTATTTGCGCCTGCGAGCCGAGTTGGACGGCGGCAGCGGCAAGGCTCTGGCAGCCCTGCCTGTGTTTGCCAGGCACGACAAGGGCAGCGGAAAAAAGGTCAAACCAATTTCCACCACCACCGGACGCGAAATTGTGAACCAGCGCGTGGGGGAAGCCATTGGACCGGAGGCGGTAGGCTCCATCACGCCGCATTCTTTTCGCCATTATTTTGTGACCACGGTATTAATTGCGTCCGGAAATCTGAAACTGGCGCAGGAGCTTGCCCGCCACCAAAACATTGCCGTTACCCAGCGCTACAGCCACCTGAGCGACGCGGAACTTGA
>Ga0116171_10002340_pt1 | contig 18024 bp, 10 predicted proteins | sample AD_JPNHW2_MetaG_FD_89798 | JGI IMG/M metagenome (GOLD analysis project Ga0116171, IMG submission 89798) | Active sludge microbial communities of municipal wastewater-treating anaerobic digesters from Japan - AD_JPNHW2_MetaG | ecosystem: Engineered > Bioreactor > Anaerobic > Digestate | place... | reverse complement strand
ATGTAAATCACCGCAACAGATGTTCGGCGCTCTCGCCAAGACATTCTACGCACAGAAAAGAAACATTGACCCTTCGAAAGTGATTTCGGTGTCCATAATGCCTTGTACGGCAAAGAAATATGAAGCTGACAGGCCTGAGATGAGATCGAGCGGATACAAGGATGTTGATTATGTCCTTACCACCAGAGAACTGGCAGTGATGATCAAACAGGCGGGTATTGACTTCCGCACCCTGAATGAGGCTCGTTACGATTCAATAATGGGCGATTCCACCGGTGCTGCTGTGATCTTCGGAGCTACCGGCGGTGTTATGGAGGCAGCTCTTCGTACCGCTTATGAGATTGTAACAGGCAGAGAAGTGCCTTTCAAAAACCTAGCTATCACTCCGGTGCGCGGAATGGATGGCGTTAAAGAGGCTACGGTTAAGATAGAAGGAACCACTGAGGATTGGAATTTCCTTGAAGGAGCTGAGCTGAAAGTTGCAATTGCACACGGACTGGTGAATGCAAATAAACTCATGAAGGCTGTTTCACAGGGAAAGGCTTCTTACCATTTCATAGAGATAATGGCCTGCCCGGGCGGTTGCATCGGTGGCGGTGGCCAGCCTATACCTACCAGCATGGAGATAAGAAAGAAAAGAATGGCTGCAATATACTCGGAAGACGAGCATCTGCCATTACGTAAATCTCATGAGAATCCGGAGGTGATTTCTATCTACAAGGAATTTCTAACGGCACCAAACAGCCACAAATCACACGAGCTGTTGCATACACATTATTTTGAACGGGAATCGTATTGATCCTTGAAAAAACTGATTTAAATAGGGTAGGGACACGCCATGACGTGTCCCTACATTTTTTTTAAATCATGGGTTGATATTCTTTTTATATTTGCGAAGGCTGTTACAAACAGCGGTTTTACAAAAAACAAAAAGATATGATGGGGTTTTTATCGCACAATATTTTTTTTATTGTGTTCGGAGTTGTAATTCTTGGTGTTCTGATGATTGACCTTCTTCTTGTCGGGAAGGATAAACACGAGATAAGCTTAAAGGAATCGTTAATATGGACTTCAATCTGGGTGACCCTGGCTGTTGGTTTCTGTATGTTTATCAGGTTTTACGGACATCATATTCATAACATCACCGATTGGGAAAGTCTTAAATCATATGTTGCAATGTATCAGCCGACACTCAGGCTCCCGCTTGACAATTACGATGCGGCGCTGGATGCATACAGAAAAACAGCTGCAACAGACTTTATCACAGGCTACCTTCTCGAATACACACTCTCTCTCGACAATGTATTCGTAATAATGCTTCTGCTCACCGGTTTTGGAGTTAATAAGTCAGACTACAAGCAGGTATTATTCTGGGGCATTCTGGGAGCAATAGTTTTACGTTTCATTTTCATATTTGTAGGATCAGCTCTTATCAGCCGCTTTAACTGGATATTACTGGTATTTGGTGCCTTTCTGCTCTATTCAGGTATTCATATGTTTATCACAAGGAACAAGCAGGAAGATACTGCAGATTCGCAGGGTCACTGGCTTGTAAAATTCCTGTCAAAGCACTTCAATGTTTACCCTACTTTTATCGGACATTACTTCTGGAAGAGGGTGGAAGGCAAGTTCTACATTACTCCGCTGCTGGTCGTTCTTTTAATGGTTGAGCTTACCGACGTAATATTTGCAATGGATTCAATCCCTGCAATATTCTCAATCACCCTTGACCCATATATTGTTTTCTTTTCAAACATATTTGCCATTATAGGTCTGAGATCGCTCTTCTTCCTTCTGGTGAAGGTGGTGGATCTGTTCCATTACCTCAAGGTCGGTATTGCATTCCTTTTGTCATTTATAGGTTTTAAGCTGTTATTCCATCACTGGCTCGACACAATAGGATACAAGAATGTCTTCTCCCTTTATATCATTGGGGCCACTCTTCTGATAAGTATCCTTGCTTCTCTGGCATTCCCTGAGAAAAAAGAGAAGGTTGTAAAAGAGAGCTAAAAGGCTGTAAAGTCCATAAAGTCAGATTGACTGTATGACTGCATGAAAGTGCTCTGCCGTAGAGTCAGATCAAGCTGAAAAGTTGGGGAGAATGCCTCTAGTGTAAGTTTCCCCTCCTGAGTCAGGAGGGGTACCCGAACGGAGCGAGGGCGGGGTGGTATGTTATTTATCAAGGAAGCCGGAAATAATCAATTCCTTAACATATTCTGGATCTTGAAAAACAAACCTGTTTTGAATTCTGATTGTTTTTATACCTGACTTACTTAGGTATTCGTCTCTTATTGTATCCTTGTGAATTTGAACATAATCTCCATGAGGATCACCATCTAATTCAATTGCAAGCTTTTCAGAAACACAGTAAAAGTCAAGAATATAATTTCCGATGCTATACTGACGCCTGAATTTTCTACCACAAAGTTTCTTTCCACTCAGATATTTCCAAAGTTCAGCTTCAGCGGATGTGCTATTATTTCGCAGATATTTTCGGGTTGCCCGCAGGTTTGAAGAATTAATATTATGTCTCATACACACAATATTTAATTCATACAAATTTACACTAAAAAGACATACCACCCCCCGGCTCCTGCGTCGCCGGACCCCTCCTGACTCAGGAGGGGAAACTATACTACAATGCTTATCTTCATTTTTAGATCCTGGGAAATTCACCTTGTTCAGAAAAGAGTCTACTTCTGCTCTTCTGTCTGATCCGGCATCTTTGGATAGAGATCTTCCACACGCACCCTGTTTTCTTCCTCAGAAACACTTGTCCCGGATTTAATCTCTTCAGCATTGCTGAAATAAAGAATACCAGCCAGGATAGGATAAACAGGTGTTACCAGTGCATCGACAATCGATGTGAGACCAATGAATAAAGGATTTTTTGCGATTTCATTACTTACTCCGGGTTCGGAAAGAGTCTTGATGAATGTCCCGGTGAATGGAAGTTTTATAAGGGCAGATGCGACAAATGACATGATAAGTAGCAGCAGCAATACAATTACAACCCATCCTATATTTTGCCAGAATCTTTTATTTGTCAGTGATAATGACCTGGCTAAGGCATTAATGGGGTTAGTCCCTTCAATAACCATTACGGGCAGTATAAAGAGACCAATAGTGAAAACATAAAATGCTGCAAATATTCCGGGCAGCACCAACGCGAACATCCCCAATGAGACAAGCAGAACGCCCGGGATGGCTAAGAATATAAGGGCGGCAATATAAGGGAGTATTACAGTGACTGATTTCTTCAGATAGTCTCCCACGTTGAACGGTTCACCTTCAGTCTTTTCAATAACAAATACGGTCAGAAAGACCGAGAACAACAATGATACAGCTAAGAGCCCGAGAATTGGTCCTGCCATTGATGTATAAATGGAAAGCATCTCGTCCATATTGGTTGTGGACTGCAGCTTTGAAAGGTCTAAATTGGATGTTATTATAGTTGATGTCAGAGCGCTGGCCAGTGAGATGATGAAAAGAACAACGAAGTTCTTCCTGTAAAAATTCCAGAAAAGGTTGATTGCGCTGTCAAGATCTCTTGCTCCTGCAAGCGGATGATCGGAGTATTTTCCCATGTTTTTTAGTTGTAATTTATTTAGCTAATAATCTCAAGTATCTTGTTAATGTCAATCCCTTCCAGCGGATTGTTATTGCTTACGAAGTCATCGGCAAGCTTTGACTTCTTTTCCTGTAGCATCTGTATCTTTTCCTCAATGGTCTCTCCGGAAATATATCTGTACACAAATACGGTATTATTCTGTCCTATTCGGTGTGCCCTGCTTAGTGCCTGTATCTCCGATGCAGGGTTCCACCACGGGTCAAGGATAAAGACGTAATCGGCTTCGGTGAGGTTGAGCCCGACGCCTCCTGCCTTTAGTGAAATAAGAAAGACCTTTACTGTGGTATCATTACGGAACCTGTCAATTACTTCTTCCCTGTTACGGGTTGATCCGGTAAGCAAAGAATAATTGATACCATTTTTTGCAAGGTATGTTGAAAACAGCTCCAGATGTTTGACAAAAGATGAGAAGACAAGTATCTTATGCCCTTCAGAAATGACACTTTTAATATTCTGGGTTACAGTTTCAAACTTACCTGATCCGAAGGCGTATTTTGCATCTGTCAGTACCGGATGGTTTGCAATCTGCCTCAGTTTCATCAGTCCCTGGAGAACCATGATTGCTGATTTCTCAATGCCAACAGCTTCAATGTTTTCCATTATCCTGTTACGGACGGCTGATTTTTCCTGCTCATAGACCCTTGATTGTTCTTCTGACATATCGCAATAGACAACCTGCTCAAACACAGGAGGCAGTTCGGTTGCAACCATCTCTTTTGTTCTGCGCATTATGAAAGGTTGAATAATCTTTTTCAACCTTATTGACCTGTCATCTTCTTTCTTCTTTTCAATAGGTTTGGCAAACTCTCTTCTGAAGAATGCCAGAGTGCCAAGCAATCCTGGATTGACAAAGTTGAACTGTGTCCACAGATCTGTGAGGGAATTTTCCACCGGGGTGCCCGTGAGCACCAACCTGTGATTGGACTTAAGCCTTATGACTGCTTTATAAATATGAGAAACAGGATTTTTTATATGCTGGCTTTCATCCAGAACGATATAATGGAAATCGAATCTGCAGAAGAACTCAATATCTTGTCGCACTGTATGATAGCTTGACAGTACAATGTCATAATTCGGGAAATGGGAAGTGGTCTTCAGCCTTGACGGGCCCTGATGTGTCAGTACCCTCATTGTCGGGCAGAACCTGGCAATTTCGTTTCTCCAGTTATGAATTAGTGAAGCAGGTACGATTATCAAAGAGACCATTTTCATTGATCCTGCGCTGAACAGGTCAAGCTGTCTCTCGTCATGTACGTCTGTCAACGTTTCAGAATAGAGCGATTCTTTGTTTTCCCTGTTCCATTGCAACAATGCAAGCGTCTGAATCGTTTTTCCCAGTCCCATATCGTCGGCCAGACATCCGCCCAGATTATTTGTCTGCAGGAAGTGAAGCCAGCTGTAACCTTCAGCCTGGTACGGGCGCATCTGCGTAGCCAGTCCGGCAGGAGGAGGAAGCATGGGCAGATTCTCCGGCATCACCAGTTTCTCAAGTTTGTTGGAGAAACTGCATTCGCTGCCTGAAAGGGCATCGCGGAGGATGTTGAAGTGCTGTTTGTGGACCATAAGGCTTTCGTCTTCGTCCCTGCCCATTTCAAACAGGCCACGATACCTCATGAACCATGCCTCAGGCAAAATGGCGACGGAGCCATCCGGAAGAGGGAATTCTCTTATTCCATCAAGAATATATCTTCTTAACCTGGTGAATGGCATTTTAAACTCACCGATGGTGACAAAGGCTTTAAGATCAAACCAGTCGTTAATTACCTCCTGGTTCATTATCACGTGGACACTTTGCAGCGAGTATTTTTTATCAAGGCTTCCTGTGCGTATTATAATACCTGCTTCCTGCAACGTCGGGCTGGCGGTTGCCACAAGCTCAATGAGGTCGTACATGACCAGGTTATTATCAGCATCCTGGTTCGCCAGGGTGAAGTTTATATCATCATCAGAGCACAGACCGCACTCCTCAATTGCATTAATGCATGCTTCTTCCCACTGCATGTCCCTTGTAATGCGGGTATAAACAAAGTCAGAACCCTGGCTTGAGAAGATGGTGAAATGGGTTAGCTCATCGGGCCTGAAGATGTCCCTGTCGTTATACCTGAACTTAAGTATTGCTACCGGAATACCTCTTATGCCTGACTCCACGGTAAGGTAAGCCTTCTTGTCCGGCTCAGCGCTTGTTATACGAAATCCTTCCCCGGTAACTTTATGATTATTTACTACTGACAGAACAAATGTGCTGAAGTATTTCTCCTCGGTGTTCTTGGGTATCGAGATCTCAGTGCGGCTAAAAAATGGTTTCAGCTTAGTGCCTTCTATGTCCGGAATGAAAAATATCTGGTTGCCCGAACGTATTGCACATGGTGTATTTGAAAGGATCTCAATACTGCCGTTCTGCAGATTGATGGTTTTGCCTTCTGATTCGATACTGAGGTTGTAGACACTCCCTTCACTTCTTCTTTCAAACCTGAAAACGGGAATTGCCGATGTGTTACTGAAGGTGAGCCTGTCTTCGTTATGAAGATTGGTTATTCGTGTTCTCTGATGAAAAACCGGTATGAGCTCGTTCGCGGCAAGATGAAGACATTGGAAGATTTTTGTTTCTATATATGGCTTAATGTGGTCTTCGAATTCCTTGTCTGTAATGTTCTCAAGAAACTCCTTGACATTTTTATGCTTGGAGAAGAGCTTGAAAAGGTTACGGTCAGAATAGTCGTTTATCAGTCGCACTGTCTCACGGTCTTCATTGTCCAGAAGAATTAATGTGGCGGCGTCGGGATGGGGAGCAAGCGATTCCGCCATCTCAAAGTAATCCACACCTCTTCGCCTGACAATTATGTATGGGGCAAGAATAGTACCCCATCTCCTGTGTTGGGTGAGAATCAATGCAAAAAACCTTTCACTTTCTTCTTTTTTGGTAACGGGCATACTGTTTTTTTTCGAACCTGCAATTTTAACAAAACAATTGACGAATCCAAGGAGTATTGGCATTGATTTTTCCACAACCTGTAATGCAAATAAAATGAGGCAGATATAGAAAATGTGCCATTGTCGTCCCCTGAAAATCAAAATTTAGAATCATTAAATTAAATTTGTAAAATCACTATATATGCGTAAGATAATCCACATAGATATGGATGCCTTTTTTGCATCTGTGGAGCAGCTTGATAATCCATCGCTGAGAGGTAAGCCTGTTGCGGTAGGAGGTTCGGGACCACGTAGTGTTGTGGCAGCTGCCAGCTATGAGGCCCGACGTTATGGCGTCAGGTCTGCAATGCCTTCCGTAACAGCAAAGCGACTCTGTCCTTCAATAACATTTGTAAGAGGAAGATTTGAACGCTACCAGGAAGAGTCGGATGCAATATTTGAGATATTTTCAAGATATTCTGATCTTATTGAGCCCCTGTCAATTGATGAAGCCTTTCTTGATGTCTCAAAGGACAAAAAAGATATCGGCTCTGCAACACTTATTGCAAGAGCCATCAGGGAAGATATAAAACGGGAGAGGGGGTTAACTGCTTCAGCGGGTGTGTCATATAATAAGTTCCTGGCAAAGATGGCATCGGATATCAATAAGCCTGACGGTCTTTTTGTCATTCTTGAAGAGGATGCCATCGATTTTATCGATAGCCTTAAAATAGATAAATTCTATGGCATCGGGAAGGTAACGGCCGAAAAGATGCATAGTCTGGGGATTCATTTTGGAAGGGATCTCCATAAGTGGGATGAAGAGTCGCTTGTAAGAAATTTCGGGAAAGCCGGATCCTTTTTCTATGATATGGTGCGTGGCATCGACAACCGTCCTGTTGAATGCGAGTCGGTACGCAAATCCGTCGGGGCCGAAACAACCTTCGACAAAGACCTGAGTAAACAATTCGAGATAATTGCTGAATTGTATCACATTGAGGAGGAGGTGATGCGCAGGGTCAGTGAGGCTGAATTTCATGGAAGAACAGTCACCTTAAAAATAAAATTCAATGACTTCAGACAGATAACCAGAAGTCATACACTATTATCTTATGTCCGTGACTTTGACATGCTGCACAGGGAAGTTACCGCATTACGCAAGTCGCTTGACCTTTCTCATGTAAAAATCAGGCTTCTGGGCGTTAGTATTTCTTCATTGGAAAGTGGTGACAGAGACCTCCAGCTTGGGTTATGGGAATAACTCAGAGCCATAGATGCAGAAGCTTAAGAATAATTAGTTAAATTGCCCTTTCTGAAAATAAGATGATTAAAATGAGAAAATTGTTGTTTTTCACAGTGTTATTGTTTTTAACATTCCCCTTGTTATCTCAGACCACAGAGCTTAATCATGGATGGAAAGCTATCAAAGCATCAGAAATAAAAGTTGACGGGAGCACCCTGACAAAGGAGTTGCCTGACTTCTCAAACTGGATGGATGCTGTGGTGCCTGGCACAGTATTGACAACTCTTATGAAAAACAACAAGGTCCCTGACCCGTTCTTCGGGATGAATAATGAACAGATACCGGATATTTCAACTGCTGGCCGGGAATATTATACATACTGGTTCTTCACTAAATTCAGTACACTGGGTATTTCAGAAGACAAGCAGGTGTGGCTTAACTTCAGGGGTATAAATTATGCTGCCAGCATATACCTGAATGGCAATTGTATCAACACAGACAAGCATGAAGGCATGTTCCTTCGGGCAAAGTATAATATAACCAGGCTCCTTAACAAAGAGGGTGATAATATGCTTGCTGTTCTTGTGGAACCTCCTTATAATCCTGGTGTCCCAAATGGAGGTCAGGGTGGTGACGGCACCATTGGCAAGGATGTGACCATGCAATTCACTCCGGGATGGGACTGGATTCAGCCTGTGCGTGACCGCAATACAGGTATATGGGATAAAGTCACTGTTGAGGTAACCGGTCCGGTCGACTTAAGTAATACCTATGCAAAAGTCCGCGTGCCAGGAGTGAGATTACCGGGCGAGTTGCAGGATCCTGCATTTGTGGCATTTTCTGTTGATCTGACAAATTATTCCGAAAAGAAATGCGAGGGAGAGGTGGTTGCCAGCTTTGCAACCCAAACCAGAAAGAAGAAAGTTGTTCTGGAACCAGGAGAGTCCCTTACAGTCAGTTTTGATGAGATTAAGATGCAAAACCCGAGAATATGGTGGCCCAATGGTGTGGGAACGCAGTCTCTTTATGCCGCTTTTCTCACTTTTCAGACCAAAGAAGGAGCTGTATCGGACAGGGAAGACCTTACCTTCGGATTCAGAGAAGCCGGCAGCTATTTTGATGAAAAGACCGGATCGCGTGTCTTTACTGTTAACGGACAAAAAATATTCATTAAAGGTGCAAACTGGATCGCCTCTGATGCAATGCTCAGGTTATCCCCGGAGCGTTATGAGACTGAAGTGAAAATGCTTGCCGACATGAATATGAATATGATCCGTGTCTGGGGTGGCTCCATTATGGAAAGGCCCGAGTTTTATGAAGCATGCGACAAATTTGGCATCCTGGTATGGCAGGACCTGTGGATAACAGGCGACTGCAATGGCAGATGGGATGATAAATCCAAAGCTGAAAGCCGGGAACAGCGAAGAGCTTATCCGGATAATGATGACCTGTTTATCAAATCGCTTGAAGACCAGGTAAAAATGTTAAGAAACCACCCGTCATTATACGTATGGTGCGGGGGAAACGAAATAGAACCACCTGCCGGACTTGACAGTCTCATTGTAAAAACATTGTCAAAAAACGATGGTACAAGGCTTTATTTTGACAGGTCTACATCTTCAGCAATTGAAAAGAATACAAAAGACGATATTGGCGACGGCCCTTATTTTATTAAGGATCCTTCCTGGTTTTTTACTCAGAAACTTTTCCCGTTTAACCCTGAAATTGGATCTGTGGGTTTGCCAAACATTGAGAATATGGAACGTATCATGGAGAAAAAGGATATTGTTCCGCCATCCGGGGATAACATAAATGAAGTATGGAAATACCATAAGTATCTTGGATATGGTGATATGATTGAACGGTTTGGAGCAGTTAAGGATGCAAATGATTTCTTTCTGAAGGCTCAGATCGTTGGATATGACCAGTACAGAGCTATTCAGGAGGGTTATAACTCTCACATGTGGGAGTGGTATTCCGGGATGCTCCTGTGGAAAAGCCAGAATCCATGGAGTGCACTCAAAGGACAACTTTATGATTGTTTCCTGGATCAAAATGCCGCATACTATGGATACCGCCATGCTGCTGCACCGATACATTGCCAGTTTAATCCATCAGATTCGTTAATATATTTTATTAACTCATCAATAAAGGAAAAGAAGAGCCTGCGTATTGAAGCCTCACTTGTTGATCCTGCCGGAACTCTTATCTGGAGCGCTACTGAAGCTGCTGAGATTGAGCCGAATACAATTATCAAAAAATGGAAGGTTGATTTCTCAAAAGCTACATCAGCAATTAGTTTTCTTAGGATAAAGACTATTTATACCTCAACAGGGGCATTAATAGACGATAATACCTACTGGCTTTCATCCAGTCCTACAGATTATTCCAAGCTTTTTGAATTACCTGCAACAGAAGTTACATCGGCAGTGCTGAAAAAAAGCGGGACCAAATATTCTGTAGAAGTTGCAAATAACGGTAATGCAGTTGCATTCTTTGTGAGAATAAAGACACTTGGGTTATTTGATAACAGGCTTGTCAGTCCGCTTTTAATGGATGATAACTATTTCACTCTCTTCCCTGGTGAAAAAAGATTGATAACCATAGATGTCTCTTCCTTACCCGCAGAAGATGTAAATGTACCTTTGGTTATGGAAGTCAGTGGAGTGAACTTCAGAACAATCCGCACTCCTTTTTAAGCTGAAGGAAAATTTGTTGTTTATGTAATTGTAAAACAAAGAGTGATTAAATTTGTGAATTATCTAAAAATCAATAATTGTGATGGTTCAGTCTTCATCTTCGAGGTTATTGACTTTTATAATTGTAACTCTTTTACTTACTGTTAATATCAATTTATCGGGTCAGAAGGTTACTCTGGTTCTTTCCGGTGGTGGATCCTGGGGTGCTGGTCACATCGGCGTGCTGAAAGCTCTTGAGGAGAATGGCATACCTGTCGATTGCATTGTAGGTACCTCGGCAGGTGCCATAGTAGGAGGCCTTTATTCAATAGGCTACACCCCTGATGAGATAGAAAAACTTATGTCTTCCCCTGAGTTTCAGCGATGGGCAGAGGGAAAGATAGACAAGGAGAATATCTTTTATTTCCAGCAGGATAATATTAATTCATCATTGATTGATCTTGATGTTGACCCTGGAAAAAAGATTACCAGTATAGTTCCCACACATGTTTTTTCTTCTGACCAGATCGATTTTGAGGTAATGGCTATGTTTTCACCGGCAAACGCTGTTGCACGGGAAAATTTTGACAGTCTGTTAATTCCTTTCCGATGTGTGGTCTCAGATATTTCCCATACAAAGGCTGTCGTATTGCGAAAAGGCAATTTAGGCCGTGCAGTCAGAGGATCAATGTCAATACCATTTGTTTACCCGCCTATAGTGATAGACAGCACTCTGCTGTACGATGGAGGAATTTTTGAGAACTTTCCATATGAGACTGCAATTAAAGAGTTTCATCCCGATGTAATAATAGGGAGTAAGGTGACGAAGAGAACACCTGACGCCTCTCTTGACGACCCTCTCCTGCAGGTAATTCATCTGATCCAGGCTGAACAGACTGATACGATACTGTTTTCTCCTTCAATAGTCATTAGACCCAACCGGCCTCCAAAGGTCGGGATGCTGAATTTTGCAGAGTCAAAACGCCTGGCGGACAGCGGATATGTTGCCACCATCAGGAAAATGCCAGAGATAAAGAAGTGTATCTCAAGGAGGGTCGGGACCAGGGATATTCAAAAACGAAGGGAATATTTTAAAGCAAGATTCCCTGAACTGGTATTTGATTCTGTAATGGTAACAGGACCTAAAAAGGTGGAGGCATTAAATATCGGACAATCACTTCTGAAACATAATGAAAAAATAAGCGTGACGAAACTGGAACCTGAGTACTTTAAGCTTTATGGCAACAGTAATATAACGAGCATGTTCCCTCTGGCCTCATACGACAGTACCCGCAAAGCGTTCCAGCTTGATATCGAGGTTCATAAGGCTCCGCCACTGAAATTCAGTGTTGGCGGTAACATTTCTCTTAGCTCATTTAATGAAGGCTTTGCAGAACTGAAATATAATCCGGTTTGGAAACGTCCTTTGTATATGCTTGTAAATGGATACTTTGGCCTTCCATATGCCTCTGGAATGGTTGCCGGAAGGGTATATTTTAATCACCCTCATACATGGTTTCTTGGTGGTTACGTTGTATACAACCGATTCAGCTATTTCAGCAGTACAGCGTACTTCTTTGACGTTCAGCCGCGAAGCTCCATTACCGAGAAGATGCTTACTTCCAATATTCACGCAGGAATTCCTGTAGGCAACAATTCAATTCTGAAAATAGGATCTGATTTTTCAACTGCATATGGCCTTTATTATCTCTCAAAGGAGCTCACTGTGATTGACACCATAACCAAAATCAAATTCAGATATTCAAATCCTGTTGTGAGTTATGATTATTATACACTGAACCGTAAACAATATGCAAGTGCGGGGCTTAATATGCATTTTTCTGTTTCTCTTGTTTCGGGAGTGGAGACAAACATGAAGGGTAAATATTCAGATCTTCAGAAGGGAGAATCGGCAGACCGGGTTTGGTTTAAAGCTGATGCCCTGTATGAAAAATACTTCCGTATTAATAAATATCTTTCCGGCGGTGCACACCTCGAAACGAGTATCTCCGGTCAGCCCATGTTCAGCAGTTATATGCAGGCACTAACCTACTGCCAGCCTTTTCAGCCACTGCCGGAGAGCATGACACTTTTCCTCCCGGGGTACAGGGCTCCATCATGGGCAGCAGCAGGAGCAAAGGCAATTGTGAAAATCGTGAAGGATGTAGAGTTCAGGAATGAAGTATATCTTTACCAACCTTACCAGAGTATTGAATATAATATCGCCACACATCTGGCCGAATATAAAGATCCGTTTGCAGATCACAGCTATATCGCATCCACAAAACTGGTGTGGAATGCATTTCTTGGCCCGATAAGCATTGGGGTGGATTATTATTCAAAAAGTTCAGACAAGTTTATATTCACCGTAAACCTGGGATATATCTTTTTTAACCCGGGAAGGCCCCAATAAATGTATATGGTCGATTATACCATCTGATCGGCCCTGTCGGGGATGGTGATGGTAAATGTGCTGCCTTTGCCAACTATTGATGCAACTTCAATAGTACCACCCAGAAGTTCAATAAAACTTTTTACTATCGACAGACCCAGTCCAGATCCGCTGTAACTGCGCGAAAGGCCATCTTCTATCTGACTGAATTTCTCGAAAATACAGGGTATTTTTTCATCCGCTATACCTATGCCGGTATCTGACACATAAAACGTATAGCTATTATCACCGGAGCAGGAACAACCTACCTCAACCTCTCCCTGAAGGGTGAATTTCAATGCATTGTGTACCAGGTTGTTTAATATATGAATAAGCTTTGTCTTATCTGTTACGATTACTGTGTTGGGATCACATTTGAACTTTAGTGAAAGCCTCACATTAGGCTTTATCAGATATTTATTCAGATTATTATAAAATGAAGTGATCTCATTTTCCAGGTCTCTTATTTTAAACTTCTCGAGCAATACCGGCATCTTTCCTGAATCGAGACGGGAGGCATCCAGTATCTGGTTGGCAAAACGTAACAGCTCCGATCCGCTTTGATAAATGCACGATGAATAGAACTTAAGCTCCCCGAGATTATTATAGCTCTCCTCAATCAGCTGAGAAAAGCCTATAATCGCATTCAGCGGTGTGCGGAACTCGTGACTCATGTTTTGCAGAAACACCGTTTTGAGTTTATTTGCCTCTTCGGCTTTCTCTTTGGCAATTATCAGCTCCTGCTTTATCTGCTCTGATTTTTCTATAAGCCCTGCAACATGGACATATTCATCATCACACTGTTTAAGCTTCTCCAGCTTTTCCTGGCTGCCCTTAAGTGCCGATTCAATATAAAATATTGGTTTACCAACAAGACTTATCAATGAGTAAATAACCAGTATAAGTATCGCCACAACAGAAATAATAATCACAATCGTGACTGATCTTGACAACTGCTGGTTTAGTGCTATATAGTTTGCTGCCTGACGGACTTTTATATAAGCGATCTTTTCACCACGAAAATCTTTTAGCTCGCTATAGGCAACCAGACTGTCTTTATCAACAAAAGAATTCTGCATTTCACTTTCAACAGATATTTTTGAGCCCAGTGCCTCTTCAACCTGTGAGATAAAGTGTTTATCCCATACTTTGGCGCAAAACATGAAACCTTTTGCCGGACCACTCCTGGATGTGTCTTCTGAAGTAGTAACGGAGGCCCCGAAAATTTCAACAATTGTATTGTTTTTAATAATGGCTGTCTTGATTGTATGTGATTCCCTCAATGTATCCAGCATTTTTTCTGATACTGAGATGGCTTCAGGGTAGATGAATGTTTTGTCATTCACTTTATAGATGATATTGCCGGTCGTATCCATTACACAGACAGAGTTTACCTTGTATGTGCTGAGCATTGTCTTCAGGTTTCCATCGGCCCATGCCATATCATGTGATTTTATAAAATCACACATTTCACTCCACTGGGTATAATCCCGTACTGCCATCTCATACCTTGATGAACTGACTGATGAAAGTTCTGTAAATGATTTCCGCAGTTGGCCGGCAGATGTCTGTAGCAGCAGTTCACGCTGATTCTTGTTTGTCTTTGTGATTAAGATGATAATAGCACAAAGAATGATAAACAACACAAGGACTGCTCCGGCTATTTTATACAATATCTTCATGAAAACCTGTTACAATAATTTTTACCAAAACATGTCCGGAGCAATTAAAATGATTTGCAGATATTTTGATACACCCGCTTTCAACCTTTTCCCGATTCCTAATTAACTAATTATACGATAAATAAACAAACTTGTTTCGCAAAGATTAAAAAAACCGATGAATTTCGTCAGCGTTCCTCGTGGTCAGTTTAAAATAGTGGTGAGTTTATTATTTTACATTCATTGCAGTATATTTCAGCAGTTCAGTGGTGTTTTCGGCCTGCTTTACCATATAATCGGCCACATCAGCCCTGCTGATGGCTGTCACATTCATGCCCTTATAAAGATGGTTTTCAACTCTGTAATTTTCAGTAAGGGGACCGTTTGTCAGCATACCAGGCCTGACAATAACCCATCTTAAACCGGAGGTTGCGATAGCCTCTTCCATCAGGGTCTTGTCTCTGTATACGTGTCTTAAAACCAGTTTCATAAACAGTCTGGCCGGTAGCCCGGAATATTTTATGCTTTCTCCTGCTCCAAAACCGGTAAGAATAATGAATGGCATCTGCAGTTTGGTCTCCTGGTGAAGCTCCAGCAAAACACCGGAGAAGCCCGTAAAAAGAGTTGTTGGACTGGTGCTTCTGCCTGTTCCCAGTGTCACAATAACAGCTTCCGCGCCATCTATTGCTTTCCTCAGATCCTCTTTATTCAATGCACTTCCCTTGATATGTATCCATCTATCATCTGATGGATAAGCAATGTCTGATCTTGACAGTGTGGTGACTTTATGATTACGCTGCAGTGCTCTTTTAAGGGTTTCAAGACCCACTCCTGCCGATGCTCCGATAATTGAGATTTTCATGTCAGTCGTTCAAATAGTTAATTCTGATATTTAAATACCCGGGTTTTTATCTGCCCGGATATATAACAATCTTTTCACCATTTAGTTAACCATAATGCTTCATCTTATCTTCCTGAATTATTTATCGTAGCCTGGATGCCAAGTTTTGCTTTCTCATAGTCAGGTTCAGCAAGCAGACTGTTAAACTGCTGCGTGGGATGCATTCTTCCGAAAGAATCAAAAAAAGCCTCTTTTGTCATTGAGTCCCAGTGGATGGCCCCTGTATGGTATAGCTTGTTATAATAAATGCCTAGTGAGACAATAATAATGTAAACTGCAACCAAAGGAACTCTGATTATTTTGCGCTTCTGCTGTAACCTCGCCTGGAGCAATGCGGCCACGGGGAAAGCCATTAATGCATAACTGTCAATGAACGGTCTGCTTCCAAAACTGCCACCATACCACCAGCACCACCAGGAATATAAAATATAAATGTTAAGAGGAAGAAAAACGGTTATTGCAAGCGCAAATGGTGATCTCTGCCTCCAGGCATACCAGATGCCTGCACATGCCAGAATCATTAAGGGAGTATATATGAAAAGTCCTTTTCTGAAACTGAAAAGGCCGTTTACTATCTGCGGATGACTGAAGAAGAATCTTTCATTCTGGGTGTAGGAGTAAAAAAAGAAATGACCTGTTATGGCCTTCCAGTATATCATCTGGGGTACCCAGACAAGTATTGCCGAACATACTATCACAAGAAGAAAACCATAGTTTTTCCTGAATAAAACAAACTTATCCTTTATCGTCAGTTTCCCATAAACATTGTAAAGAATGAATATCAGTACTATGATAATATTGGTTGGTCTTATTAGAGTGATCAGTCCTGCCAGCAATCCAATAATCAGAGATCTTTTCAGTGACGGCTTTTTGTGCCAGATGATTGTTTGCCATAGAAAGCAGGCTATTATGGCAAAGCTGTAAACATGCGACATGGGGGCTTCAGTTGTTGAATACCAGAACAGGTTTGTTCCAAATGCAAAACCTGCAATAACCATGGCTGTTATCCTGTCAGAAAAATATTCCAGTAACAGCTTGCGTAAAAAGTAAAGGCCGATGGCAAGATAGAAAACACCACATAGCAGGAGGGCAATCTTATATGGTTCAGAATAACCACCGGCGTCGGCTCCGGTAAGCAATGCAGCCAGGTGTCCGGCAGCAAAGAAAGGCAGGTACACTATGGAGAGCCCCATGCTCATCTTTATCACATGTTTCCCCTCCGGGATACTCTCGGACCATATTTTAAACTTGTGAGGGCCGTGATAGTCGTCAGTGAACTTCAGGCTGGGATCATGATAAATGAAGGTTGCCGGGAGATAGGCGTAATAGGAAATTATGTCCCACTCAATTACCTTATCCTCCTTTTGCCATCTTTTGTCAGTCAATATTGTTCCAAGGGCAATAATAAGTGCCGTCACGATAACCAGGACTGATATCCATCTTTTGCCTTTCATACCATACTTCAGAATATTTGCGAGGATAGGGAAGCTGTCGGTCATCCTGATCTTTTTCCCCTCTCTGCGAAGCCGTGGATTATAACTGACCGGCACCTCCCTGAATGACGAGTTTACTACCTTTGTAGCTTTCATCACAAGCTCCGTCTCAAAAGCGAAACGGTTTTCCCTCAGGTTTAGCCCGAGAAACATATCCTTCTCAATAATTTTATAGCAACAGCACAGATCCGTAATTTTCATTCCTGACACAAATGAAGCCATCATTGAAAAGAGCTTGTTGGCTATCACAGTTGGAAGGATGTTTTTGTCATAATGTTGTCTGTTCATGAATCTTGAGCCACATAAAAAGCGAAGATTCTCCTCATGCATTACATTAACCAGGGTTACAATATCTTCAGGGTCATATTCCAGGTCAGCATCCTGAACCACCAGAACATCTCCTGATGCCTTAAGCGCACCAACTCTTACCGATGCTCCTTTGCCCATATTTTTTTCATTCTTAAAAAGTCTTACTCCTTCATGGGTTTTTATGTATTCAGATACTGTATTAAAAGAGCCATCGGTAGAGCAGTCATCGACCACTATTATTTCGCTGAAGGTCACAAACTCAGGCAGCGATAGTTTTCCCAGGCGATCCAGGGTAGTGCAGACCAGCGCAGACTCATTGTAAAGAGGTACTATTATTGAAAGTTTCATAATTATCTGTCTATGATAATATGTTATGCAGGGTTTATTTAATAAATGAGGTAAATGTTTTTGGCATTAATAAATGTAGGCAATTATAAGAAATAAGTGGAGGTCTTCTTCCATTGTTGAGAGGTGAATTGCATAAATGATACAATATTATTGGGATTACCTTCGGTGATCCCCAGCGGGAGGCCACTACAATCAGAAATGAGAACAGCGACCCGGAGGGGTCGCTGTCTTTTATTTTTACATACACTCCTTCGCAAGTAAACTTGCTCAGTTATGTCTGTAAAAATAAAAGAGCGGGTGTAACCCGAGGTTACACCCGCTTCTCATTTCTGATTGCGGAGAGAAAGGGATTCGAACCCTTGGTCCAGTTACCCGGACAACGGTTTTCGAGACCGCCCCATTCGACCACTCTGGCATCT
>Ga0116171_10002339_pt1 | contig 18025 bp, 15 predicted proteins | sample AD_JPNHW2_MetaG_FD_89798 | JGI IMG/M metagenome (GOLD analysis project Ga0116171, IMG submission 89798) | Active sludge microbial communities of municipal wastewater-treating anaerobic digesters from Japan - AD_JPNHW2_MetaG | ecosystem: Engineered > Bioreactor > Anaerobic > Digestate | place... | reverse complement strand
CCAAACAGCAGTATGGCTACCAGCGTTTACTACATCGTTAACAAGGGATTTCACTTTCTGACCCTTGATGTTGTAGATGTCGATGGAGACATGTGTATTCTGTTTGACTGAGTACTTGATCAATGTGGTTGGGTTGAACGGGTTCGGATAGTTTCCATCCAAACTTGTTACAACTGGTGTTACGATTGGATCATTGTTAGCAACATATCCACCGGGTGAATCGATTGCGAAATCATCTACCAAGAAGATGAAAGCGTCACTAGAAACGCAATTCACACCGATATATACATCCTGGTTTGCATAGGATGCAAGATCATAGGTATATTGTGTCCAGGCAACAGGAGCTTCTACATAACTACCTGCTGTAATGATCGTGAAGTTTGCTGGAAGTGTTCCGGTTGTGGAAACACCAACCTTGAAGCGTTCAAGACCATAAGTGGATACATAGGATCTTGCCCAGAATGTCAATGAACCTGTAGGTCCAAGATGGACACGACGCATAATCAACCAGTCGTTGTTAGGTGGGGTGGTTGCAGCAAAGCATGCTGCATACTTGGTTCCGCCATGTGCTTCACCACCGGTTGTGATAGGAGGTGTTGTGGTAGTTGGATTGAATACCATGAATGCTTGTGCAGTACCGGTACCAGTCCAAGTAACACCTGTCATTCCGTAGGTTGTTGAACCATCAACATCGTTGAGGATCCATGGCGCGAATTCAACTGCAAAATCAGGATATGTTTCAAAACCATCAGAGTAGATGATATTGGAAACAGCTAACTGGAAGTTTACAGTAGTAATGGCTGGGGAGGCATTCACGATCACATTGGATTGTGTACCCATATTGAAGCCATTTGCACTGCATGTTACAGTATATGTTCCTGTAGGAAGTGTGATTGAATATGCACCGGATGCATTTGTTGTAGCTGTATAGGAAGTTCCAGCTGTAACGGTTGCACCGCTGACTGGATTGCCTGTAGCAGCACTTGTGACAACACCGGAGATTGTACCGGTGATAGTCTTCATCAGATGATTGGAGAAGGCTGCATTTGCCAGGGCTTCGCCTGTGTATACAGCTCTTACTGCCCATTTGTAATCACCAGTTGGGAGAGATCCCCAAGCTTCGTCCGTGTAAGTAAGTGAAGTGATCGTGGTTGGTGTTAAGGTTGTCCATACAGTAGAAGTGGCTTCTTCACCAACATGCAGACGGTAAACTCTGTAACCGATTACTTCACGACCATCATCTCTAACTGACGGCATCTGAACTGGTCTGTATGAAGGATCCTTGCTCACGCTTGTAGGCATGGTAGGATCGATATTAAGAGGCTTTTCTGAATGATCGGAATAGCTCTTTGTAATGAAATCACTGGCTTTGAAGGAAACATCTCTGCCAGGTGCGCCAATATAGATATCATCGATGAACCAGATGTACCAGAGTCCTTGTCCGTCACCATCAACAGCTTGCCATGCAAGTTTGACCTGCTGACCGGAGTAGGATCCAAGGTCAATGGAATATGGGCTTACATAAGCATTTTCCAAGGCTGGTAATGCAGATGCATCCCACAGAACTGTCCATGTGGAACCATTGTCAGTTGAAATCTTCACATAATAGTGATCACCATTTGTTGAACCTTGTTCAACCCATGTCCAGAAGTTTACGGATGCACTTGGAGGGCATACGAACTGAGGTGTGATCAACCATTCATCCTGATGATTATATGACCACCAGAGACCACCCTGATAAGCTCCGCCATGAGGTGGAACTGCAGGTGTAAGGGCAACGTTACCAAAACGGCACCAGGTTGGGTAGACACCGTATGTGTTAGCAGCACCGGTTTCGGTGATGACTTGTGTCCAACCTTCTGATGGGAAGGTAGCGCCTTCAAAGTCTTCAGTTACTGTAATTGCATTGGGATTCGGAGCCTGCCATACTAGACCAACATTGCTGCCGTTATCAGTAGCAACAACTTGTGATGCTGGGAACATGACTTCAGTAACCATCAGGGTACCCATGTTCACGTTGGTTGAACCAACGACAACCTGGCCCGTAGTTGGCTGGAAGCCTGTGGCAGCCACAGTGTAATTATAAGTCTGATTAGCAAACACGCCTGTGATTGAGAAATCACCGGAAGCGTTTGTGGTTCCGGAATAGGGTTCATAACCTGTAAGGTTGATGGTGGCACCCTGAATTCCTACTGTCGGAGCAGTGTTAGCAACAACATGACCGGTCACTGTCACCTGCGGAAGCAGGGCAAGTGTGAAGTTCTGAGTTACAGTATTACCTTCCGTAACAGTTACGTTCTGAGTAACAGGAGTATATCCATGTTTATCAGCAACCACCGGATGTGTTCCGGCAGGAACGTAATTCAGGTGATATACACCACTAGCATCTGTTGTAGCTGTCTGTGTTCCATCAGTTGCATGGACTGTTGCGCCAGCAAGAGGATTTCCGCCTGCTGTCACAGTACCAGTGATGAATCCGCCACCGGCAAGGAAGTACAATGTAACATTTGGATAGCTCGTGATAATATTACCAGCTGGTGGTGCTGTAGGATCCGGAGCTGTGGTATCGTTATGATATTCACGTGTGCAACCGGCACCGCCTGTTGATGTCAAGAACATATCTGATGATGAGAAGTATGCTGTATCCAAAGGACGGTTAGCCATGATCACAAGATTACCACCACTATATGTGTACGGTGTGGTGAACGTAATGGTGACCAGATTCTGTCCGGCTGGATAGTTCACAGTTCCGTCAAACACAGAAGTAAGCTGTGTTGAAGGAATCCATGCAGAAGTAAGATCAGTCTGAGTAGTTTCGCCAACCCAGATCTTGGTGGGCTTATTCTGCAAGGTTGCAGTAACAAAATTGTTATACCAGGAAAGACCGGTCAACTGTCCACCGATATTGATTGCGGTAGATGGATAGATCGTTTCGCTGATGCTGCTCTTGTAGAACATATCAATTGGAATTGTGTTCAATGTAGCAGTACCTGTGCCAATCGTGATGGCTGTTGTACCTGCTGCCTGAACATTCACTGCTAGATGTGCTGTTTCGTCATTATTCGGGAATGTATCACCGGTCATAACGACTTTGCCATAAATTGCCGTAGCACCCATAGTTGTGGGAGTCCAGTTCAGGATGTAGTTCTGAGATTGACCGGATGCAAGAGTGGTTCCTGCAACGGAAACAAGTTCAGTACCGCCTTCCTGCATCAGTTTGACTGTATAGCCACTTGCAGATGTGACACCGGCATTGGTTATAACAACAGTATAAGGTGTTGCCGCACCAACAGAAGGTGTGGAATTCCCTGTAATGGAAGCTGCCGCCATATCGATGGTGGGATTATCATAAATGTTCACATCATCAACATAGAGATACCATAAATAATCGCTGTAGTAATGAATAGCTACATATTGTGTTCCGATTGGAAGATCATTCTTCACATATTGGTTCCAGTTGGTGTTGGATGTTGGAACTGAAATTTCAGAAGACCAAGTGAAAGCACTTGGATTGTTTGTTGTTGTAGACCAACCAACCTTGAATACTTCAGTACCCGAAGTATTCCCATGATACCAGAATGAACAGGTTGCCACGACAGTTGTATTCAACTGAGGTGTGACCAAATATTGGTCATACTGATCATTTGATGCTGATGAGAGTGAAGAAAAACGGAACGATTGTGTTCCAGAATGTGCAAAAGTGGTAGAAAAAACCATTTGGTTTCCAGCAGGTGGTGTCGGATCCGCATAGCTCATTGTCCACCCAGTTGGTGGAACCGTGGTTCCTTCAAAACCTTCAGTCAGATTAACTGCCCATAAGGCTGCCATCATCATGCTGAAAGCAAATAGCATAACTACTAACAAGGTTCTTTTCATCGTTAACTCCTAACCCTTGGTTATTGTTTTTTTGGATTCAACAATTCTTTCAGATTCGAAATTTCATTTTTTGTAATTCCCGATTTTGGGAAATTAGCCTGATACTGACATTTTAAAATTCCACGAATGATAGATTTTACCATTTCGTTCATCCGGTTCACTGGATGATGATCAGCATCAGAACACATCCAGAGCCCAGATTGACATTTTCTAATTATATCAATTTCAATCTATTAAATCACAATTACAACGTTTTAGCCTTTTTCCCTTTTTGTCAATTTTTTTTATTCCCTTTGCAATTGAGAAAAATGGCATTAAAAAAGACATTTGCAACTGTGTTGCTTAGCCGACAATTCATGTATCAGAAAATGCGTAAACTTGCCTTGGATGTGTTGGATTACTTTTCGAACCGATAACCTTCCCCGTTATGACTTACATGCACAGTCTCATCTGGATTGATCTGGTTCTCCAGCATCATGATCGACAACCGATTTTCAATCTCCCTCTGAATGACTCGTTTCAAGGGTCTTGCACCATACTGTGGGTCAAAACCCTCTCGAGTAATTGCTTCAATGGCTGATTCGTCAAATTCGAGTTTGATATTCTTCTCTTTCAGCCTCTCTTGCAGGTAGAATAGCTGCAATTTCACAATTTCCTTGATCTGATCCTTATCAAGACGATGGAAGACAATAATGTCATCCAGGCGATTCAGGAATTCTGGACGGAAATACTGGAGTAAAAGACTTTTCAATTCGGGTGTGATATCTTCAGAAATTTTCTCTCCAGACTGGAATATCTCCTGTGAACCGATATTCGATGTCATAATAATGACGGTATTGGTGAAATCAACAGTTCTTCCCTTGCCATCCGTCAATCTTCCATCATCCAATATCTGGAGCAGAACATTGAACACATCCGGATGTGCTTTTTCAATCTCATCAAAAAGAATGACACTATACTGTTTTCTGCGGATGGCTTCTGTCAGGTAACCGCCTTCTTCATAACCAACATAACCAGGAGGAGCACCAATCAACCTGGATACAGAATGCTTTTCCATGTATTCCGACATGTCCACCCTGACAATCGCTTTTTCGGAATCGAATAGATAGTCAGCAAGTGCCTTTGCCAACTCAGTCTTCCCCACACCGGTTGGACCGAGGAATAGAAATGAGCCTATCGGTCTGTTCTGGTCAGACAATCCACTCCTTGATCTGCGGATGGCATTCGCCACGGCTTCGATTCCTCTCTTTTGCCCAATGACCCTCATAGAAAGTGTATCTTCCATGCTGAGCAGTTTATGCATTTCACTCTGCAGAAGTTTGGAAACAGGAATATGAGTCCATTTCGAAACTACTTCAGCGATCATGTCCTCATCGACCTTTTCCTTTAAAAGACGGTCTTCCTCATTCTTTTCTTCAGCCTTTTTTTGTAGTGATTCAAGCTGCTGCTCCTTTTGCATGATCTTTCCGTATTTCAATTCTGCGACTTTAGCCAGATCACCCTTTCGTTCTGCCTGTTCTGCTTCAGCCTTGAGATTCTCGATTTCCTCCTTCAAATTATGGATCGCGTGAATCACTTCCTTCTCCTGTTCCCACCGCAGTCTGATCTCTTTCTGCCGATCCTGAAGATTAGCCAATTCCTGCTGGATCTTATCCAATCTTGAAACAGACTTTTCGGATTTATCCTTTTCAATGGACAGTTTTTCAATTTCCAGTTGCCTCAATCTTCTTTCAATGTCATCAAGCTCCACTGGAAGTGAATCGATTTCCATGCGTAACTGAGAACATGCTTCATCGATCAGGTCAATTGCCTTGTCAGGCAGAAATCTGTCAGAAATGTACCGGTTGGAAAGAACAGCGGCTGATACCAAGGCACTATCCGTGATTTGGACACCATGATGAACTTCATATTTATCCTTGATCCCGCGCAAAATGGAAATGGTATCCTCAATGGAAGGCTCATTAACCAGAATCGGTTGAAAACGTCTCTCCAAGGCACTGTCCTTTTCAATGTATTTTCTATATTCATCAAGTGTTGTGGCTCCAATACAATGAAGGGATCCTCTTGCCAGGGCAGGTTTCAGCATATTCGAAGCGTCCATCGCTCCTTCTGCAGCACCTGCACCGACTACTGTGTGAATTTCATCAATAAAAAGTATGAATTTACCCTCTGAGGTCTCGATTTCCTTCAATACAGCCTTCAGCCTTTCCTCGAATTCACCCCTGAACTTTGCACCGGCAATCAGGGCTGCCATATCGAGTTCAAGCAATTCCTTTTCCTTCAGGTTTTCCGGAACATCCTGGTGAATGATCCTTCGTGCAAGACCTTCCACAATGGCTGTTTTGCCAACTCCCGGATCACCGATTAATATTGGATTGTTCTTTCTTCTGCGAGATAGTATCTGGATGGTTCTTCGTATCTCTTCATCCCTGCCAATGACCGGATCGAGTTTCTCCAACCGTGCCAGCTTGGTCAGGTTGCGGGTATATTTATCCAAAACCTGGTATTTCGCTTCCGGATCCTGATCCGTGACACGGGTATTGCCGCGAATTTCCTTCAATTGATTCAAAACAATCTCTCTGGTTAACCCGGCTTGCTTGAAGATATTGGCAACAGCTCCGCCTTTGCTCAGTAATCCAAGTAGCAGGTGCTCGATGCTTACATACTCATCCTGGAAAGATTCGGTTTCTTTTTCTGCCTGAACGAGAACATGATTCAATTCACTGGATAAATGCGATTGCGAGACGCCCGAAATCTTCGGAAGTTTCATGATTTCTGCGGCTAATTTTTCCTTCAATCCATTGATCTCGATCTCTGCCTTTTTTAGGATGGGAAGAACGATATTATCTTCCTGTGATAACAATGCCAACGCCAGATGCGCCGGCGTAATCTCTTGGTTCCCATGATCGGCAGCCATCTGTTGTGCAGCCTGTATAGCTTCCTGGGAACGTATGGTAAGTCTCTCCCAGTTCATAGTACTCTCCTTAAATGATATTATTTACAGATAAAATAAGGAGGATCGTTTGCATGTCAATATAATTTAGCAAACTTCTTACGTGATTGCTAATAATATTGTCTTTTCTCTCTAAGTGCCATAACAGTAGGATTATTAATCCAATTTCCTTCGAAGAGATTGTCAGGAAACATGCTATGGGAAGCATATTCAAGGTCGAAAGAAAGTCTAAGATGGAAGTATCATGAATGATTGTATATCGTATATTCTCTGATTCTGTTCATGAATAGATACCAGCCAAACCAATATCTGCATATTCCCCCCGCTATTTCAAAGCTTGACAATAAATGCAAAATGGGAGAAAAAAGAAATAGAAGAGTAACGATTTAATTTCTATTTAGATAACCTATTGTCATGATGTGGATTGACAGTACAATGCCGTAGGTGGGTTCAAACCGATGGAAGAAATATTGCTTAAGAATCGTTATTAATATTATGAAAGTAACTTATGAAATCAACGTGAGAGGTCGTGTGCAAGGCGTCGGATATCGCTGGTTCGTAAAGCGACAGGCAGATTTGTATCAGATTTCTGGTTATGTCAAGAACCAGTTAGATGGAAGTGTCAAGATCATTGCACAGGGTGAAGAATTCCAGACGGATGCTTTTATTGCTATTATTACAAGAGGAAGTGATTTCACCCACATTTCTGACACCGAAATATCTACCCTCACGGCAGTTTCAGACTATAAGGAATTTTTCATTGCTACATAAAAATATAAGGTTCAAACTGCTTCGATTTATCATTGTTTGCCTGTTTCTGCTTCAGGTGATTTTTGCCTATGCGCTGACAAGCACAACGCATACGGTTCGCAAAGGCGATAATCTGTATCGCCTGGCAAAAACCTATGGCGTCAGTGTAGAGGCAATTCAAAAAGCGAATCACATGTCAGGAACAAGCCTGAATATAGGTCAGAAGCTCAAGATTCCAACGAACAAAAAACAAGAAGCCTCTAAAAAGAAGAAATCAATCATTACCCCTAAAACACCCACAAAACCGGATTCGGTCACAACTCCAAAAAAGAAATTGAAAGGATCTTTCCCGGATTTCCGTTCCATGGAGAAATCCAAGCCTGGACTTGCTGAAGAATTATTGCAGAAAACCAGGGAGTTGATGGGTGAGAAACCATCTCAAACCCAAGCAGAACCCGAACAGGTAGTTCCGGAAGTGCCAGCGATTGTAACGACAAATATACTTCCCATCCCCAAAGATGGATATCATGTGGTGAAAGCAAAAGAAGGCCTTTTCAGGATATCCAAGATGTATGGTTTGGATATGAAAGAAATCATGGCTTTGAACAACATGCAGAACTATTCCATCAAAAAGGGTCAAAAACTAAAACTTGTCAGTGATGAGAAATTGAAACTACTTCAAGAGAATGAGAAGCAACAGAAGGAAGAGGAAACCGCTGCCAAAAATTCTGACGAAAACCGTATTCCTGAAAAGATCAAGGTCGAAAAGGATTCTCTCGAACTGGTAGAGGCAATCCACGTCGTCCAAAGACATGAAACACTTTTTTCCATTTCCAAGAAGTACAGCATCCCCGTTGATGATTTGAAAAAACTGAATAACTTAAGTACAACGAAGATATTCGTCGGACAAAAAATATATTTGAAATTGAAAAGTAAAAAGCAACCGGTTCCCGAATTGAAACAGGAAGAGGTTACCGTCCCTGAGTTGAAGGATCCTTCCCGTATCAGGAATGATCTGATAAAACCTGTAGAAGGTCATATCATATCCAATTTCGGCTTACGCCAGAACAGACCACATAAAGGTTTGGACATCGGCGCACCATCGGGAACACCCATCTATGCCGCATTGGAAGGTATGGTCGTATATTCTGGTATGCAGAGTGGGTACGGCAACGTGATCGTGATCGAGCATCCTGATTTCGTGATGACAGTTTACGCGCATAATGAAAGAAATCTGGTATCTGTCGGTGATTATGTGGAAAAGGGGCAACAAATTGCTGTTGTGGGTTCCACAGGGAATGCGACTGCATCCCACCTGCATTTTGAATACCGCGTCAAAGGCAAGGCGATAGATCCGAAAAAAGTCTTGCCAGAATACTAAGTTTTGGCAATTTGTAATATTTCACCTTAAAATTACTGAACAATGATAATATCAGTCGAGGAATCATGAGCGAGAATGTATTTGCCGATCGGGCATTACAAAATTACCTGAGCGAAATCTCCAAATTCCAAACACTTCCGAGAGAAGTGGAACATGACCTTGCCATCAAGGCACGTAATGGAGACAAAAATGCTCTGAACAAGCTCATACAGTCGAACCTGAAATTCGTTGTCAAGATTGCCACAAGATTCCAGAATCGGGGTCTGACACTCTCCGAACTGATTAGTGAAGGCAATATCGGATTGATCAAAGCCCTCGAGAAATTCAATCCAGACATGGATATCAAACTCATTTCGTATGCGATCTGGTGGATTAAGCAACGCATCATGATGGCAATTGCAGAAAAGAACTCCATGATCAGGGTTCCACTCGGCAAGACGAATACTGCCAACCGCATCCGTGCTAAACAGGAAAGGATCTTCAACGAGACAGGAGAAGCCGCCACCATCGAGGACTTGGAAAAAGAGATGGATATTGAAGGACGGATGATCCGCAATATCCAGGATCAGATCATTGAGACTGTGTCCCTGGATGATCCCAATTTCAATCAAAGCAGTTCTGAATCTTTTCTTTCCGACTATCTCGAGGATACTGATTCAAAGGATCCGCAACAACTTTACTTCAGCGAGAAATTCAAAGATGATCTGGATCATGCCATCAAGAATCTTGAACCTCGTGAAGCTTATATCATAAAAACATATTTCGGTTTGCAGGGTGAGAAAGGAAAGAATTTTGCCCAAATCGCAGAAGACCTTGGCTTATCCCGTGAACGAGTCAGACAAATCCAGAAACAGGCACTAAAGAAGATACTGAGGGATGTATATCCAAAAGATGAAAGTTACGTAGATTTCTTTATTGCCCACGATTCACGCTAAATAGATTATCATATCATAGAGGAGAATTCTCATGATCCGTAATTTCAATGAAATGCTCGAACTGGTGAAGAAACAAACAGGTAAAAAAGTTATCATCGCTGCTGCCCAAACTGAATCAGCTATTGAAGCTGCGATTCTTGCCAAGAGAGAGAATCTGGCAGACAGCATTCTTGTTGGTGATAAAACCGGTATCATCGCTTTGTTGAAGGAAATGGCACCTGAACTTGAGAATGCATTTGAGATCATTGATACTGGTTCCGACCTTCTGGCTGCCTGCACGACTTCTGTCAACCTGGCAAGAGAAGGGAAAGGGCATGTGATTTTGAAGGGTAAAGCTGATACAGCAGTACTCTTAAAAACCGTCCTCGATAAGGAAAGGGGATTGCGAACCAGTGATTTGATCAGTGATGTCCTGGCTTATGAACATCCGGATCGTGTGATTCTCATGAGTGATGGAGGCATCAACTTATACCCTGATTTGAATGAGAAGGTGGCAATCATCAAGAATGCGGTTGCTGTCGGTCACGCATTGGGAAATCCAAGTCCCAAGGTGGCACTTCTTTGCGCTGTTGAAGTTGTGAATCCGAAAATGCCTCCCACCATAGATGCATCCATCATCGTTAAAATGCAGGAAAGAGGACAGATCCCCGGATGCCTGATTGATGGCCCCCTTGCTTTCGATAATGCCATCGATATGGAAGCAGCACGCATCAAGAACATTAAGTCATCTGTAGCTGGTGACGCTGATATACTGATCGTTCCAAATATTGAAGCAGGAAATATCTTAGGCAAGACTCTTACATATTATTGTAATTATAGAGTGGCTCATGTTGTCATGGGTACAAAAGTCCCGATCCTGATCCCTTCCCGTGCAGATACTGGTGAGATCAAAATGCTCTGCATGGCACTGGGTATCCTGGCTTCCTCGAAATGAGCATTCGAATTCTCTGTGTGGGAAAGACCAAACAAGAGCATATCACACAGGGAATCCAGGAATATCTAAAACGCTTACAGCCGTTTCATTCCATCCAGGTATTGGAGTTACCAGATGTTAGTTTGCATAAGGTAGCCAATCCTGAAGAGGTTAAAATGCGCGAAGCAGAGATTATCAGGAAGGCAATGAAACAGGGTGAATTCAATATCATCCTCGATGAAAGAGGTGAACAAATCACCTCTGTCGACTTATCAAAATGGCTCGCACAACAACTTGGTTTCAAAGATTTGTGTTTTATCATCGGCGGTGTTTACGGATTGCATGACAGCATTCGTCGGGTTGCGGATCTCGTGCTGGGATTTTCGAAAATGACCTTCACGCATCAGATGATACGACTGATGCTCGTTGAGCAGTTGTATAGAGCCTTTATGATCATGAAGAATAAACCATATCATTATTGAAAAAAGGAAAGAAAAATGTATGCACCATTTTCCTTTGAAGCTATGAGCAATTTTGTGTTCTCGCTGGAAGTCATGTGGAAGGGTATGCTTGGTATATTCGTTTTTATGGGTATCTTCTACCTGCTGATCCAAGCATTCATTAAGTTGTTTCCGGGTGCGGATACAAAGAATACATAAAGCACATTTCGGGACTGAACACCCTTAAAATCCAGAAATACGCTTTATCTCTATACTTTTATTACAAATTCAATTGCATCATGATTCAATAGCAATATACCATTCTTACTTCTGATTTCGGATAAAAGTGACTTCTTGGCTCTAAATGTATCTTCCCTGCTGACATCATATGCAGATATCACAGGCAATGAAAGATGTGGCTGCGAAGGTATGATATCACCTGCATAAACTGCAAATTCACCCTCACTTTCCATGCAGACCACCTGTGTTCCCACCGTATGCCCGCCGGTCAGCCGCAACTGAATTTCAGGGGTCAGGTTATCCAAGCCATCAATGAGGCGGTATTTTCCCAAAGATGCCAACAAGGAAAGTTGTTCTTCGAACATATAGGCTGCCTGATTCAATTCATCGGGATTCTCTGCCATATTCCACTCCTTTCTCTGGATATGGTGAATGGCATTGGGAAAGGTAAGCTCCCGCTTTCCGTCTATGATGCTGATGACACCACCGGCATGGTCGAAATGCAAATGTGTGAGAATAACATCCGTAATATCATAACGGGATAAACCCAGTTTATCCAACTCCTGAAAAAGAATAAATTCAGAAGGACTGTAGATCTTAATCTGTTTTTCGTTCAGATGATTTCCGCATCCGGTATCGATCAGGATATTTCTGCCATCTGCACGTATCAGAAGAAGACTCAGTTGAAAGCGAATACGATTTTTTTCATCCGCTTCCACGGTCTTATTCCAGAGCACTTTGGGCAACGCTCCGAAAGCCGCACCACCGTCTGACCAATAGTACCCAGCCGAAACTGGGCTAATCTCTATCCTGCCGAGTTTCATCGTTCCTTTTCCTGCGATTCGGATAACGGTTCGTCTGATTTCTCGCATGAGGTGCCCGTGGAGTGCGTGGAGGATGATTGGATGATTGCGGATTCCTTCCCTTATTGGGAAAAACCACGATCCTTTTCATCTTTCCTTCACCAACTGTCAGGGTACGTAATTGAGTATCATTTTCCACATACTTATGAATGATGCGACGCTCTGCAGGATTCATGGGATCAAGAGTAATGGACTGCTGATTTTCCCTGGCACGATCGATCAGGGGTTTGATCCTGCGGATCAGTTTATCTTCCTGTCTCTCCTTATAACCATCCACATCAAAATAGATCTTATCCTGCCCTGCTTCCTTTTCAAAGATCCGATTCAGCAGAAACTGAAGATTCTCCAGCATCCTGCCTTCTTTCCCTATGATGAATCCCGGTTCTCTCGAGCCAACGACTGACACAAGGTATGAATCACCTTCCTTTTTCACCAGGACGGAATCAAAATCCGTTTTCATCTTGGTGAGGAGGGTGGTGGTAAAATTACTTAATAACTCCTGAATATCTGAGAGATGGATAAGGAGGGTGGTCTTCTTTTTCCCAAGAAAACCGAGAAATCCTGGTGTTCCTTCCTGGAGCACTTCATACTTGATCTGATGGGAGTTTACATGCTGTTCATCGGCAAATTCCCTGAGAATTTCCTGAACACTGTTTCCCTTTCTTGTAAAATCCTTCATTTCTTAACCTTTTTTTGAAAGTGTTTTTGTAAATAGTACTGCTGAATGATCGATAAGATGTTGAAAACTGTCCAATAAAGCACAAGACCTGCAGGCATGCTTTTGAAGATGAAGAACATCATGATGGGCATCACGTATGTCATCATTCTCTGGCTTTGCATCATGGCAGCCTGCTTTTCATCCACTTCCTCACCCGGTGCTGTTTTGGGTTGCATCATCTTCTGCTGGATAAACATGAAGATACCCATCAGGATCGGAAGTACATAAATAGGATCGGGAGCCGACAAGTCATTCAACCATCCTACAAAATATGCCTGTCTCATATCGAAGGAATAACGCAAAACTCCATACAAAGCGATAAAAATAGGCATCTGCAGGAGCAGGGGAAGACATCCGCCAAGCGGGCTGACATTATTCTCCTTATAGATTGCGCTTAATTCCTGCTGAAGTCTTTTCGGGTCTGTCTTATACTTGGTTTGCGCTTCCCTGATGAGAGGTTGGATCTGCTGCATCTTGATACCGGATTCCATACTTTTGTGAGTAAGCGGATGCAGAGCGATCTTCAGTAATATACTAAATATGATGATCACTATCCCATAGTTGGGTATGAGTTTGAATAACCAACTCAGGAATGCATTAAAAATCGAATATAGCCAGCGCAGCCACTTTGCACCTCTTTCTGCGGCATTTTCCAAACCAACATTCAGCTTCTGCAATTGCCTCACTTTTGCCGGTCCAAGATATAACTGGTAATGGTCGCTGAAATTAATCCTAGGTGCATCTGTCTTGATATCCATATCAAACGCTGGACTCATATTGCTGTTATAAATTGCCGTATTGACGGCAAAAACGTTCTTATCCGGAACCAATGCGATCAGGAAATACTTGGAACGGATACCGTCCCAGTTGACTTTTCCCTGATACGTCTTGCGGTCCTTGAGTCGCGACAGGAATACAGATTGAAGCGAATTATCAATTTGACCGATGAACTTGAAGTCCTGTCCCTTCATCTTATTGGGCTTGTTCAACTTACTGTCATGTTCGGTGTCCCTGATACCGGAGTTCATATTGATCTGATAACCGGCTAAGGAACCATAATTTACATCATTAACCTGCATCTCAAGGGTATTGTTTGGCAACAGGACAAATCTCTTCTCGATCAGGACTGCACCATTCCTGTCCCAATGGAAGCGAACACCGGGTTTTCCATTGTCTGTGAACATCTCATGAGCAAATACGATCTTCGTCAGATCGAGCGTACCGGTACCTGTTGTCAAATTCATACCCATAATAGAGCCTTGTTCGGGTATCAGTTGAGCAGGTGATTTGCGATCGACATCCTTGAAGTTCAGGAGATAGGCTTCTCGGATCACACCGCCTTCATTGGAAAACACGACTTTCAATGAATCATTCTGAAGAACGATATTGTTGTCCACAGCAATGCCCGTTTTAACTGTATCAGGCATCACCACAGCATGAACGGGTACCTGCTGCGTTTGCTGCTGGGTTGTTGACGGAGCAGCCTTCTGCGGGGTCACGGCTTGCGTGGTTGTCTGGTTCTGCGGTGGTACTGCCGGCTGCTTTTTCTTCCAGATGAACTCATTGCTCAGTACATAGATGATGACAATGAGTATAATTGCGAGTAAAGTTTTACGATCCAAAATACCTCCTACGGCAGGGGATCATAGCCTCCCTTATGGAAGGGATGGCATTTGAGAATTCTGCGAACAGATAAGTAAAGTGCCTTGAAGAAAGGATATTTGCTGAAAGCCTGTAGAGCATAATGACTGCATGTTGGCTGAAAACGACAGCTCGGAGGCAGCATGTGCGTGATATATCGCTGGTAGAATCTGATCAGGAGAATGAGAGGTGAATTCCAGGACAACGTGGTCTGCAATTTCCTTACTTCTCCAGTTCTGCCAGAATCTTTTCCAAGCTGGCTTTCAATGTTATGAAATCTGTTGTTGTCAGGGGTGTCCTGGCGATCAGGTTGATCTTCCACCCCGACACTTTCCCGGTATTTGTCTCTCTCAGGCATGCCTTGATTCTCCGCTTGGTTCGGTTGCGGACAACGGCGTTTCCGACCTTCTTACTGATTGTGATCCCAACAGAAAAAAACGGTTCCGCATCACGGAGACACAGAACCAGAAAATATGGTGAATGAATTACTTTGTCTGTTTGCTGAAATGACAGATATTCTCTTCGTTTGGTAATATAACGCATCATGGAACAAATCCCTCAGGAGAGACTGCTCCCCAGACGATTCACAAAAATAACAGACCATGTAAGTTTGGGATCAACATGGCACTTAAATCCTAAAAAAGCCCCTTAGACAGTCAGGCTCTTTCTGCCTTTGGCTCTTCTTCTTGCAAGCACTTTACGACCGTTCTTGGTCGCCATGCGTGAACGAAAACCGTGCTTATTCTTCATTTTACGGTTATGGGGCTGATATGTACGTTTCATTTATCTCTCCTGTCATATAAATCATGAATTAATTTCAGAATGCTAAATTCTTTGTTCTCGTAGGGGTGTCAAGGAAAAAAGGTTTTGCGTTTTCCTCATAATATCTGCAAGTGAATGAGATAGCGATTCTCAATAAAAAAAACAGGAAGGACAATCTTGCGATCATTCTTCCCGTTATTTGAACCGTGTTACTTAGGAGGACATTTATTCTAACCCATTTTAAGGGTTTTGAACTTTCTTCATGATCAATTCGGCAACCAGTATCTCGATCATGCTCAGAGGTATGGCAAATAGCAGTAGTCCTAAAGGCAATACTTGCAGATTAAAGAGTACGATCCACATCATAGCAAACGCTGTAAGCCAGGATAAACCAAACACCTCCCAGAAGCAAAGACGAAGAAGAAGTCGATACATAACGTATGCGAAGAGGAAACTCCATACCGCCCATAATAAACCGTTGATTGGCAATCTTTGGTATGTTAGTCCCAGGTGCATAAAGTGGTTAACCCAATATGAATTGAATAGGATATCATTCCTCAGGAATTCAGAAAAACTGATCCAGAATCCAGCCACGATGATCTTTAATATTGGATGTTTCATTCCCCGATACCTCATTTCATTAGTGATTTATTCATGATTCAAGAGATAACCTGATTTCCAGCAAGGTCATATCTTTGCATCCCAACGTTCGTAGCCGTGTACAACGGGAAGTATCCCTGCTTCGATGGCAGATTTCAAGGAAATGCAGGGAAGGCATTCCTTATAGACCTGTTCGCGGGTTATCTTTTTTAGATCGACCTTATCCGGAAACAACTTCTGCATATTCCACATCATCTTGTTGTAGATGTGGCACCAACTGAAGACCGGCTTTGCCGCATTTTCAGGAAGTGCATTATAGGAAGCGCAATAATCTTTCAGGTCGTATTGGTAGTCCTTTGTAGGATAGAGTTTATATATTTGTCTCTGGACATTACGAAAGGCAGGCTGTCCTGAGTGGTCTTTAAATTGAAATGATTTGCGGACATAGACTTTACCGGTACGCTTATCAGTGTAGTAGATCAAACCATCCACCGATCCGGTGAAGCCCTGTACCATGTTTTTCAATTGTACTTTCATTCGTCTTCTCCTTTTCGATTCGAAAACTTCATGCAAACACAAACTCCATTGTACAAAAGACATATAACCTGTCAAGAACAATACGGTACTAATACGATAATATTACGGTACCAATACGGTAAATTACCGTATTAATACCGTATTGGTACCGTTATAATACCGTAATTAATAGTGATGAGATTATAAAAACTACTTAATAATTCAATCATGGATCATTCATTGTGGTACTCGTTTGATTTGATGATCATTATGTGTAATGGATGTCTTTTTTTAAAATGAGTACTTGTGGTTATAAGCTATAGAAGTTTCCTTTTCATAATCATCTCATTTGATTTCTTTAAGAAAATTCTGTGCGTGTTGACTAATTGAGGTCATTTCATTATTACCTATACATCGGATATCCTTGTCTGGAATATATGAATCTTGATTTAGCTCTTCATCAGTTATTAATGGTTCATATTTCATCTTTACCATTATTTTATACATAACATAGCAATCGAATTGTTTCGTTAGAGTAACCAAAAAATCAGTTTTTTCATTTTCGAGTTGTTGGTATTCAATAATCGATTTACTAATTGCCTCTATGAGAACACTGTTTTGAATACCCTCGATAACTTCATCTTTTGTTAAAAGATATCTATTTACAATAAATGCCAATCTACATTCAAAGACTAATGAACTATCTTTGCTTGTTTTTATGCTTTTAAGTTGTTGATAATCACAATGAATATACTTATCAAGAATAATTGGATATGAACTTTTCCTGTTCAATATTTCATTATAGCTGTTAAAGTTCAATAGTATTTTTAACCCATCAGTAGGATTTTCAAATGCAAATATCATTGGTACAGTTGGATTGAATAGGCATAAATCCAATAACTCCTTATCAGAAATAGTATGAATAACAGAATTACTGATTTGCAAAGTTTGTATCTTATCGTAAAAACTTTCCTGATTAATCCAATTCTCATCTCCTGGTAACACAGTATAATACTTCCGCAGATCTACAGAAGGTAAAATTGAACCAGACACAGTTAATGAATCCGGTGCTGTAGAATTTGTATAACTTTCTAGCGTTTCTGCATAAATGTATTGAGATGAGATATAAATTGTTGCAAGAGATATAGCGATCATGACTATTAAGCGCATTTCCTGCCCCCTTGTTTGACACTATTATATTTCCTAAAACATACACCTGTATTATTTGTGAATTCTTATGATTATCCTGTCAAGATTGATTTGATGAGTATTTTAATTCTAAGACTTATCTGGAATTCGATCTTCACGTTGCTTGGTTATCATGGTCGACTATGCCCGCCACCCTTTTAGGGAATGATCTTCTGGGCTGGAATTGTTGGATAGAATCTGTTTTCAGATCCTTTCAGATATAATGAATTTCCTGATAGAGATAAATCT
>Ga0116171_10002338_pt1 | contig 18025 bp, 15 predicted proteins | sample AD_JPNHW2_MetaG_FD_89798 | JGI IMG/M metagenome (GOLD analysis project Ga0116171, IMG submission 89798) | Active sludge microbial communities of municipal wastewater-treating anaerobic digesters from Japan - AD_JPNHW2_MetaG | ecosystem: Engineered > Bioreactor > Anaerobic > Digestate | place... | reverse complement strand
TAATTCATCCGGAGAGTGTTATTCACTCCATGGTGGAGACCGTTGACGGAGCAATATACGCTCATATGGGGAGGACAGATATGGTGTTCCCTATACTGAATGCTCTAACATATCCTGAAAAAATAAAAAATTCTTTCGGCAGACTCGATCTTGCAGATGTGGGGAGTTTAAATTTCAGGAGATATGACAGTGCCAGGTTTCCTGCCCTGAAACTCTGCTATCATGCAGGAAGGACCGGCGGTAATATTCCTGCAGTGCTGAATTCAGCTAATGAGGCTGCAGTGTATGCTTTTTTAGATAAAAAAATCCGGTTCACGGATATTGTGGAAATTGTTGAAAAAACAATTGATTCTATAGATTTAATCAGCAGTCCTGATATTAAAGATATATTTGAATCTGATAGCGAAGCAAGAAAAATTGCATTAAGTTTTATTAAGGAGAAACATTTATGATGACGTTGACATATATTTTCGGAGCAGTTGTTCTGCTGGGATTATGTATTTTTGTCCATGAGCTGGGGCATCTGCTTGGCGGAAGAATGGTAGGAATAAAGGCAAAAGTTTTTTCCATGGGGTATGGAAAAGGTTTCTGGAGGAAGAAGTATGGTGACACAACCTACCAGATAACTTTGATTCCATTCGGCGGATATTGCCAGTTCTATGGTGAAGATCCGTCTGAAACAAGATCCGGTGAGGGATTTGAATTTCTCTCCGCGCATCCTCTTAAACGGATTGTGACTGTTGCAATGGGGCCGATTTTTAACCTGATTTTCGGTATTCTGCTTTTTTATATTATGAATCTAACCGGCTATACAAAAGAGACCAACAGAATTCTGATACCTGCAGAGTTGACTGCGGGAACATATATCTCTCCGGCATATCAGTCGGGACTACGCTCCGGGGATAGAATTATTTCGATCAGCGGCAAGGATATTAAGGCTTTTTCTGACATTCAGACTGAAGTTTTTTTCTCTGACGGACATGAACTGGAAATTAAAGTTCAGAGAGATGGTGAAGTAAAAACTTTTAAAGTTACACCTTCCTCCGAATCCGGAGAAGGCAGATATACTCTTGGAGTCATACCGTATACAACCGGTATCACTCTTTCCCGTGTAATAAAAGGAAGTACAGCGGAGCTTAACGGACTTTCCGGTAAAGATACAATTCTAAAAATAAACGGGGAAACTGTTCACACTCCATCAGAACTTTCTGAATATCTGCAGAAAGGTGAGGGGAAAGAAATTTCTTTAGTATTTCTGAAAAACGGTGAAGAAAAAACGGTACTTCTTAAGCCTGCAATGACTGAAGTGTTTATTATTACATCTCCGGCTAAAAATAAAAATCCCGAAACTTTTGCGGGGAATGAGGAGTTTAAACAGTTAATAGCCCAGGGACAGGTACGTGTAGACGGTAAACCTATTACTGAGTATAATGAATTTTTAAATGACGTCAACAGAACTTCGGCGGCTGGACATGAGGCAATCATAGATGTAAACAACGTCAGATACAGCGGAAAGATTGAAGTTAAAAAGCGGTACATGATTGGTATAGAACAGATGGGAATTGTTTTTGAAACTGTTTATGTAAAATACGGACCTGTTGATGGATTAGTTCAGTCAGTCATTGAACCATGGGATTTCCTTGTCATGAATATAAAAGGTTTCGGCATGCTCTTCAGCGGTAAGATGGATGTAAGAGAAAATCTTTCAGGACCTATCAGAATTGCAAAGATCGCGGGAGATGTTCTTTATTACAGGGGCATAGCTGATTTTATACTTCTTATGGCAAAAATTTCTGTGATACTTATGTTTATGAATCTGCTTCCTATTCCTGCTGTAGATGGAAGCCATCTTGTATTTTACATAATTGAAGCTGTAAGAGGAAAACCGATAAGCGAGAAAATAATGATCAAAATTCAGACTTTCGGAGTGGTATTTCTGATAGTGCTTGGAGTTTTTGTCATAATAAATGATATAACAATGCTCCCTTTTGTTCAGAATTTATTTAAGTAACAATTACTGCGGAGAGTTATTGAAGAAACTTTGACATTTAGACTCTGTAAAAGTTTGTGTTGTCTTGATTTACCATAAAAAAAATCCCCTGCAAGGTGTGGGGGATTTTTTTTATGGTCATATGAGGCAAATTATATTTAATTAATGAAAATAATGTTCCGGAATATAAATTTCTATGAAAATAATAAATTCGATTTATGCTAAATGGGTGCTGGTATTAAGCCTCATTGTCATCTCCATTGGCCTGCTTTTTTACCTCTCCTATAATGATGTTAAGAATTTAGCTATAATTGAGTTCAATAAGCAGCAGATGCTTCTGGCCGAACAGGCCGTTGCAGGGATCGAGGAACTTTTTTACAGTCTCAATCGTGATCTTGAATTTACTGCTAAAAATGAAGACGTCGTTCTACTGAATAAAAACGGGAAAAAAATCCTGTCCGGTCTGCTGGAAAAAAACAGCGGCTTCCTTAATTCTGTGGGGAGAATGGATTCGAAAGGGCGGATACTCTGGCTTAATCCGGAAAAACGATCTTCAATCGGTGAAAATATTTCAAATCAGGGCCATGTTAAATATATGATTGATACACATCAGCCTTCGATCAGTGATGTTTTTGTTACGGTACAGGGATTCAGTTCTATAGCGTATCACTATCCTGTTTTTTATAAGGGCGTTTTTAAAGGGAGTATAGGTATACTAATCGATTTTGATTATATTTCAAAAAAGTATATTGAAAACATCCGCATAGGAAACGCGGGATATGCCTGGATTATCAGTGCTAAGGGGACTGAACTGTATTGTCCTGTTCCGGGGCATAAAGGACAATCAGTTTTTGAAACTTCAAAGGATTTTCCTGAAGTAATCAAAATGGCTAGAAGAATGATCGCTGGCGAGAAAGGAGTAACTACATATAAATATAATATTATTAAGGATGAATATACAGAAATTCATCTGAAGCACGCCGCATTTGCTCCTGTTAAAATAGTCAACACAAACTGGTCAATCGTTGTTGCAACACCCGAAGAATATATTCTCTCTTCTGTAATCGGGTTCAGAAACAAGTCATTGATGATTTTAATCCTGGTGATAATTATAAGTATTCTTTTTTATTATTTTTTATTCAGAGTCTGGGTATATGTAAACGAAATCAGGAATAAGGTAAGAATAGAATCCGCGATCAGGGAGAATGAAGAAAATCTGCGTATAACTCTGAATTCAATAGGTGACGCTGTAATTTCAACTGATGAAAATGGAAATGTAAAAAGAATGAATCCGGCGGCAGAGAGTATTACCGGCTGGAAAGCAAAGGAAGCTTCGGGGAAATCTCTTCCTGAAATTTTTAATATTGTAGATCCGGTAACGGGAGAAAAACCGGAAAATCCGTTTTTGCAGATCATAAAATCAGGCTGCGTGATGGAGATATCAGAACCGGTGATATTGTATGACAAAAAAGGGATTGAACGAAAAATTTCACGGACAGCAGCTCCGATACGTAATGCATCCAGTATTATTGTTGGTGTTGTCATAGTCTTCAGGGATATCTCCGAGAAAATCCTCATGGAGGAACAGCTGAGGCAATCTCAGAAAATGGATCTTATAGGGCGGCTTACCGGAGGTGTCGCGCACGATTTTAACAATATGCTTGCCGGTATACTCAGCGCGGCAGAGGTACTGGAAATGAAACTCAGCAGTGATGAGAAAAATAGAAAATTTATATCCTTCATCAAAGATACGGCGCTTAAAGCATCCGGCCTGACCCAGAAACTTCTGAATTTTTCACGCAAGGGCCTCCGTATTACCGAGAATGTGGATATGCATAACTGCATTACTCTTGCGGTTGATATTCTCAGGCACACTATCACTCCGAATATAAAAATTGTAAAAAAATTAAATGCTGAAAAATCTATTATTTCAGGTGATCTGTCTCAGCTGCAGAGTATTATATTAAATCTTGTAATAAATGCCCGGGATGCGATGCCTGATGGCGGTAGAGTAAATATTCAAACTGTAAACATAATCCTGAATGAAGATTATTGTGCAAAAAAAGGTTTTATCATAGAACCCGGCCTTTACATAAAGGTAAGTGTTGAAGATTCCGGTATCGGTATTGATGATGAACTGAAATCTAAAATTTTTGAACCCTTCTTTACCACTAAAACAGCGGGGGAGGGGACTGGACTCGGCTTATCCATTGTATATGGAAATGTCAAGGATCACGGCGGTGCGATAGAAGTATCCAGTATAGATGGCGGCGGAACTGTTTTTGATATTTATCTTCCGGTTCTGGAAAAGGTAATCTGGAAAAGTGGTGAGGAGGAAGTTATCATAGCCGGAAAAGGTAAAGTACTGGTAGTCGATGATGAATTTGTCCTTAGAAGCATTACAGAAAGTATTCTTAATGACCTTGGATACGAAGTTGTATCTGCTGAAAATGGGCAATCCGCTCTTGAAATTTTCAAGGAAGATCATACAAAAATAGATGTTGTCTTGATGGATGTGGTTATGCCGGTAATGGGCGGGCTTGCCGCTCTGAAAGAATTTATGAAAATAGATCCTTCGGCAATAGTATATCTCCTAACCGGTAATATTGAAAATGTTAAAACTGAAGAGATGAAATCATATGGTGCTGCCGGTGTTCTCCAGAAGCCTATAACAATACCGGAGTTAAGCAGGGTTGTTTCAGAGGGTACTCTCTCTAAAATAAAAAGATAATCCCCGGTATAATATAGTTTTCTTAAACTTGACAAACCGGGCGCATAAAATATAAGGTTAAGTATTAGCAGTATTCAGCGGGAGGTTGTATGAATAAATTGGAAATGTATAAACCGGATTTTGAAGTAATTGATATTTATAAAGCCTTAAAAGAATTAAAAGCAGATGAACTGCTTCCAGAGGAAGGTGTTTTTCAATTTTTTTATCAGAGTTCACTATATCCCGGGATGAGTCTTTTTTTAAGGCATGAGAACAGAGCTAAGTTTTTCTATATAGACCACGATGATTTTATTCTCCAAGTAAAAGATCTGGTTCCGGAGTGGAGTATCTCCGCTGATAATAATCTGGTGAGAATTACACTTAACTATAATGTTATTGATTCTAAAGCTGCAATAAACTTTGTATTTGATCTATCAGATAAGACTTATAGAGAATTACTTATGGTTATTAAAAAGAAGAAAGAGATTAAGCTTTATTATCTAACAATGCTTTACGGCGGCCTTGTGTTTGATTCTTATAAAAAATTTAAGATTCCTTCTGAAATTATTGATGTTCTGAAAAAAATTAAGTAAAAAAAAGGGCAAAACCCCCGTTTTGCCCTTTTTACCCATTTTATCTGTTAACTGAAGAGTAATTAGATTTACTCAAACTTTTGCGGGTTGAGGCAGGCTAGCTGCTCAATAGTCCCGCAGTGAAGCTATCAGTTAATTCACCTGATTGACTGTAATCTTCTTCGGTTTTATCTCTTCACTTTTTTGTAAAGTCAGTGTAAGTATCCCATTATCGAGTTTGGCATCGATTTTATTTCGATCGATATCGTTCCCGACTCTAAAAGTTCTGCTGAAATTTTTTGGATAGAAATCAGCATATTTTAAATCGCTTTCATTTTCTTCGATGGATGATTCAGCTGTTATTTTGAGTTCATCATCGTCGATTATTACATTAAGGTTTTCTTTAGTAACACCTGGCATTTCAAGTTTAACTGAATATATGTCATCAGTTTCGTATATATCTGCTAAAGGTGTCTGAAAAACCCTTCTGTTTTCAGTAATGTTTTTGCTGTTTGCTTCAGTCATCATACCGAGCCTCCTTAATTGATATCAATTTTTTTAGGTTTTGCATCTTCTGATTTAGAGAGATTTATAGTCAGAACACCATTTGCTAAATCAGCTTTAATTTCGTCATGTTTTACCCTGTAAGGGAGACGTATGGTTTTTTTAAATTCTCCAAACAGTCTCTCTTTTCTTATATATGGATGATTTTCATAATCATCTTTTTTTACTCCGCTTATCACCAGGCTATCGTCGACAAGCTGAATGTCGATGTTTTCTGTTGAAATTCCGGGAACCAGTGCTTTAATTGTGATTCTGTCATCTGCTTCTTTGATCTGAACAGGGGGAAACTCTCTTGAGGCTTCGTATCCCGGTTTCTGGTCAAAAAAATCATCAAAAATGGTTCTTAATTTGATCATGTCGTTAAAAATGTTGTAAGTGTACATAGCATCCTCCTTTAGTGAACATCTATTTTAATTTTTTCGTCTTTTACAGTTTTGTCCTTTTCAATAGTCACAGTAAGAACTCCGTTCTTAAGTTCTCCCTTTATCGATTTCTGTTTAAAACCGGATGGAAGGGTTAGAGATCTTGAAAAAGACCCTGCGCGTCTTTCAGAAAAGATGTAGTTTTTACCTTCATCTTTCTTTTCTTCCACTTTTTTACCTGATAGAGTAAGAACATTCCCGTTTATCGTAACATCGAGATTTTTTTCATCAATCCCTGCTACGTCTGCTTTGATGTAAAAATTCTTCTCATCATCGTAAACATCCAGAGCGGGGAGCCATTCTGAATCGAATAGCCCGGCTGTACGCAGATTAAAAAAATCATCAAAAAGCCTGTTTACATCATTCCGGAATGATCGTAACTCTGGCATTGAATTATTAGTTTTTCTTGTAATACCGAATTTCATAGCGGCCCTCCTTTAGTTATTTTATTATTGTTAGCACTCATCTTTATTGAGTGCTAACAATAATAAAATAATATTGAATATTATTTTCGTCAAGCAAAGTTGAAAATTTTTTTCAAAATAATTAAAATTTTTTTAAATTTTTTTATCAGAGGGTAATTCTAAACATTAAATTTTGTTTAGAATGTATTTTTTTGTATACTATAATCCCCGATGGGGGTTAACATTGCTGGCCGTTTATGAATGGTTAGACTAATTTTTGTGCTTCCATTCGATAGCATATTTGTTAAGTTCACTGCTGCTTTTCAGGTTAAGTTTATTTTTTATCCGGAGTTTATGTGCTTCAACCGTTTTTACGCTGATATTTATCTCTTTTGCAATATCGCTGGTTTTTATTCCCTTTGAAATGAATTGGAACACTTCAAATTCTCTATCGCTCAATTTTTTTACTTCAGTCTCATCATCTTTTTCCTCCTCCTCATTGACCATGTGATTAAGAAGTTTTGATGTAATTACGTCACTAAGATAAAGATTTCCGCAGAGAATGCTTCTGATCGCTTTAACAATATTATCAGTCAGGTCATTCTTCATGATGTAACCTTTGGCACCCGCTTTTATTGCTCTTTCGGCGTACAAATTTTCCTCGTGCATGGATAGTACCAGCGACTTTATTTTCGGATAGCGTTTTTTCAGGCTTTTTATCAGGTCGATTCCGTTAGTTGAACCTTTCAGGGAAATGTCTACTACCATTAAATCCGGAGTACATTTTTCAATGAATTTGATAGCGCTCTCTGCGTCCTGAACAGATTGTATGACTTTCATATCAGGCTCCCGATCTATAAGCTGTTGTATTCCGTTGGCAACAATCGGATGGTCATCAACTATCATTATGCTCGCTGCCAGATTTAATTGCTGATCCATTTATTACCTCTTATAGCTTGATTTTTTCCGGATTAAAAAAACATTCAATTATTGCTCCCCCGCCCGGATGGTTCTTGATCTCCAGGAATCCGCCGATTGCCCTTGCCCTGTACTTCATAATTTCGAGTCCAACCCCTGTGTCCATATTGTAATTTTCAGGAATCCCGCAGCCGTTATCAATTATACTGAGAACTATCATTCTGTCTTTGGGAGTCATCGAAATTTGAATTCCTGTACTTCCGGAATGTTTTAAAGAGTTCATAACTGCTTCATCTATTATATAATATATTTCTTTAATAATAGACTCATCGCTTATATAAACAGATTCGTCAATATGAAATTCACAATGAAGCTTGTAATCTCGTTCAATTGTCAGAGCTGCAGCATCAATCATTTCTTTAAATTCGAGTCCATGATTTTTGTACGGTATCAGCCCGTGGGAGAGCCGTCTCACTTCATTCATAGCGTTTTTTATGGCATTTTCAATTTCATTTACTTCCGCAGACATTTCATTTGAAACAGATTTGAGTTTATCTGCAAGAAGCCTCGATTTTATAGCTACAGCCAGCAGGTCATGGCCTAAATCATCATGAAGGCTTATTCCTATTTTTTTTCGCTCTTTATGAATTACTTCCAGAATCCTGGCTTCAAGCTGAACCCTGTCAGTTATGTCATTTGAGTTTAATATTGCACTTCCAATTTTCCCGTCACTATCAATGTTGGGGTGAAGGGCGATCTCGAGAAGTCTGAGTCTTTCCCTGTCTTTGTACCATATCTCGGTCTGTATCTCCTTACCATTCAGTGAGAGCCTGATATCTTCCAGCAGCTTATTTTCTCTTGATCCGAGTTTGTCTTTAAAGAGTGACCGTATCTGGAGATTCTCTGTTTCGCTTTCAGTAAGGCCGTAAAATTTTCTGAAAGATTCGTTTGTAGTTTTAAGAATACCGTTTTTATCAAAAAAAGCAAGCATACCTGAAGATTTTGATATTATTTTTTCTGATATTGATATCTGAGTGTAGGCAGATTTTCTTTCATAAAGGTTTACTGCAAGCTCGGCGGTTATCTTGAAAACAGATTTGAGCTCGGGTGAAAAATAATCTATAGGCCTGGTTGAACTGAATCCTATAAATCCGATGCGCCTGTTCTTGTTGAAAAGTGGGATAAGCATTGATGAGCGAATTCCGGTGCTGAATATATGTTCCGGACCTGCATCGGGATGATATTTAACTTTCTGTACATCGGTTATTACTATTACTTCACTTTTCTTTTTTCTAATCCAGCTTTTCGGCAGGTGTATTGTTTTAAGAGAAGTTATAGTAGGAGTAAATCCGGGAGCGCACCAGTCATTGGCAATATGAATTTCATCACCTGATTCATTAAATAGAGTTATAAAGCATCTCGACACGTTCGCGAATTTTCCGGTAAGGAGCAGAAGCTTATTAAGATGAGAATCTATATCTTCCGCCTGTATATTTATAGATTCAAGTGCTAGCCGCGTTAGAAGGCTTTCAAATTCCAGCAGAAAGCCAAGTAGTTTATCGTTTCCTATTTTTTCGGTAACATCTTCTGTAATCACGATTTTTACAGGGGCTGAATTTTTTTTTGTATGAAGGATTATGTTGTGCTCAAGGATTCTATCCATCCCTTTTTTATTAGCAACTGTTGAGATTGCTTTCAGTTTAGGATTGTAAAGCTCATTGGGATTGATAGAAAATATATTTTTAAATAATTCTCCTGTAATTGTCCTGCCGAAAAAAATTGTAGTTTTTTTGTTCTGCCACGCTATAATATTTTTCTCATCCAGGATTGTAAGCATTTGAGGTATGGAATTATATAGAATGCCCTGTACCCCCGGATCCGAGATAATACTATTTTTGTCAGATTTCACGGTCAATTGCAGTCCCCGACATGGCATTAACCGGGCAGGCAAGTCTGCATAAGCCGCAGGCTACACATTTTTCCGGATCAAATTCCACTTCCATTGTTTCTCTGTTTATGTATAGAGCGTCAACTCTGCAAACTGCAGTACATGCTCCGCAATGAACGCATTTTTTTTCATCACGTTTGATCATATCTGCAAGAATCTGTACTTCGACGCCTTCATCTCTGAAGTAGTTAAGTGTATTATTTATCTGATTATCATCACCGGTCAGCCCAAGTATTATTCTTCCCTCAAGTTTCGGAAAAATTTTTGCTTCCAGGACATTGAACACTATATCAAAATCTTTTGCTATTCTGTAAATTATAGGTTTATACATTATTTCTTTTCTAAAAATAAGCAGTACGTTTACGGATTTCATTTTTTCCTCTCGACTCATTTTTTGTAACTGAAGCAGCCGGCTTCAACATTCAGGTTTCCGCCCTGTCAGCAGCTATAATTGTCTGTTAAAATTATATTGCAAGAAAATTTAGTATTATCTTCAAAAATGTTTTATTCTAAAGGCGAAAGTTCAATTTCGCCCCGGGCAGCCAGTATATCTCTGAATATTATCAGGCATCCGCGTATACCTTTTATAGACATGCCGAAGTTCAGGGCGTTTTCAATGTCGTCAGATGTTTGCACCATGTTGCATACGGCTGTAGCAACCGCGTCGGCAAGAGCACCGGTATCTGCAATTATAGTCACGGAATCTGCCTTGCCGAAACTGAGAGAATGCCCGAGTTTTGATGTTGATGTGCAGACAGAACAGGGTGTTTTATCGGGATTTATTTTAATTCCAATATTATCCCTGAAGTAGATATTATTTACATAAATTCCAATCACTGCAGGTTTGACGAGTTTCATCCAGATATCTCCGCCATTTTCAACAATGACTTCCTCTGAAAAGCTCAGAAGCCCGTTTCCTACAGCTTCCGCTACCGCACCGGCAACTGCTGCCATGGGCCCGACCCCGGCAGATGCAGATGCTCTGCACATAACAGCTGAAATACTATCAATATCTCCATGATGAGTTACTGGATCAAGCGAGTGTAGAAACTCGTCGTGTTCCATTATATATTCTTCGAGTTCGGTTCTTACGGTTTTTAACATTTCGTATGCTTTATCATGCAGATTTTTATCCGCTCTGATGAAAAGGTCTGAAGTATCAATTTTTACATTGAAAGCAGTTCTGTTTGTGCTGTTGTAATCTCTGTAGAATCTGTTCTTATGGTTCATTTATTTTCTGTTAAAAGGTACTCCCGGCATCTGCAATTGAGGCACGCCTAATGTGAACCCCTGCTCAATCCATTCTTTAAGAGTATTGGCAATTTTAACAGCTTTAGGGTAACTTGAAAGAGGTGATGAAGGAATGGACCTTCCGTTCAGCTCCACGCTTCCGGATTTAAGTTCCGCGAACGTAACTTCCTTTATAACATTCACATCTCCATTGGGATAGCCGATACCGTAATCTATTATCTGAGTTTTAATGTCACGGTCTGTGAGTCCGGTAAAGTACGCAAGGTCTTCGTTGAGAATAGGGATAGGAATACCGATACCGACCATCAGCGAGCATCCATAACCTGTAATAGACGCTCCACGGATGAATTCTGTACTCATCTCTTTCATGTCGCCGCATACTGCGATTGTGCCTGATCCCTCTGTTACCATTCCGTTTTCATCCCTTCTGCCGTTCGGTGCATGTTGTGTGCCGTGCCAGGTTACAGCTCCTACTGCTCCGCCTAAAAAGATTTTAGTTCCCGTACCGATCGTCCAGTAAAACGGGTCATTAAGAAGAGGACTGAGCTGTCCGGCGCTGGAATAAGTAATGTTTCCCATGTCAGGTTTTAAGATTCCCATGTAGGTATATATCATTTTTTTTGAGCAGTTTATTGCGGTGTTATAATTCTGATATGCGTTTCTCGGATTGTAAAGCAGGGCGTTCCTCAGATCATTTATGGTAATTGTTTTTTCATATTCTTTTAACGGGTAGCAGTCTGTTCCATAACTGCTGGCTTTAAGTTTTACATGCCTGCCGGCAATAAGGTCTTCTATTACATGGCCTCCCCCATAAGTAAAAGACCCCGGATGAATTTTATTAAGCGGATCATCCTCCTTAACCTGCGTTGCTCCGAGATAGCAGTCTACCGCAGCAATACCGCCGTATGCTTCTACATCATTGAGCATTACTTTGGTAGCTCTTATACGGGGTTTTGTGTGACCGAAATTAAGGAATGCCCCTGACGAACACATTACTCCGAAAGTTCCTGTTGTTACGACATCTATTTTTTCGAATGCTTTTTTTACACCTTCATTTTTAACAATCGCGGGCATTTCCGCTGCTGTTACGACTACTGCTTTACCTTTTTTTATTTTATCATTTATTTCTTCATAACTTTTCTTTATTTCAATAGAACTCATTAGTATCTCCTTACGCATTCAGCAGCCCGGAAAACCTGAATAGTTATGATCTCCTGGTGTAGCGGCGTCAGAGATACGTTTAATCCATGTTTACGGTCAGGTATCACGCGTGTATATTCTTTAATTCGAAAATGCGTCAGGGTGATATTGTATTCAACTATTTTTTTTATTTATTTTGCATTGCCGGGCTCTTTACTTAAAAAAATGCTTTAAAACGAAACATCTTTAATTATATTAAACCAGATATAAGAAGGTTTCTATTATAGTAATAAATGCATTAAATAGAGTGCTGATTGTCGTTTCAAAGGAGTTACAGCCGGGAATTCTTTCGCTGTAGTAATTGCGGCTGAGAAGTCCTTAATTTTATAAATAAGATTTCTCTCCCGGAGAATTGTCCGGATTTGAAATGTTATGCATTGCCTGTACCGGGCCTGCTGAAGCAAGCCTTCCGAAATGACAGATTGTATTCTAATTCAATCTTTATCTGCTATAAAAAAGATTGTTCCTGAAACCGGATTGTATAATATTGATGATTGAATCAAAAAGAGGAAAATATATGAAAAGATTATGTTTTGTATTTATTGCGTTTTTTCTTGCCGGGTCAGTCTCTTTTGGCCAGATGGCCGGTGATACCGAATCTTTGACACCTTCGGATGTTAATCTGTTTGTTAAATCGAAAGAGATAGTACGGCTTGTTAAAACGTTTAATTATCTTGTTTTCAATCTTATGGATGAACAGCAGAAGGCGGAGCTTCTTTCAGAGAGGGATAAATTCAGGGATAAAACAGGAATTGATTATCTCGATGAAAAATCCATAAGAACAGCGGGAATTGATACAAGCAGGCCGGTATCTTTCGCCAATTTTGATAAAGACAACACGGATGAGGTTATGCTTGTTTTTCTCCCTGTAATTAATGAGAAAGAGTTTCCTTTAAAATTTATTGAACTGGTTAAAAAAACCAATGCGGATAATCCTGAAGTGAATATCAGTCCGGTTACTACTTCATATAAAAACGTAACGGTTTACCAGGTAAAAAATGATCTCTACATAGCTCCTGCAAACGGTTATCTTCTTATCGGATCTACAAGTGATGTAATACGAAGAGTGCTTGATGTAAGAGCATCCCGCAACGGGTCACTGATTCTTGATGAAAACTATAAAGATTATCTCACGAAAGAGAAGAACAGGTATGACCTTAATGCTTTTGTAACAAAAAAATTTATCATGCAGCTGAATTCTTCATCCGGCAGCAGCCAGAATTACGGATTGTTTTCAATGAAGGATTTTATACTTACCCAGAGTGGATCGGGAATGCCGGATCAGGATAAAGGTTCTGTATTTGATTCGATCGATTATATCGCCGCAGGCATGGGATTTGACGGAAATAAGTTTCAGATGAATGCTTCGGCCAAGCTTGCAAAAAGTAATCCTTATGTTGACCTGATTCTCGGATTTCTAAAAACCGGTGTTCAGAATAAATCACTGTACGTACCGGCCGCAGATTCAACACTTTTTATGTCAATGAATCTGAAGTATCTTGATAATCTCTGTAAAGGGGAGATAGAGTGGTGTACGCAGTACAATGCTTTCAAAGAACAGATGAAAATTGAATCCGGTATAGATCTCGAAAAAGATTTTATTCCATATCATTCCGGTGGAGTTAATGTAATGGCTTTCGATTCAGCATCGTCCGGGGGAATAGGGGATATTCTTGTTTTTGTTCCGATGACCGATTCAAAAAAAATTGAGCAACTCTGGCTGAAAATTAGAAAAGGAATTCAGGCTAAATATGCAAAGACTAAAAAATTCGGTGAAGAGAAAATCGGCGGTAAAAGAGGCTTCTGGTTTATTGATGAAAGTCAGATGAGATTTTTTGTAAGCTATGATCAGAGGGGAATTTATGCCGGTAACAGTACAGGGCTGATGAAAAGCGGTATCCAAAGCAGTACTGTTGATATGGCAGCAAACAGCGGGAGATACGGTAAAGTGATAAATGATAATACTTTCTTTCTCCTTAATATAAAAAAGAATGCGTTTTTAAAAGCTCTTATGCAGATGAGGTCGCAGGGTAATCAGGATATTGCGAAAGGTATAAACCGTATCGGCGAAATATTTCTTTTCTGCGAAAAAAAGGACGGATTGATTTCAGTAGATCTGGAAATTGAGATAAAGGAACCCGGAAAGAAAAAATGAAATATGTATTCGGGCCTGTAAATTCAAGAAGGCTTGGAGTCTCACTGGGGATTGATATTGTACCTTTGAAAGTCTGCTCATTCAATTGTATTTACTGTGAATGCGGTCCTACTACAGAGCTGACTGATGAAGTGAAGGAGTATCTCCCTTATGATGAGATAGTCTCCGAGATCAGTCAGGTTCTGAGTAAAAGGCCGAAGATTGATGTTGTTACTTTTTCAGGATCGGGGGAACCTACTCTCAACAGCAGGCTTGGTGATTTAATCCGGTATGTCAAAACTCATTTTCCTGAATATAAAGTAGCTGTTCTCACCAACAGCTCTCTCCTCTATATGGCAGATGTGAGGGCGAGCCTGCTTCAGGCAGACATTATTTATCCCTCACTTGACGCGGTAAGTGAAAAAGTATTCAATAAAATAATGAGGCCTCTCCCCGGAATAAATTCCGAGCGTATTATTGATTCTATTACGCTTCTACGCAATGAATTTAAAGGTTCCCTCTGTCTTGAGATATTTATTATTGCCGGAGTTAATGATACCGCTGACGAGCTCTCCAAACTCAAAGAGGCGTGTATTAAAATCCGTCCCGATGAAATCCATCTAAATAGCCTTGACAGACCGGGGGCTGAAGAGTGGGTTAAACCTATGGATTTTGAAAATCTCGAGAGAATAAAGAATTATTTTTATCCTCTTCCTGTAAAAGTGGTTGGAAAAGTTCAGGTCGCTCATCGGCCGGCAGATTATTATAACGAACTGGAGAGTTCTATACTTCATGCCGTACGTGGAACTGGTTTAACAGCTGAAGAGCTTGCAGATTTTTTAAATATGCGCCTCTTCGATGTATTGAGAGCTTTAAAGAATCTTCAGAAGAAAGGACAGGTGAAAAAAGACTCTTCCGGAAACCGGGAGATTTATACCCGGATAATTCAGGATAATATTTAGGAAATTTTTACTTTGTTTTTTTCTGGCCGCTTTTCGTGATCCTTCCCCGGGAGAGACAGGGAAGGCGAAAGTCAAAACTTATTTAATCTTGATGAACTCCACTTCGCATGATGAAACACCTCCGGCATACTGGAAGAGCATGTAAACGCCGCGGTCACTGAATGTGCTGTCAGTAACGGAGGGGATTCGCCCGGAAACCATCTGCCCGTCAATTGAGAATGTTGCATATTTGCCGTCTTCTGATGCCAGTTCGTAATTATGCCAGTCGGTTGCGTGAATCGGGATGCTTCTTCCGTTTACATCAACTTTCTCGCTCTCGAGTTTTATGTAGTAGTTTTCACCTCTCTCTATCGAGTAAACTGCAAGTATTACAGGTGCTCCGGAAATGAATCTCCCCCGCACCATTATTTTAAAGGTTCTTGATGTGTTAAGCCTGCTGTAAAGTCCTGTAGTTGCTATTCCCTTTGAGCTGAATACTACAATGTTTCCTGAAGGCAGTTTTTTAAAGCTCACTGCGCCTGCATCTGCGTCTTTAATATGGTTCCAGTTTTCCGGGGTATTTGAATCGGACCAAGCGGTGAAGTAATCCTCAACACTCCATATCTCCATCTGGTTGGAAGTGGTAATGCTCTGTATATCAAGCGGTTTTAAAAATTTGCCGAAAATCCATCCTTTAACCCCGCGCAGAGTTGATACCCTGTACCAGTAATCCCTTGTGTCGCCAACCTGCATCATGTCCATTGATTTTTCAATCTGTATCAGAAGTTCGTCCTTGACGGTTTTTCCCGCAGGCGCGCCGGTTACTCCGGGCGAGTTTCTGAGGTTGACGCTGTCGCCAGCTGATATATAGAGACGCGAAACCTCCTGGCTTGTAGGATATTTTGCGGCGTAATTGTAAATTATATTTTTAAGAAACTCGCTGTTTGCCTCCATTCCGGCAGCTCCATCCCTTATTGCATCAAAAATAATCGAGATCATCTGGGGTGTATAATTTGTTCCCGGATATTTTTTATAGAATCTGTTCATATGATCAAAAAGTCTTGTCTGGTCAGATGCCATTGCTTTTTTAATTTCATAAAAATCAAGATCTTCAATAAACTGGCTTCCACGGTATCTCGAAGCGAATTCGTTATAGAATAATCCTTTCGGCACTATTCTGCTTTTTTTTGCGGCAGGGATAAATTCCAGGTCACCACCTGTTTTGCTGTTTATACTGTTAAGCTTTTTTTCAATTTTCTGTTTGTACTTGTCAAATTCAGGCTTATCCTTGTTCTCAAGTGATGCATCTTTCAGCTCGTCATCATAATCATCTTCAAGCTCTTCGGCCAGTGTATTCAGAGATTTACATCTGTAATAGTAAATCTTCTCCCCATCTTCATAATTCGCTGTCTTAACAAAACTGTTAAGAGAAACAATCGCATCAACATAATCGCCATCCTCGTAATCCCTGATGGCTGACTCGACGGTTTCGCCTCTTGTTAAAAAATATACAGCAGTGATACAGATCACTATGCCGAGAATTATTGCTGAAATAATAGCGGATTTTTTAAACACTCTCTGTTACCTCGTTTTAATATTTAGATGGAACCTTTTATCATTACTTCAAGAATATTATGCGCATGGTCTATGAAAAGACCTGTCGCGGCAGCTTCCTTTTCACAGAATGATGCCGCGTGGTATTTATTTTTTTCGTAAGTAAAACTCCCGCCGCTGCTGAAGATGCAGAACGGCACCGGGTCGGACGTATGTGTCCTTATTTTTACGGGAGTCGGATGGTCGGGCATAAGAAGTATACAATATTCCGGGTATTTCTTCATTCCTTTGAGTACCGGCCCTACAACTAAAGAGTCAAAATCTTCAATGGATTTTATTTTATGTTCGATGCTCCCTTCGTGTCCGGATTCGTCGGGAGATTCAACATGCAGAAAAATAAAATTTGAGTCAGCAATTGAATTAAGCAGAGCATCAGCCTTCCCAGTATAATTGGTGTCAATATATCCTGTTACACCATCGACATGAAGAGGCGTAAGGCCTGCGGCTTTTCCGATTCCATGGATAAGGTCAACAGCAGAAATTGTATGTCCATAGAGTCCGAACCTTTCTTTCAGGGTATTCATGGCAGGCTTTCTGCCTCCTCCCCATAGCCAGATCGATTCAGGATTACCCTGGTATTTATTCAATCCGTCTTTTATTGCAGCAGAATCGGAGATTACTGATTTTGACAGAAACATCAGTTCCCGCATGATGTCTGAACCGTTACCGGCCGGAAGGTATTTTTCCGTATTTTCATTCTGAATGTCATGAGGGGGAGTAGTTTCAGTAATCTCTTTATAAGGGAAATTTCTCCACACCATAATATTTCTGTACGATACACCGGGATGAAACTCAATTCCGGATCTGGAAATATTCCGCATCATCTCCTGCATTATTATTTCTGAAAGCCTGCTGTCAATATGTGCCGAGGTGAAGTCGTTCATAACTCCGCCTGCCGCATTTACAATGTTGCACCTGAAAGCAGTATCATCTGGACCCAGTTCAATCCCGAGATTGATTGCCTCAAGGGGTGCTCTGCCTGAAAAATATTTTGCGGGATCGTATCCGAAGATCGAGAGATTAGCGGTGTCGCTCCCCGGGGCCATCCCGTTGGGAACTGCGTTTGTCAAACCCGTTACTCCGTTTTGCGCCATAAAATCCATGTTGGGAGTTTTGCAGTATTCCAGAATTGTTTTTCCTCCGAGTTCGTCAAGCGGAAGGTCAGCCATCCCGTCTCCAAGGAGTACTATATATTTTCTATTATTCATATATCTCACCGTTCAATCGTAAACAATTCATATAATTTTTTTAATACTGTCAATATTAAATTTTAGAAACCCGATACTTGTCAGCCCCGAATCCCAGGTGGGGTTAATTACTAATTATATATAAGAAATAAACAAATATTTGACCAAAT
>Ga0116171_10002337_pt1 | contig 18026 bp, 13 predicted proteins | sample AD_JPNHW2_MetaG_FD_89798 | JGI IMG/M metagenome (GOLD analysis project Ga0116171, IMG submission 89798) | Active sludge microbial communities of municipal wastewater-treating anaerobic digesters from Japan - AD_JPNHW2_MetaG | ecosystem: Engineered > Bioreactor > Anaerobic > Digestate | place... | reverse complement strand
GATGGTTCTACACTAGATACAACAGTGGTAAATGTAAATCATTCCTTTCCTGCCAGCGGTACATATAATGTCTGCCTGACAGTTTATAATATCAACCCTCAAACACAGGATACGCTCTGCCAGGCTTCCATATGCCATAACGTAACAATAAACCCGCCGGTTACCTGTAATGCAAACTTCACCTCTTATCAGTATAACGGGCTTAATTATCATTTTTATGTGAATGCCCAAAATATGAATCAATACATCTATCGTTGGGATTTTGGCGACGGCACGACATTAAATAATGTCAATTCATATGTAAACCATACATTTCCAAGTCCGGGAACCTATAATGTTTGCCTGACAGCATATAATATTAATCCACAAACACAGGATACGCTCTGCCAGGCCACGGTTTGCCATACTGTAACGGTTGTTGTTCAGGCTACCTGTGTTGCGAATTTCACATTTTCTCAATACAATGGTTATAACTATCATTTCTACATTAATGCTCAGAACGGAAATCAAAATACTTATCACTGGGATTTTGGTGACAGCACCACGCTTAATTCCTCAAATCTTTCCATCAATCACACATTTCCCGGTAACGGCACATATAATGTTTGCCTGACCGCCTACAATATTGATCCTGTCAACCAGGATACGCTTTGCCAGATTACCACCTGCCATATTGTTACAATAAGTCAACAGGTTTCATGTATTGCAAGTTTTGTTACCATGTGCAGCAATAATATGAGCCATAACTATTATTTCCATATCAATGCCCAAAGCGGAAATCAGAATGCCTACCATTGGGATTTTGGTGATGGAACCATACTGAATACAACGTCGCTGAACGCGAACCATACTTACACAAACGGCGGAACTTATAATGTCTGCCTCACGGCGCTTCACATCGATCCTGTAACTCACGACACTCTATGCCAGGCCACAACCTGCCATACTATTACTGTTGTTCAACCCCAGCCCACCTGTGTGGCAAACTTCATATCATCCCAGTCCTATGGATTAAATTACCAGTTTAATGTGATGACACAGTATGGCAGCCAGAATACATACCACTGGGATTTTGGGGATGGCAGCACACTCGACACTACAGCTCTTCATATCAATCACATATTTCCGGCTAACGGAACATATAATGTTTGTCTGACATCGCTTAATATCAGTCCTGTTACCCACGATACACTTTGCCAGGCGACATCATGTCATTCAATTACTATTGCGGCACCGGTTTCCTGCAATGCCAGCTTCAGTTTCAGCCAGGTTACGGGCTTCACGTACAATTTCCACATCATCAGCCAGAACATTACACAAAATGCTTATCATTGGGATTTTGGTGACAGTACTTCGCTGGATACAACAGGTTGTGGCATTGCTCATACTTACCCCGGGCCGGGAACCTATAATGTTTGCCTGACGGTGTACAGAATAGATCCTATGAATAACGATACCCTTTGCCAGGCAACAACCTGCCATGTGGTTACCATCCAGGCGATCACCTGCGTATCAGGCTTTGCATACAATCAATACCAGGGATTTACATACCAGTTCCATAATACTGCCCAAACAGGAAATCAAAATACTTATCACTGGGATTTTGGCGACGGTACTTTTATAAATAGCACTGGTTCATATGTTAATCATACCTTCCCGGGCAACGGAACCTATAATGTATGCCTGACCGTTTTTGATATTAACCCGCAAACCCACGATACCCTCTGCCAGGCTACAAGCTGTGATACGGTAATTATAAACCAGACAGCCACGTGCATTGCAGGTTTTGTATCATATCAGTCATTGGGCTATAATTATCATTTTAATGCCACCGCCCAGGGTGGAAACCAAAATGCTTACCATTGGGGATTTGGCGACGGAACAACATTAAACTCCACGACTCCCTATGCCAGCCATACCTTCCCCGGAAGCGGCACATACAATGTTTGTTTAACGGTTTATGATATAAACCCCATAACCCATGACACACTTTGCCAGGCCACCACTTGCCACACCATTACTATAAATACGAATGTCACCTGTGTGGCAAACTTTGTATCCTATAATACAAATGGACCTACCTATCAATTCCACATCACCTCACAATCCGGAAATCAAAATACATATCACTGGGATTTTGGCGATGGTACTACAATTGACACCACCTCGTTAAACATTACTCATACCTATGCTGCCAGCGGCACCTATAATGTTTGCCTCACTGTTTACAATATTGATCCTTTGACACAGAACATTCTTTGCCAGGCTTCAACATGCCATACCATCACGGTGATCAATCAACAGCCTAATTGCTCTTCAAGCTTTGTTTATCATCAGTTCAATGGTTATGCTTACCAATTCTTTGTAAGCACTATGTCGGACCATCAGAATACATATCACTGGGATTTTGGCGATGGCAGCCCCGTTATGAATACAATGACCCAACACGTAAGCCATACCTTCCCTGGCAATGGAACATATTATGTGTGCCTTACCACAACAACAAACCAGGGATGTACATCCACATATTGCGATTCAGTGGTTGTTCAGATCAACCCGAACTGTATCAGCCATGTCAGCGCTATTGTCAGCAATGTTACCGTTCCGGGAGGCCACGATGGTTATATTGAACTCATTATCACAGGTGGCACACCGCCATATACTTTCGACTGGCTTAATCTTAATGCAACAACCCAGAATGTGTACAACCTGCCAAGCGGAATCTATACGGTAAATATTACAAGTGCCGATACCACGTGCCCTGTAGTTACATATACTGCACACATCTTTGAACCCTATCATCCGCAAAACCCGATTGTTGATACGTTAATAACCAACAACTTCGACACTTGCTTCAATCATGTTATAGACAGTTTCTACATTGACCATGCCCAGGTTATAGGTAATCATTTTGTACAGGTCGGTTGGAATTTTGTCGGAGGAAATATGATCACACATCTGCATGCCAACTATCACTATAACATGAACGGATCACAACTGGTTATGCTGACGCTCAGTTGCGGAGGCTCAAAAGACCTAACTACATACGCAGGATATATTTACATTAATGATGCAGCTTATATTGATGAAGTTAGACCTGAAAACTCATTAAAATGTTATCCGAATCCCGCAGAAGATTATCTCAACATTGAATTTAACAATATACCGGACGGTGAAAATTCACTTGAAATATACTCCCTGACAGGACAGCTGGTTTATCATAGTTCACTGCCAAATGGTTCTACCAATGCTCACATCGATATCAGGAATCTCAGTAAAGGAGTATATATGATTAAATCCACCGACAATTCGGGTAATATCACAACAGGCAAATTCATAAAGTAATGTTTAGAAAATAAAAAAAATCCCATCAAAAAAACAAACAACTATTTTAATCTCTATCTGATGTAAAAAAGTAAATTCAATACGGGTACTTAATTTCTAAACGCTATAAAAATCTCCTTTGGTTAACTAAAGGAGATTTTTTTTTACAAAGTATTGCATTTAAATAAAAATATTATTATATTTGCAAAGAAGAGTATTATTTTTTTAACTTTCCTTTTTTTAAATATTTCTATTATGTTATAATTTAATTCTCCTGAATTATATTCATTAATCCTTAAAATAAACAATATGAACACACATTTACCTTCTCAGAAAAAAGCACTTCTGGCATTTTACATGGTATTTGTAACAATACTGGGTCCCGGCTATGTTCTTGCACAACCGACAGGCACTTGTACAGTAATACAGCAACCTTGTAACAATGATGGAATCCTTTCTGTAACCATTACATCCGGCATGACACCTCCACTGACATTTACCTATTATGATCAAATAAATACAATTATTCACAGCAATGTTAATTCAATGACTGATATGGCAAGCGGGCTTTCGGGCTGCCCATACGTTAAGATTGATGATATCACCGGGCTGGAAATATATCTTTCTTCCGGTTTGTACCCTCCATTATATTTTGACTGGCCTGTGATAACTAACCCCATTTGCCCGGGCACTACAGGAAGCGTTTTAATCACCATTAACCAGGGAACAATGCCTGTTTCTGTGGATTGGTACCATACCCCATACCCTTTCGGCGCCTATGTGGGCCAGGGCAATCCCATGTCGCTGCCAACCGGGCATTATATTGCGGTAGCGACCGATGCCAACGGCTGTACCAGCGTTGCTGCGGACAGTGTCGGAGCAGACAATATAAGTATTTACCAGCAAACAAACATGCAAATCACTACATCGACCACTCCGGCAAGCTGTACAAATGGAACAGCCAGTGTGGCCAATATTACCGGAGGACTGGCCCCTTACACCTACCAATGGTCAACAGGAGCAAACACGTACTCAATAAACAACCTGTTAAAGGGAACTTATATTGTTACCGTCACAGATGCCCAGGGCTGCACCGCAATTTATTATGCTAATGTAACTCAATCGCCGCAAATTAGCGTGTATTGTAATATTACCAACGCCACTTGCCTTCAAAGTGACGGAAGCGCCATCGCATTTGGATCAGGTGGCACCCCGCCTTACACCTTTTTATGGAATAACGGAATGACAGGACAAAGCATCAGTGGTATTCCCGGAGGAACCTACCTTCATGTGCTGGTAACTGATGCCAATGGTTGTTTTGGAAATAATTCCTATACTGTCGGAAGTTCTACACCGATTAATGTAACCTATTCAACAACGGCAAGCTCCTGCACTGCGCCAACCGGAAGTGCAACATTAAATATAACTGGAGGCACATTACCATATAATATTATCTGGAATTCATACCCGCAGCAAACCGGAATTACACTGACAAATGTATCACCGGGCCTTTATAGTTTTACAGTGACCGATGCTGTAGGTTGTATACGTACAGGCAATGTAAATATCCAGTCGCAAAGCTCAATTATCGCATCTCCGATAGTAAATAATCCTGTGTGTCCTGCAGCAAATGGGAATATTTTCATTAATGCCACAGGTTATGCCCTGCCCCTTACCTATCATTGGAATAATGGAAGTACCACCCCGGATATTACAAATGTTCCAGCAGGAAATTACTGCTGCACGATCACTGATAATAACGGGTGCCAGCTTGTAAAATGTGTCGGCGTTGTTTCAATTAATTATATTAATGTAGGATTCACAAACAATCCGGCAACGTGTATCTTTGCCAATAATGGAAGTTCTTCCGCTGTTGCCACTGGTGGAACGGCTCCTTACTCCTATCATTGGTCAAACGGCCAATCCGGCGCCATAGCAACAGGACTCACAACAGGAATTTACAGCGTACAGGTTCAGGATGCAAATGGATGCAGCAGCTATAAACAAACACATATAACCTATAATATTTCAAATGACAGCTGTTATTGTAAAATCAAAGGCAAAGTATTTACCGACCTGAACAGCAATTGTGTTTATGATGCTACGGAACAAGGAATTTCACATGTTATGATGCACTGTGATGGTATTGGTTATACCTGGACTGATGTCAATGGTGATTATTCTTTCATCGTCCCGACAGGAAGCTACAACATTTCTGAAAATGTACTTTCAATGTATCCCTTAGCAACTTGCCAGAGTAATAATGTACCTGTTTCAGCCGTTGCCAATTCCGGATGTACCTATACGGTTGATTTTGCCAATGTAATTAACCCGCTGCACGATGTTCATATTATTACCAGCAACCTTGGGCCGGCTGTTCCGGGGTATAACTATTCCCAGGGTATCATCATTCAAAATGACGGCACCCTAAGCGAACCAGCGATACAAGCCGGTTACCGCCACGACGGGCAGTTTCAGTACACCAGTTCCATTCCGGTTGCATTTACCCAAGCCGATCCCATTACTTATCCTGACTGGTATGGTATAACATCTGGATTTCCGCAACTGTCGCCCGGAGCATCAATGATGCTACAGGTAAACTACCAGGTTCCGGCAAATATTCCGCTAAATACTGACGTATGGTTTTATGACACAACTGCTTATATGCCTCCTATGTCGAACTGGCTGGCAGACTATTCACCATGGAATAATACAAATAGTTTTTTTCTTAAAACAATTGGCTCATTTGACCCCAATTTCAAGGAGGTTTATCCCCGGGGAAACGGTCCGATAGGACACATTACCATTAAAGATTCAGTGCTCGATTATATAATTCATTTTCAGAATACAGGGACCTACTTTGCAAGGAACATCGTCATTATCGATACACTTGATGATCATCTGGATTGGACCTCAATAAAGCCTGGTTTTTCAAGTCATAATTATACAGCCAGTATGAGCGAGGGCGGTGTCCTGAAATTTACCTTCAACAATATAAATCTGCCATTTACATCATATTACGGAACAGAAAGCATGGGATTGGTAGCATATTCTGTTAAACTAAAACCCAACCTGAACATCGGAAGTCAAATATTTAATTCAGCACAAATATATTTTGATTACAATGCACCTGTTTCAACAAATACCACAATAAACACCATTTATATTCCTGAAAGCCTCAATGAAAATGAAACTGGCAGTCAATTGGAAATTTACCCGAATCCGGCCGATGATTTTATAAATGTCAAATTCGATAATACAGAAGAATCTGAAAATTTACTACAAATATTTTCTGTAACAGGACAAATAGTTTACAGCAAATCACTCCCGTCGGGTTTACACACCTATCATTTAAATGTCGGCAATTTTAACAAGGGCTTTTATGTGCTAAAAATTACCGCTGAATCAGGCCGTGTAATTACAGGTAAATTTATCAGATAGTCCGGCAATTTTATACAAAATGGCCTTTTCAGGCTTAATGCTTTTTTAATTGTTTCAATGGTTTTTTTAATCATTTAATTGCTTTTTGCTTATTTTTGTATTAATTTTATGAGTAAGAAACGATGATAAAATAATTAGAAAATGCTGATCTATAAATTTAAAATTGTTAACGACGAAAACGATAATTTCTGCAGAGAAATCGAAATAAAACCCGGTAATACATTTATGGATTTCCATGAAATTCTTCTGGATTGTATCAAATTAAGCCCGGGAGAAATGGCATCTTTCTACATTTGCGACAGTAAATGGAATAAGCTTCAGGAAATTACACTCTGCGACATGGCTGAAACTGAAGAAGCAAAGGAGGAAGAAGAAAGTGAAGCAAAACCTGTAAAAATGATGTCGGATGTAAAACTTAAAGAAAGCATCAACGATCCTCATCAACGAATGATTTATGTGTACGATTTCCTTAAAATGAACACATTTTACATTGAACTATCGAAAATATCTGAAGGTGAAGAAAAAAATACTTATCCACGTTGTGTAAAATGTGTCAGCGACATTATTAAACCAAAAAGGGTCGTTCCTAAAAATGAAGAAGTTCAGGAGGTGTATGATGATGAGGAATTGGTCGAAGGTAATGATGATGTTTTCAGTGATGATACAAGTTTTAACGACGACGACATGAACCTCGAAGACAGTTTCGACGATGGTAAATATCTCTGAACTTTTACCCGAACAACCAAATATTTTTCATTTAAACAAATTTCTGGTAATTTTACTGGGCCCAACTGCGGTGGGGAAAACAGCACTCTCGGTAAAACTGGCATCGCATTTTAATTCTGAAATCATTTCGGCCGATTCGCGACAGTTTTATAAAGAATTAGTTATTGGTACCGCTCCCCCGGGGCCGGAAGAGTTAAAAACGGTGAAGCACCATTTGATCGGGACACTTCCCATTACAGAATATTATAATGTATACCGCTTTGGACAGGATGTCTCTGCAATACTGGAAAAAATATTTCATCAGTATAATATAGCCTTTATGGTCGGAGGCTCGGGTCTCTATATTGATGCTGTATGTAAAGGAATTGACGACATTCCTGATCCTGATAGTGAACTTCGTGATGAATTAAACAACATCTTCACAACATCCGGTATTCAAGCATTACGGGATCAGCTAAAAATACTTGACCCCGCCGGCTATGAAAAAATTGATATTGCAAACCATAAACGTATCATCAGGGCATTAGAAGTGTGTATTACAACGGGTAAACCATATTCTTCATTTCTGAAAAACAAAGTCCCAGACCGGCCCTATAATATTCTAAAAATTGGCTTGAGAAGGGACCGTGAGGAATTAAACCACATAATCAATAAAAGAGTAGATCAAATGATACAAAACGGCCTTGAAAATGAAGCAAAGATGCTTTATCCTTTCAGGCATTTAAACAGCTTGCAGACAGTTGGTTACAGAGAATTTTTTGATTATTTTGAAGCTAAAATTTCTTTTGAAGATGCAATTGAAAAAATAAAAACCAATACCCGGAGATACGCAAAAAAACAAATGACGTGGTTTTCTCGCGACAAAGATATTTCATGGTTTCATCCTGCTGAATTTGATAGCATACTTGAATTCATAAAAACTAATATTTCATCACATTCAAAGTCATAATCAAAAGCCTTTTTTCGTAAATTTGCAGCACATTCTGTTCGCCCGGATGATAAATCAATCACATTTTGACTTCAAAAAAATGAAATTTCTATGAACCGTTCCCTGCTGACCATACTTATTCTGCTTTCCGGCTTTAACTTTTCCAAAGCCCAGCACTGCCCACGAAATGAATATGATTGTAAGGGAGCATGCGGATGGTTTATGGATGCAGATGGCGATGGTTATTGCGACCTTACCTCGTTTTCGGATGCCTTACTAAAAAAACTACTAAATAAAAAAGATACCGCTGCAAATTCAAAAAACACCCTGATAACCAGTAACAAGGATAGCGTTAATAAAAACGAATCCGGCAAGCAGGAAAAAAACATAAAAACAACCGAAACAAAATCCACCAGTAACAACACTGGTGAGACAAATCCCAAAACCAAATGCCCGTTTGAAAACACCCCTTCCTGTAATAAAAATTCAAGCGTTGAACCATGTAATCATCAATCTGATACTGCTGCGGTAAAAACTGCCGAGGTTCAAAATAATTCAGGATATAAGATAAAAAAATATGATCTGGCCCTGATATTCAGCTTTTGTGTGCTTTTATACCTGGTCTCATTGCTTTTTGTAAAAATAAAAACATACAAAAAAAGCACTCACCGAAAAATCTGGAATGTTTTGTTATTGCTGACTTTTTTAAACACGGGACTGACCGGTCTTTTTTTAGTCATACAGCTTAATTACCATGTACTTTTTGACTGGTTTGCAAAAATCCTTTACTGGCATGTAGAGTTCGGCATCAGCATGGCTGCAATTTCCATCCTCCATATTCTGTGGCACTGGAAATACTTTAAAAACATGATCATGAAACACCAGGCAAGCTAACAGCGAATTATGGCTGTGAAATTTCTTTAATATCAAGTTCCTGCTTCCGGTATTCTATTTTGATTAATTCACAGAACTTTGTTTCAGGAATGATGTCCCTGACGGATGGAAAGTTCGTTTAAAGGTAACTGAAAATATCCCTGTGCAACATGGCGTATCCTCAGGGAATATGGGCTTTAGCCAAGATTTAATAATTTTACAGGCTATATTTTATTTGGTTCAGCTTTTCATCAAGGTGTTAAAAAATATGTGATAAAAATATTTCTGATTAAAGGAAAGATTGATCATTTTATTTAATATTGCATTTGAATATCAAAAATATACTGAAATGATTAAAGGAGCCTATACATTATTAATTACCCCGTTTAAACCAGACCTAACACTTGATGAAGAAGGCCTGCGCCTGCTTGTCCAGCGTCAGATAGATGCCGGAATCCAGGGTATTGCCCCGCTGGGAGTAACAGGTGAAAATACTATGATGACCGATGACGAGGTGTACCGCGTTGTGGAAATAACTGCACAAGTAGCAAAAGGAAAAGCCATACTGGCTCCCGATGCATGCAGTACCAGCTTATGGGAAGCCAAAGAACGCGTCCGTCGTTTTGTTGATCTGGGAGCAGATTATATTTGCGTTTTTACGCCATATTTTGTTTTACCCAAACAGGAAGGATTAATAGAATTCTATGAAAAACTGGCTGACTTTTCGCCTGTGCCAATATTATTACACAATGCTCCAGAACGTACCGGTGTTGACTTATTGCCCGAAACCACCGGCTATCTCGCAAAACACCCGAACATTGCAGGCATAAAAGACGGGAATAAAAAACTCGATCATCTTGCCAAAATCCTGCACCTGACCAGAAATGAAGATTTTTGTGTATTTACAGGCAAGGATACAACAGCATATCCTCTTATTTCATTTGGTGGAGCAGGAACATTTACCGTTGCCGGCAATATTATTCCTGAAGTCATGAAAAACATGACTGAACTGGCTCTTGCCGGCGAATTGAAAAAGGCCGCCGAAATACATTATAATTATTATGATTTATTCGAAGCGTTGCGATATGAATCAAATCCCATGGCTGCCAAAATGGCTTTGAACCTCATGGGGCTTCCCGCCGGCGGCCACCGCTGCCCGTTAACCCCGCTAAGCGAAGAAAAAACCAATAAACTAAAAAAATTCATGCAAATAAAGGGCTTATTATGAAAAAGATAAGGTTAAGAGGACCTGCCACCAGTGCAAACGTCGGGCCCGGATATGATATTTTTGCCATGACGTTAAAAGAACCCTATGATGAGGTTTTACTTGAACTTGTTGATGATAAAAATATTACCATTGAAGTAGCAGGCAATCACCAAACCATTGTTCCGTTAAAAGTCGAAGATAATACTGCCGGGCTTGCCATACTGGAATTAAAAAAAAGGCTCAGGCTCGATTTTGGTGTTAAGGTTACTATTACCAAACATATGACTTCGGGTGGAGGATTAGGCACAACCGGTGCCTCTGCCGCTGCCGCAATATTCGGATTAAACAAACTTTTGGAGCTGAACCTTTCTTCAAACGAGCTTATTGACATTGCCCGCATGGGCGAAGTCGCTTCCGGAGGGTCTCCACATGCCGATAATGTGGCCGCCGCCATGTTGGGCGGGTTTGTCCTTGTTCAAAGCTACAACCCTGTCAGCGTTTTAAAACTTGAATTGCCGGAATTTCCCGTTGTACTTGCGGTAATTCAAAAAAACCAGCGTACCACCCGCGGATTCATCACCTATGAAATCGGCCAGGAAAAGCTTAAAGACCAGATGGCCCGTTGTGCCAGTGTTATTCATGGCATCCTGTCAAAAGATATTGAAGAATTTGGCAAGGCAATTACTGTTGATCATATTGCGGAACCAGTCAGGGCTGCCGCCATCATGAACTATTATGAAACAAAAAAGAAGCTGCTCGATGCCGGCGTATACGGCACCAATGTCAGCGGAGGCGGATCATCGGTGTTTGCTGTTTGCGATGCATCAAAACAAGACGAGATTGCCGGAATTATGGAACAGGGATTAAGTAAAAATCCCAACTTTGTTAAAGTAATCAAAACAACAACCAGTAATACAGGAGTCTGCGAAATCATTTGAGGAGATTAACAAAGGCTTTTTATAGCAGGTTTTTCGGTAATATGTAACTTTCAACTTTCCCATTGAACCGGGAAGATATTTATGCATGACAAGACCAATAAGCTCTTAGAAATTATTGGTATATCCAAAATGGATTTTTGACTGCTTAAATAATACAGGTTGTCCGAACTGGCTTCCCAGAGCATAGTAAATAGAGAACATCCCGATTTTGGAATCAAATGAAACTCCGGCTCCAAAACCATAAGGGATATCATGAACGAATGAATTATACGTGTTCTTTTCGTAATAGGCAGCATTGAAAAACAGTGCGGCAAATGAGTTCCTCTCAAATAAGTACCTGAACTCACATGATAATAAATTAAAATATGAAACCCTGATCGATTCCTCATCGAACCCCCGAAGTGAATTCAATCCGCCTAACTTAAATAATTCATTCTCAAAAATCGTATTATTGATTACATATCCGTTATCCGAATTAAACAATATTGTCATTTTTCTGAATAAGGGGACAAATAATTTCCCGTTTATTAAAAACTTAAACTGTGATGATTTCAACCTGATACTATCATATAATGCACTATTTATTGAAGAGTTTTTTTTGATTTTTTTAATCCCTCCGGCTCCTGAAAAATGCAACAGGTAACCTTTTCTTGGATTCAGGCGGTAATCAAAATTTTCCCTTGAAGCTTCGATTCCGAAAAGATTTGATGAAATATCAGCATAATCGGGCAAGACGGTCAGCGTTTCCAAACCACTGCCACTTAATAAATCCGATGAATAAATCTCTGCAAAAACTTTTAGAAAATTATTTCCGGAAAAATAATACTGAATTCCGATATTGTGGTTCAGAGTAATATAGGTGGTATCCTGTTTAAAAAGTGTAAATTTATAGTTGATGCCGAACGGAGTTGCAAAAAGAAAAGGATATGACAAGGCTATTTTCAAATCCTGAGTACCTTTTGATATACTTCTCCAGTTCAAATCGATAAGTTCGCCCCGGCCAAACGAATTCAATAAAGTTAGTTTTAATTCACCATTAATCAGTATTTTACCTGTAGTCTGGTTGTTGGGCAGAACACCAATTATTCCATAAAAACTACTGGCCTTCTTTTTATCAAGATATAAAAAAACCTTTGCATTATTTTCTGTAAATAATATCTCACAAGGTTTAACAACATTTACAAAGGGCAGATCACGGAGTTTCTTGTCAATCCTGCTGATAAGCGATTCGTTATATATATTCCCGGGTTTTACCGATAAATAATTATACAAATACCCCCTGGCAAGTTTTGAGTTTCCTTTAAGAATAATACTGTCAACAGTTATTTTATTGTTTTTATTAAAGCAAATTGCAGCGTCAATTTTATCACCGCTTACCTTCACACTGTCAAGTTTAAATTCGGCAAAGGGATATCCATTATTCTCACAATAGCTGAGTAATTTTTCAGATGTTTTTAATAAGTCATTGTAATCAAAATGTTTACCGTCAAAATTGCTTTCTTTGAAATTTATTTCGTTTGCCAGATACTTATCAAGATTTCCTTTTCTTAAACTTTGATAAGTGTACTTTTCCCCGACATACAAAAAAACATTGATTTTCAGTGAGTCTGCTTTAATACTGTCAATATTTGCAGTAAGATAACCCTGTCCGTACAAATTATATAGAAGTTCTCTTGCCCCCGAAACAGCATCCTCTTTTGAGTTATAATATTTAGCAACATGGGACTTTTTAATTATTTTATTAGCCTCATTGCTGCAAACGACATTGAGTCTGACATTTTTCTGAGCCCCTGCACTAAATGCCAACAGCATGAGTGCAACCAAAAAAATAAATACATTATATTGATTCAAAACCTTTTGCATTGACTCAGAAAAAAACAAAATTAATCAATATCAGGTGATTGCCCAGTCAATTTCTACTTTGCCCAGGCTACGAAGTATTTCATTTGTTTTTGAAAAATGCCTGCAACCAAAAAAACCGCTGTAAGCTGAATATGGTGAAGGATGTGCCGCTTTAAGAATATAATGTTTATTTGTATCAATCAGTGTTTCTTTACTTTGAGCGAATTTTCCCCAAAGTAAAAAGACCAAACCTTCCTTTTTATCGGATAAAATCCTGATTACAGCATCGGTAAAAATATGCCATCCAAAATTCTGGTGCGAGTTAGGAGTATTTGCCCTTACCGACAGAGAGGCATTTAGTAAGAGCACTCCCTGGTTAGCCCATTTCTCAAGGTTGCCCGTGGCAGGAATCGGAATGCCAAGATCGGTATTTAGTTCTTTAAAGATATTATCCAGTGAAGGTGGTTTTTTAATGCCGTCCGAGACCGAAAAACACAATCCGTTTGCCTGGCCCGGACCGTGGTACGGATCCTGCCCGATAATCACAACTTTAACAGCATCAAAGGGAGTATGATCAAAGGCAGAAAACATTAATGTCCCGGGAGGATAGACCGTATACTTTTTCTTTTCCTCGATCAGCCGGGATCTGAGCTCTGCAAAATATTCAGAATCAAATTCATCCATAAGCTGGTGTTTCCAGCTCTCTTCGATATTCGGATTAATTTGCGACATATAAAAATTTTACCGTAAAAATAACGTTATTAATCTTTAAAATAACACTGTTCAACACAAAATTGTTAATAAGTTTCAATAAAATAGATTTTCGTGTTTCAGATAATTTCCTTAATTTTGCAATATACATAATTATACAACCGTTTTTTATGAAAAAAAGTATTGCATTGCTTGTTCTTGTTCTTTCCATGATTATCCTGGTGTCATCGTGTAAAACGCCTGTACATTGCGATGCATATAAATCACATCAGACCCATTCCAGATATTAAAAAAACATAAACATGAAGAAAACGATTTCAGTAATTATTTTATTAGTAGCTATGGCAATGATTTTTGCATCGTGCGCCACAAGGGAACTTTGTCCGGCTTATAGCAAAACGGTCAAAAAAGTTCCTACTGAAAAACGGGTATAATACTGTTAATCAACAGTATTATTTTTAACTTCTGATCTTTTCCGTATTTTTGAATAGATATTATTCATGCATTCATGGATTTAAACCGGAAAATATTAATTTTTGTTTTGTTATTATTATCTGGTGCCGTGATTTACGGGCAATCTGAATCAAATTTAGACAATAAAATACTTTACCGCAAAGAACGATCAGGTTTTATTATGGCTCATTCCGGCGGTTTCGGGCTGGGATACCGTTCCGGAAAACATAAGACTTATTTCCGGAAATTCATGTGGGAGGTTGAAGGCCTGAATATTAAACACCCCAAAGAATACAAAGTTTCTTCATATTACGAAAATTCCAAGAATTTCAATTATGGAAAGTTAAACAGTCTTTTAGCAATACGCGGAGGGGTTGGTCAGCAACATATTTTAAATGGAAAACCTTATTGGGGAGGTGTTGAGGTCAGGCTGTTTTACTTTGGAGGGCTTTCGCTTGGTTTCACGAAACCTGTTTATCTCTACATTGTAAAGTTTGACGAAACCACAGGCCTGTCGTACCTTGAAGTTGAACGTTTTGATCCTAAAAAACACAGCGTTACTGATATTTATGGCAAAGGGCCCTTTTTAAAAGGATTTGATAAACTGGGTGTGTATCCGGGCATTTATGCAAAATTAGGATTGAGCTTTGAATACGGTGCTGAGGATACTTTCTTAAAAAGCCTGGAATGTGGTGTTTTTGCCGATTGTTTTTATAAAAATGTACCCATCATGGCTTACCAGAAAAACCAGTTTCTATTTGCCAATGTTTATCTGAGCCTGCATTTCGGAGTAAGAAAAAATTGAAATTAATGAATCCTAAACCTGACAGAAAACCGGAATGGCTTAAAATCAAATTACCTGCTGTAAATGATTATTCATACATAAAGGAACATTTAACGCGGTTTAAACTTCATACAATTTGTGAAAGCGGAAAATGTCCTAATATTGCAGAATGTTGGGAACAAAAGACTGCCACTTTCATGATTTTAGGTAGCATTTGCACGCGAAATTGCAGGTTTTGCGCGGTTAACAAGTCCACGCCTCTACCACCCGATCCTGACGAGCCTAAAAACCTGGCACAAGCTATCAGCAACATCGGGTTGAAACATTGTGTCTTAACCTCGGTTACCCGTGATGATTTGCATGATGGGGGAGCAGAAATATGGTATAATACCATTACCGCTATTAAGCAAAAAAATCCCGGAATTACCATTGAAGCCTTAATCCCCGATTTTAACGGACAATCTCAAAGTCTCGACCTGCTGGCAAAATCAGGGGCAGATATCATTTCCCACAACCTTGAAACGGTAAGACAACTGACACCACAAATACGTATAAAAGCAAAATATGACCTCAGCCTCCAGGTTCTCAAATACCTGGCTGATGCTGGTATTAGAGTAAAATCAGGGCTTATGCTCGGTTTGGGTGAAACCACTGAGGAGATTTTTGAAACCATGAATGATCTGTTGAGTATTAAATGCAAAATACTGACCCTTGGACAATATCTCCAGCCCAGCCTGAATAATTATCCTGTAAAAAAATACTATTTACCCGCTGAATTTAAGGAATTTAAGGCAAAAGGCCTGGAAATGGGTTTTGAAGTGGTTGAGTCCGGCCCTATGGTCCGTTCATCCTATCATGCAATTAATCATGTATGTACCGAAAACTGATGAAAGGCGACCTTATTCTGATTTATGAATTATTTTTTTAAAATTATGATTAACTTTGATATAGTCGAAACACTAAAATTATTAGTAAGGATTTTGTAAATTTTTTCATTGCAGATATGATAAAAAGCTGTATATTGCAACAGTTTTTACTATTTATTTGTAAAACATAATATAAGTAATTAAATAATAATTAAAAGCAAAAAATAATAAATACAAAAAACTATGAAAAGTAAAAAACTACTATTTGGAATTGGATTTTTAAGTTTAACAGTCTTAATTGCTGTTATTTCTGTTGTCAGTAGTCAGGCTGAAAGAAGGTATAACCCAAAAAAATCTATTATTTATAATGAGATCAAGGGTGCATTTGAATGGCTTGCATCAGTTCGTAACAATCAAATTACCGGTGAGTTAAGCCTTGCTGATATCATGAAAGTCCGTAAAGAAATTTCGCAGCTTTCAAATCAAAAATCCATTGGTATTCAGTGGCAGGAAGTTGGCCCTAATAATGTTGGTGGCCGTACCCGTGCAATATTAATTGACAAGGACAACAGTAATTTACTTTATGCCGGAGGTGTTTCGGGTGGTTTGTTTAAATCAACTACAGGGGGAACATCATGGGAAGCTATTCCTGGCATGTCAGAAGTAAATATATGCTGTATTGCTCAAAATCCGATTAACGGATACCTGTATGTAGGTACAGGTGAAAAATTTGCTAATGTTGATTATGTAGAAGGCACACCTGGTTTTGTTGGCAGCGGGCTGTATGAATCAATTGATGGCGGTGCAACATGGCATATATTCCATAACGCTCAGCCTACAGCGAACAACAGCAGTTCATTAGCCTGGGCATTCGTAAATAGAATTGCTTTCGATCCTATTTCGGGCCGTCTCTATGCCGGAACAAACGGCGGTTTAAAATATTGGGATGAAGCTAAAAATAAATGGGTCAATCCCATAAATATTACCGGCACCGTACCAAACACCGGCAATGTAAATACCGTAGTTGTTGGTAGTGACAGGAGTGTTGCAGTTTCTATCGGAAACAGGTTTAGAATTTCTCCCAATGGCGATTCAGCAACTTTTGTAACGCAGGCACAGGCTGATGCTTCTTTTGCCGGAGCAAACCGGATAGAACTAGCTTTTGCGCCTTCAAATCCCAATTATATTTATGCTGTTGTATCAATTTCCTCGGGTTTATTCGGAATTGGTGATGGATTATTAAAGGGTGTGTATCGTTCAGAAGATAAAGGTGTTACCTGGACAACAATTGGCCCTGGCGGCGCTCCTGCCTTTAATTTATTCGGTGATAATAACCAGGGAACTTATGATAATGTTATTGCTGTGAACCCAGCCAATCCAAATCAGATATTCGTTGGTGGAATAGTCTTATGGGAGTGGCACCAGGGATCAAGTTTTACACAAATTACCACCGGAAGCGCAGATTATGATGTTCACGCCGATTTACATGCTATTGAATTTGATCGTAAAAACCCCAATATATTCTATATCGGTTCTGATGGCGGAATATCTAAAACATCAAACCTTGGCCAGACATTTTTAACCATTAACAGGAATTACAATGTAACTCAATTCTATTCTGTTGCCATCAATGGTACTACAGGAGTTATGTCAGGCACACAGGATAACAGTTGCCCATATGTCAGCGGAACAGGTATTGATCCTAAAAAAGGACAGATATTGTACGATGGCGATGGCGGTTGGGCTGCTTTCTCTTTGCTGGATGATAATGCATTTTTTGGCACCATGCAATATGCCGATATATGGCGCTCTCCCGACCGTGGAACAACATATCAGGCCGCATCAGACGGAATGTTTATGAGTGCAACCATGAAAGGAAGTTATACACCGGGAGGAGATGCAGGTCCTTTTATCACTCCTATGTTGATTTGGG
>Ga0116171_10002336_pt1 | contig 18035 bp, 16 predicted proteins | sample AD_JPNHW2_MetaG_FD_89798 | JGI IMG/M metagenome (GOLD analysis project Ga0116171, IMG submission 89798) | Active sludge microbial communities of municipal wastewater-treating anaerobic digesters from Japan - AD_JPNHW2_MetaG | ecosystem: Engineered > Bioreactor > Anaerobic > Digestate | place... | reverse complement strand
ATGATATTCGGAACTGAGACCGTAGTACTTGTTGATACCGTTTGAGACAAGGCAGGTCATTGGCGTGTTATCGAAAGTTGGTTGATCGTTTCGCCACACAACTTCTCCGCTCTCTGTCACCTTCCAGAATACATTAGTGTACTCGTCCACGTAGTTATGGATAGTTATGACCCCATGCATGATATATCCTCCATCGATAGCGGGGATGACGTTGTAAGCGTTTGCATCGGGATTCTCTTCCCCTGCCGGAACCAAGTCTTCCCACTCCAGATGACGCACCCATGTCTGGGCGTAAACACAGCTTGTAAAAATCACAAGCCACAGCAACAGTATCTTTCCTTTCATAATCTCTCCACCTCCAAAGGGTAGTTTATCCAGATAACGTGTCCGATAAATCTCTCATGAGCCTTGCCAATTCCAATGTAAATAGTAAAGCATTTATCGTTCCATAAGGTATATTAGTTTTTCCAAATTGCAAAAATAAAGGCAGATTCTTTCAGCATCAGAGCCTGATATTCTTACCCGAGATCAATCAACCCATTTCAATGGGTTTTCGGAATGTAGGCAGTGGTTTCAACCACCGTGTCTGATGACCCGCAAGATGCGCCAACCCATTTCAATGAGTTTTGAGACGGTGGGAGGATTTGAATCCGACCATGGTGTTTACCGCCCCGTTCGCAGGACTCCGTTCCTGCGGGTGTGTCGCCCCTCCGGGGCTAAGTAGAGGTATTCGGGGCTTGCGTGTTCCTGGTGTTTCGCTTCGCTTCACCCCAGGCAATGGAGTATCGTCCCACCGGGACTTTGAAAAAGTGTCGCCCCTCCGGGGCTTAGGAGATATAGCCGGGTGTTGTGCAGTCCTGGGGTTTCGCTCCCGTTGGTCGCTACACCCCAGGCTATGGAATGTCGCCCTTCCGGGACTTAGTTAACAATCCTCTCTTGGGGCTTATCATTTCTGTACTTATATTTAGCAGGCGACAGGATGTCGCCTCTACATTTTCCGGCTATCCTCTCTCTATCATCTTACGTCGTGACGTAAGATGATAGAGAGAGGATAGCCGGAAAATAGGGTGTGGGGCAGAGTCAGGAGCCTGGAAATATAAGAGTGCACTATGCTAGTATTGGATGTGGGGTTATCCCGCCCTATAGATCATCCAGAGTAGTGATAAATCAACGGTTAATGATCTCCATCCTATGCTCCTGGATGATGAATAAGTCACTGAACAATAGTAATATACACTGGATCAAGTGATTCTGAACCTACCTGAAAGTACGGTGACGGAGTCGTAAGGAAAAAAATAACGCCAAAAAAAAGATTGACGTGATAACTAATCTAGCAGAGAAAGACCACGAAAGGAAAATTTGCGTAAACAAAGGGGTAAGTGATGAGTTCTCGGATTCTTCTCGTTGACGACGATCGTCTATTAAGGGAAGTAATAGGGGAACATTTATCCGCCTTTGGGTATGAGGTTGACCTGGCAGAAGACGGTGAGCATGCCTATGCCAAGTTCCGTCCCGGAAAATATCAATTGGCGATTCTGGACCTCATGATGCCTGGGATGAACGGTCTGGAACTGATGCAGAAACTCCGGCACGAAGACGACAGTATCTTCTGCCTGATCATGACCGGTTATCCCACGATCGACTCCGCATATAAAGCCATGATCGAAGGCGCTTCGGACTATATCATCAAGCCGTTCCAACTGATGGAGCTGATCAACATCGTCCAGAAATATATTCATTGATGACCTACAGATTTGAGCTTGTCAACCCCCGGGAACCCGGGAAAAACCATATCCTGCCCCTGTGGACAGAGCCTGCCTTTCTGAGGGCTATTGCAGCGCTCCACGGCTTGGATGTATATCACCTTATCTGCATGAAGGGAAATGAGATCGCGGCAATAATACCGGTATTCGAACGGCAGAAACTCGGGATCAGGCATCAGATTCTTCCAGTTATGGCGTATTATCAACCTTTGAGCGTATATCACGATCCGGGCGCGAGCGACGCAAGAAGGCTTCTGGATGAGCTCCAGATCACGAACGGGATCGCCGATTTCCTCAAAGCAAGGTACAAAAGGATCACCTTCAATCTCGATCCCCGGGTCACGGATATCCGGGGCTTCTCCTGGAGCGGACTTAGCGCCATGCCTCTCTATACTTTCGTGTATAGTGAGGGAGACAAGCTTGATCCCATCAGAGATGAAGCAGAAAAACTCAAGAAGGCAGAGAAACGCGGTTATGTTCATGATGATCGCTTCGCGCCAAACGAATTCCTCACTCTCCTGAGAAGCCTGTATGACCGGAAGGGTCACAAACTGGGAGTATCCTTCGAACGGCTGGAACGCTTTATTCAGGATCTGCACGCAGCCGGGCTGCTGATCCAGGATAATATCCTGCAGGGGGATAGGATAGTCAGCAGTGACCTGATCTACGCGAAACCAGGCGGTATGGCATACGCGATCATGCGGGCAACTGCTCCGGAAGAGATGACTTGGGGAATCAGCAGTTTCCACACCAAGCTGATGCTGGGCAGCCTCATCCCGCGTTATCAGGCTGTGGACTTTTGTGGAGCGAATATCAGGGACGTAGCCCGGTTTAAGGCAGCGTTGGGTCTGAAACTCAAAGTGTTTTACAGAATCACCGGTAAAGGTGGTTTGCTGTGATAAATACGCTATTATATCCTGCAGAGGACAAATGAAAAAGATTATAGTGCTCAAGGGCGGAACATCTCCTGAGAGAGAAGTTTCATTGAACAGCGCCAGCGCGGTGGTCGCGGAATTACACAGCCTGGGACACGAGGTCCTGGAGCTGGATCCTGCGGAATATCCGTGTCTGGACGAGTTGTTGCTCCGGATCAGGGAAGCTTCGGCGGATCTGATCTTCATCGCTCTTCACGGCGGTGACGGAGAGAATGGCAGGTTGCAAGCGGCGTTTGAACTTGCCGGATTTGAATATACCGGCAGTGATTCCAAAGCCTCGATGCTCTGCATGGACAAATATATCTCCAAGCTGGTCGTCAAAGGTGAAGGCATTCCCGTTCCGGATTGCGTCCTGATGCGTTATGACATGCTGGAGGACTATGGCGATCCTGCTGATTATCAGGGGATCATAGACAAGCTGGGCATGCCTCTCATCGTCAAGCCAAACGATGCCGGTTCTTCGGTCGGCATATCCCTGGTTAAGGATGTGAAGCAGCTTAAACCGGCGATCACTGAAGCCTTTAACTATTGCGGAACTATCCTGCTGGAGCAGTATATTCCCGGCAGGGAGCTCACAGTCACCGTTATCAGCGGCAAGGCTCAGCCGGTCGTGGAGATCAAACCTCTCGACGGGTGGTATGACTACCGCAACAAATACACCAAGGGCAAGACAGAATATATCGCTCCCGCGGAGCTGGAACCACAAGAAAGTGAACTGCTTCAGCTCTACGCGGAGAAGATCTGGAAGGCGACGGGCATCGGCAACTATGCGAGGATAGATTTCAGATATGACGGGGACAAGGCATATTTCCTGGAAGTCAATACTTTACCGGGTATGACGTCTTTGAGTCTGACACCCATGGCAGCTCGTGCCGCGGGGATGTCTTTCGGTGAACTTATCACGAAAATTATAGAATCAACCGAGGCTTAGCCTCAGGAGGATATTATGAAACATAGTTTGTTTATTGCTGTGTTGCTGGGTATTCTTTGCCTCCCGCTAATGGGACAGGATATCACGGCGACCTTCACTCCATCATCCATCCAGGTCAACGAATTCGGCACAGCGAGCTTCGATCCGGTTCATCCCGAATCCCAGCCTGTGATCACCACGCTGAGAATTCACAACAACCTGGGTAATGCCTACAGATTCAACCTCAAGCTGGAGATATCCTGGAACGGGATCGCTCTGACCAATGCGACGTATCTCTCGGATTATGATATCGGGGCAAATGCAGATTATCCGCTCCTGACGAACCGGGATCTGATCACCACGGAAGCGGGTGGATACTTCCACCAGATCGGCTCGGCGGAGCTTTCCCTGCAGAATATCCTCGAGAACAGCGATCTGCTCAGAGCGGCGGTCATGTCCGGTTTCTTCCCGGATGGAGCTTTAATGCTGAAGGTATCGGTCAAACCCGAGACCGCGCCTCAGAATAGCTGGTCTGATGTGAAGACTTTCACCATAAACGTTCGCAACGCGGGGGTCATCAATCTCAGCGCTCCAGGACTCGCGGTCGGGCAGACACCTCCCTCAGTGGACGTGAATCCGCCTACATTCACCTGGAACACCATCAGTACGGGCTTTAATGACTATTATCTCACCATCCGTGAATTCCCCCCCAATAATCCTCCCACTGCCTCGAACGTCGAGACCATGGGAACACTATTCTACCAGTCGGCTAACCCCATTGCAGGAAATAGTTTCTCTGAGTTTCTGCCTTATACCAGCGGGAATTACTATGCCTGGCAGCTATCCACGGAACTCTATAACGAGACATATCCCCATGCCAGAGAGACCGGCAGAACATCCGCGCTGAAAAGCTCGTGGTTCGTGTTCAGGTATGTCACCCCGGATCCAAGCCAGACCAATAGTCTGAACGAACTGCAAGCGGTACTTCTGTCCCTGCAGAAGCCTGAGATAGTCTCGCTTTTCGATCAGGGCTATTCCACGTTGGGCGAGCTATATTACGACGGACGCACTTATACAGGTCAGGAAGCTGTCGATCTGGTTCGTGAACTGCTCGGCAAGAGCCTCTATATCGAGATCAAGAACCAGTAAGGAGAGGAAGATGAAAAGGTTATTTATTATCGCGATAATGGCATTGACGATCCTCAGTCTTGCCGCCACCGGAGGAGTTGCCTATCTTTCCGCCAATAAAGGGAAGGTCGATCTTACTCGTGACAAGAAACCGGTGAAGTTCAAATCCGGGCAGATGCTCAATAATGAAGACGTTCTGACGACCGGCAGGGAATCATTCGCTGCTTACAAATACGTCGATGGTTCTTCGACGGTGAAAGTCTTTGCCAATTCTGTCGTCAAGATCAAAGCTGTTGCCTCGGGCAAGAAACTCTCCAAGACAGTGGCGATCTCCAAGGGCAGCGTTTATAGCAGCGTCAAAAAGAACAAAGGCAGCTATAAGGTCGATACTCCCGGAACTGTCGCTTCGGTCAAAGGAACAGGATTCCTGACGGGCGTTTCGGATACGGATGAGACACGCTATATCGTCCTGGATGGGATCATAGAGATCGAGATCAAGGCGACCGGTGAGAAGAAAGATCTTCCCGCGGGGAAAACTGCCACGATCGATACGGATGGAAATTATACCGAGTACAATAGTACCGAAGATGAATTGCAGGATATTCAGGACCTGCAGGATGAAGCAGGAATGCCCCTGGAACTCAAGACCATGCGCATCCCTGTCCAAAACGAAGCCGGTCAGATCAAGTACATCGAGATCAAATACTGATCACGCAGGTGATGATGTGTTTGTGTAATGATCGTGAGGTTTGAAATGAAAAGAGTATTGTTAGTAATGACTTTTATATGTGCTTTGATGGCTTTGAGCGCTGTCAGCATCGAACACTTTTCCCCAAAGTTCTACTTCTTCGGCACCGATGTTGAGCTGCGTCTGAACGTACTGGACGGAATGGACCAGATCGACAACTGCACTATCGTGTACAGCGAGAAAGGCAAGGAAATTTGGAAGCGGGAAAAGATGGAAGCTGAGACCACCGGATCGTACTGGTTCATCGGTGAGATCTCCGCGAATGACGTCCGGGACCTCGATATTCAGTATTACTTCGAGATCAAGCTGGTCAATGGTGATCTGATGCGTCTTCCTGATAAGGCTGCCCTGGAACCTCTCTATGAGCTTTCTCCCGGAGCTGCCATGGGCGATAAATCCGACGCCTTCGTTCTGCTTTCGGACGAGCCGAATCCAGGAGCCGGCCAGGAGTATCTATTCGCCGTATCCTTCTTCGATCTGGCGGATACGATCGATACCAAGAGCATCCAGGTCTGGGTCGGTGGCAGAGATGTCACCAGGAAATCTGTGATCACTGATAACGCTATTCTCTACCGTGATCCGAGTCCCACACCCGGAGATTATAAAGCAATGGTCACTGCCAAAGTAGGCGGAAAGCAGGTCTATTCAGAGCTCTGGACGACCCATGTCGCTTCCCGCAAGAAGCTGAGCTTTCTACCGATGAATCTGAGGGGAAACATTGGCTTTGTGTCCAACGTTTATGATTATAACCCATCAGCGACAGCGAACCTGCTGGAGACCGTCGATGACGCTGCCGGACAGCTCGATGTCTATGGCAACTATGGCATGCTGAATCTCCAGACCAATATCTTCATGTCGACTCTGGAAGACCCCGATCAACAACCCGTGAACCGCTACATGGTCGGGATGCAGCTTCCCGTTCTCGATGTTTTCGTCGGTGATTATTCTCCCACGATCAGCACCTTTACCATGGCGAACAAGAACGTCCGGGGCTTGTATTCACGCTTTCATACCAGGTATCTGAGCCTGGTCTATGCCGGTGGCGAAATGCTGCGCAAGACCAAGTATGACCTCCTCGACGACGGCATAAGCCACACCCAGGGAACTTACAGCCAGGAAGCTCTGGCGGCGAGATTCCAGATCGGTAGCGAGGGTGGCGTCATGCTCGGATTCAGCGGAAGTCGCAACCGGGACATCATCAGTTCACTAGATCCTTCTGAATACTCATACACGAACACCAATGGCGAGACGGTCATCACGACCCTGCCTCAGGACAACGCGGTACTCAGCGCGGATCTGCGCATTGCCGTTCCGGAGCAGAATGTCGTCCTCGGCGCGGACATCGCAGGTAGCCTATATAACTATAACACTCTTCCCGGACCGATCTCCGCGGATGAGCTTCAGGATTATCTTCCCGATGACTTTCCTCTGGATATCGATCCCGCGGACTACGCGGACTATTTCGTCCTGAATCAGAACATGGAACCGCTCATGCCCCGCATCGAAAACCTTGCCTGGCAAGGCTATCTGCGGATGCTGATCTTCGGGAACTATCTGGATGCCCGCTACACTGAAGTGGGGCCTGCTTTCAATTCTCTCAGCACCTACTATCAGCAGAAAGACACAAGATCGATCTCTCTCAGCGATCAGATCAACATCCTGAACATGGTCTATCTTTCAGGTGGAGCGAGCCTGCTCACCGATAACGTTTCAGGAACCAAGAACGAGACGAATGCAACGCTCTCCTGGAATGGACAGCTTACCGTCCGTCCCGCCAAGCTTCCCTATCTGAGAGCCGGAGTCTTCAACAACGACGTATCCAACGAAGAGAATACCGAGATCAACGATCCCAACTTCACCTTCAACCCCTTCAAACGTAAATCCCAGAGCATCAGCGCGGGTATCGGCTACCTGTTCTACATGATCCCTTACGTGCCCAGCTCACTGGATATTACTTACCGTACAGGCATGGATGACAGCCGCACCGGGACTGCAGAGCTAACGGAGTATGAGAACCTCAATAACAGCATCTCACTCTCGATGAACAACAAGTTCAGCATCGTTCCGCTCAAGACCCAGTTCGTCTTCACTATCTATAACAGCTCCCGCGATACGAGCATCAACACTGGTATCTATCCGCTCTATGACAATCAGAACACAAACCTCTTCCTGAACGCAGAATATGCCCTGTTCAACAAGAAACTGCGTCCCTTTGCGTCTTACCGGATGCTCAAGCTTCAGGGAGATCAGAATCCCCAGCAATACGATTATCTGACCTTCGGGCTGGAAGCTTCCCCGATCCGGGACATGAACATCAGCACAGAACTCGGGAAGCAGTATTATAAGGACGAAACAACCAGCACCAATAATTATGATAACCTGACCTGGCGCTTCAAAATCAGCCAAAGGTTCTAAATCATCTACTTATAGCCCCGGTTATCCAGAAACGATGACCGGGGCTGATCGTTTCAGGGAGCAATATGAAACGTTTTCAACCTCTGATCTTTACTCTTGCCGTTCTAATCCTGATCAAGATCCTCTTCCTCGGCACTTTCTTCAAAACCATCGAATACAACGCACAGGACTCTCTGTTTAAGCTCCGTGGAGCGATCCCCATCAGCGATTCCATCGTGGTGGTGGCTCTGGATGACAACACTTTCAGCGCGACTCAGAAGCAGTGGCCATTCCCCAGGGAAGATCATGCCAAACTGATCGAGAACCTCAATCTTGCCGGAGCCAGGCAGATCATCTTCGACGTCGAATTCACCGAGGATTCCAATCCAGATTCAGACAGTCTCCTGGCAGAAACAGCGAAGAAATGGAACAACGTTATCTTCGCCGGAAAGGTCATCAATGATGATCCTGACCATATCCAGGTGCTGACACCCGTCGCGCCGATCCTGGACAGCAAGGCAGCCTGGGGAGTCGTGAACATGACCCCCGATATCGATGGAAGCATCAGAAATTATGAAACGTTCGTGCCTGTGGCGGACAAGAATTACTATCCGATTGGCGTAGCTTCATTTGGAAACATGCGGATCAATCAGCAGGACTGGGATTCGCATCTCAAGCCAGAAGGTTCCCTGCTGAAAGTGGGTGGCACCGAGATCAAACTCAACCGGGGAAACCGGACTCTGATCAATTATCATGGTCCCGCGGGTACCTTCCCGTATGTATCTTATTCGTCCGTGATCGACGATTCGGCAACCGTCATGCCGGGGCAACTGGGTGCTGAGACGGACGACTTCTACGGTCTCCTTGACAGTGGTATCTTCAAGGGTAAGATCGTCCTTGTGGGCATGACTTTGGTGGACGCGCACGACACGTTCGACACCCCCTATGGCGGAGCGCAGATGCCGGGAGTCGAGATCCACGCGAACTTCATCGAGATGGTTCGCCAACATGGCTATCTAAACACGGTCAACGTTCTGCTCTACACTCTGCTGGAGTTTGCCCTGATCCTGGCGCTTTGGTTCCTCTTCAAGAAGATCAAGCCTCAGTTCTCGGTCATCATTCTGATCATTCTGATCGCCGCGCAATATTTTGGCGCATTCTTCCTTTTCAAGAATGCCAATCTTCTGATCCCAATCGTTCAGACCGTCATAGCTCTGATCCTGATCTACGCGGTCGCTCTGGTCAGCCACTACATCGAGACCCAGAAGGAAAAACGCTTCATCCGCAATGCCTTCCAGCAATACATGGCTCCCGAACTGGTCAAGCAGCTTTTGGAGAGTCCGGATGGCTTGAAGTATGGCGGTTCGTTGCAGGAGATCACTGTGTTGTTCTCTGATATCCGCTCCTTCACGACCTATTCAGAGAACCACAAACCCGAAGAGACCGTCCAGATCCTCAAGGAATACCTCACCGAGATGGTCGAAACCATCAAAGCCAATCGCGGGATCGTGGATAAGTTCGTAGGCGACGAGATCATGGCACTCTATGGCACTCCGATCAAGCTGGAAAACCACGCTCTGGCGGCCTGCAAGACAGCCCTGGATATGAGAGAGAGGCTGACTCTTCTGCAACAGCGTTGGGCAGCCGATGGACGCGAGACCTTCGAGATCGGGATCGGTGTCAACACCGGTACAGCGGTCATCGGTAACCTCGGATCGGAACAGATCTTTGACTTCACTGCGATCGGCGATACCATCAATCTCGGAGCCAGGCTTGAAGGCTTGAACAAAGAATATCCCAACGATAAACATATCATCATCAGCGAGTTCACTCTGGAGCACGTGAAAGACCTGGTGGAGGTTAGCTACCTGGATGAGGTCAAGGTCAAAGGCAAGAATAAATCCGTGAAGGTCTATGCCCTGATCTCGATAAAGTAGTTGGTGTCGTAGAGCTGTGTAGTGGCGCTCGCCGTAGCGCCACATTGCCATAGCTTGGTTATCTAAACACAGAGGCACAGAGAGACACATAGACACTGAGTGGAAAAAGAGTCAAAGAGTAGAATAGAAGTCGTGAAGTCCACTTTCCACATAGGCAAGAATCAGGTAAACACGTCTCCCTCAATGCTGATCCATAAGATCCATCCGATCCCATCATCCGCGTTCTTTCCTGATTGGCTTGTCCAACCGTACCCGTATGCCTCCCGTACGGTGACCGTATGCTTCCCGTATAAACGTTCGAAATGGATACGGAAGATATAGGCTCAGCATAGAGCAATAGTCTGGAAGATTGAAAGGTGAGGGCTTGGTTTCAGTTCCAGATGCTATCGATCAGCGGCTTGATCTCCTGAGGGGAGTTAACGATGAAGTCCGGTTTGAAGCGTTGCAGCAAACTTTGGGTATGAAACCCCCAGGTGACGGAGATGACCCTTATCCCACAGAGCTTTGCAGCCTGGATATCACGGCTTTCGTCTCCCACGTATATGACGCTGGAGCTGTCTATCCTGTGACGCCGGAGCATCTTGTTGATCCGGTTGTGTTTCCGCATGACGCCGGAGGTGCCTTCGACCCATTCAAAACCGTTCAGCTTATGCCGGACCAGAAAACGCATTACATTCGCCTGATGGTTCGAACTCAACAGAGCCATGCGAATCCCGCTTCCGGCGAGATCAGAGAGCATTTCAGGGATGCCAGGATAGGGATGCAGCAGATCAACGCTGTGCTTATACTCCTTGAGGACGCGGGAAATGATGAAGGGAATGCGGTAGAAAGGGATCTTGAATAGGCTTAAGGCAGTTCTGGGATCCATGCTGCGGATCACCTCAAAATCCTCTCTGCTGACAGGTTCCATCCCATAATCGGGCGCAAACTTGTTCATGATCCCATAGATCAGATCGATGGAATTGGCGATAGTGCCATCAAAGTCAAAGAGCAGATAGGGTTTCTTCGCCATGGCTCAAACTCCCTTCTGCTTCAGTTCAGTGAGCCTGGCGTAGGCATCGTTCTTGCTCACCGGATACTTGCTGGTGACTTCCAGGATGATCTCCTGAGCCTTGTGCCCTTCCGCCAGACGGCTTTTGATCAGCTTGTCCACGCTCTGGGGATCGAAGGCATTATCAGGCTCGGCACCGGCGATCAGGAGCACGAATTCACCCTTTTCGGTCACCTGATAGTCACTCAGGATATCTCCGAGACTGCCACGAATATACTCCTCGTAGATCTTGCTAAGTTCACGGGCAATGACGACCTGACGGTCTCCGCAATGCTCACGCAGGAGTTCCAGAGTCTTTTGAAGGCGATGGGGCGATTCATAGAGAATGGAGGTTTCCCGGCTGTCTCTGATCTGGCTGAGGATGAGCTTGACTTCCTTGAGCTTAGCCGGCAGGAATCCGATAAACCGGAAGGTGGAGCTTTCCAGACCGCTTGCCGTGAGGGCAGGGATGAATGCCGTCGCTCCCGGTAAGGCGCAGACTTTGATCTTCGCCTGAATGGCAGCCTGCACGATGATCCGCGACGGATCTGATATACCGGGCGAACCGGCATCAGAGATGATCGCCACGTCCTCACCCTGACTTAGTATCCCAATGATCTCCGCCACCCTCTTCTGTTCGCTGAACTTATGATAGCTCAGCAGTTTCTTGCCCTTGATCTCGTAATGAGCGAGGAGCTTGCCGCTGGTGCGGGTATCTTCGCAAGCGATTACGGGCACCGATCGCAATGTATCAAGTGCCCGTATCGTTATATCACTTAGGTTTCCAATCGGAGTCGGGATCAGATAGAGGATCCCTGTTTTATCCGTCATTTGATCAGGTTGAGTTCCTTTCCGATCTTCTTGAAAGCAGCGAGGGTGAAATCGAGGTCTTCACGGCTGTGGGCTGCGGAAAGCTGCACGCGGATACGGGCTTTGCCTTTGCCGACGACGGGATAGACGAAACCGATAACATAGACGCCTTCCGTGAGGAGCATATCCGCCATCTTCATGGCAAGAGGCTCGTCATAGAGCATCACAGGAACGATCGCGGTATTGCCGGGAACGATATCGAATCCGGCGTCAAGCATACCCTGACGGAAATACTTGGCATTTTCCCAGACCTTGTCACGCAGATTGGTGTTCTCTTCGAGCATCTCAATGACTTTGATGGTCGCGCCGACGATCGAGGGTGCTACTGTATTTGAGAAGAGGTAGGGGCGTGATTTCTGACGCAGAAGCTCGATGATCTCTTTACGTCCGGAGGTGCAACCGCCATTGGCTCCACCCATAGCTTTACCGAAGGTGGTGGTGATGATGTCGATCCGGTCGGTGACGCCGAATTGCTCCGGAGTTCCGCGTCCGGTCTTGCCAATGTAGCCGGTAGCGTGAGAATCGTCCACCATGACGAGGGCATTGTATTTGTCAGCGAGGTCACAGATCTCGTCCAGCTTCGCCATATCTCCATCCATGGAGAAGACGCCGTCGGTGCAGATCATGCGATATTTGTTTTCCTGAGAGTCTTTCAGGCACTGTTCGAGCTCAGCCATATTGGAATGTTTGTAGCGGAAGCGATTGGCTTTGCAGAGACGCACGCCGTCGATGATGGAAGCGTGGTTCAGCTCATCGGAAATGATGGCGCAATTCTCGTCCAGGAGGGGCTCAAACACACCGCCGTTGGCATCAAAACATGCCGCGTAGAGAATTGTGTCTTCCATGCCGAGGAACTTTGAAACTTTGTCTTCCAGTTGCTTGTGAATGTCCTGCGTCCCGCAGATGAATCTCACGGAATTGAGGCCAAAGCCACGGGTATTCATGATATCCTGTGCGGCTTTGATGACTTCGGGGTTGTTTCCCAGTCCCAGATAATTGTTGGCGCAGAAATTGAGGACTTTCTTGCCGTTCACGGTAATAGTCCCACTCTGAGGTGATTCGAGGATTCTTTCGTTCTTGTAGAGACCTTGTTTTTTCAGATCCACGAATAGGTTCTGAAGGTCAGTTTTCATCTCTTTAAACACTTGCTTGCTCCTTTATTGGTATTTTTTTGACATAAGAATTCGCATAGGCATTTTCAGTCAATAAAAAAACGCTCCCCGGAGGGAGCGTTATATTTGGTGCAGAAGGCGGGACTCGAACCCGCACACCCGTTACAGGCACAAGATCCTTAGTCTTGCGTGTCTGCCAAATTCCACCACTTCTGCATTTGAATCTCTTATTTAGTTGTCTTGGGAGTCTGCGCCGGAACTGCCGCGGGAGCTTTGACCGGTGCTTTCGCCGGTGCGGCTGATTTAGTTCCGCCGGCTTGTTCCGCAAGTTTCTTTTGTCTTGCCTGGATAGTAGAAACCTTACTCGTATTGATGCCCCTGACCAGGAACGCCAATGAGAGGCAGGAAACCACAAACAGTAGTCCCAGGATCTGAGTGGCTTTCTTCAGGAAAGCGGATGCTCCGCTCCCACCAAAGACATTCATGGCAGCTCCGCCAAGATTGGCGTCGAGACCGCCCTTGGAGGTCTGTGACAGGATCACCAGCACCAAGGCTATGCAAATCACTATATGCAGTATCAATACGATCGTATAAATGAGCATTATCTAAATCCTTTTTAAGAAAAACTAATCAAGTTCGGCTACTAATTCTGAGAGCCGTGTTTTTGTCAATGAAAAAGTATCGCCTGATCCTGAGAGAGTTCTACATTATGTCTAAACGAAGCCTTCCAGGATACTATATAATCCATAGGATCCATGAGTTTTCCGCTTGCCTGAAAAGACAATCAAACTCATATTGTCTGCATGAAGAATCTATATCTTCATAATGACGAAGATAAGGTATCAGGATGAAACACACTGCGATTATCACAGTACTGGCGGTAATGATCCTGTTCTCAGCAGCAGGCTTACAGGCAGCGGAAAACTCTGTCTTTGATCAAACTCTGAATAGAAGGCTGAGTCAGAGCATTATGGACAGACTTGAGATTGCACAGCCGTCCGATCCGGTTCAGGAGATGAAGCTTGAAGACCGGGGTTATGCGCACTCTCTGACTGACTTTCAGAATGAACTTGATCCTTTGATCTCCACCTTCCGTTATCGCCTCAGGCAGAGTTCATATTGGAGAGACAAAGTGCAGAACTCCTGGATCTGGCTACCGGTCGGGATCTTCGTCCCATATTCAGATTATACTATCGATGAGGAAACTGACGATATCCCCGATCCGGTTCAAAGTGAGTATCGGAACTGGGGTCGCTAATTCCCGGCACAGAGTTCTGAGCGCCATCAGGAATTCATATCTCCCCAATTATCCTTGACTGAAAGAGACGAGTGAGAATCAGTGCTCTGAGTCTGATAACCCGATACATTGTGTTTGCTTGTCATCGTTCAAGAGATCGTCATCCTGCCTTGATAAGCAGTACACGTAAATCAGAATGATTTATATCCAAAGATAGATAAAGAGAGTTTAATATGCCACTACAAGAAGAATTTACCCGCTCAGGATCATGGCTGTTCCGTTGGAGAAGCTATTTTCCGCTCTTGCTGTTAGTATTGTTTTTTGCCTCGTTTGCGGGACGCGACAAAGCCAGCTTCATGAATTACGATCTGCTCATCGAAGTGATAAGCCTGCTCGTATGCTTCTTCGGGCTGGCGATCAGAGTGCTCACGATCGGCCACACTCCGGCAAAGACTTCCGGCAGAAACACGAAGACTCAAGTCGCCGCGAAGCTGAACACCACCGGCATGTACTCCATAATGAGGCATCCGCTCTATATAGGCAATTTCTTCATGCTCCTCGGTGTCATGATCTTCACCCGCAATATCTGGGCAATCCTGGTTTACATACTGCTTTTCGTCATCTACTACGAACGGATCATGTTCACCGAAGAAGCCTATCTCAGGGAGAAGTTTGGTGAGGAATTCATCGCCTGGTCATCCCGTACTCCCGTGTTCCCTTACAGACTGGGACGCTACATCCGCCCAGACCTGCCTTTCTCTTTGAGAAACGTGCTCAAGCGCGAATACAATGGATTCTATGCCGTGATCTGCTCACTATTTATATTGGAACTTCTCAGCGATCTGATCGTTTTGGGAAAGCCGACCTTCGATACTTTCTGGATCATCGTCATGGGAACCGGAACCCTCATCTGGATCGTCCTGAGGATACTGGTGAAGTTTACCCGAAAGCTCAAAGTGGAAGGCAGATAAAACGGGGAAAACTCATCTACACTTGCCTGAAATCCTAGGCATATGGTTTAGAGACCAGCTATGGCGCTACGGCGAGCGCCACTACAGAAACCCTCTTTCACTCATTGACTCTTTTTTGATCCTTCTTTTTTATTTCTCAGTGTCTTTTGATCAACTCATTCAGTTCATTCTCCAGCTTATCCATCTCAGCGCTGAGCCGTTTCTCTAGCTCAGGAAAGTCCGCTTTGTTCGTCACCGGGATCGGTTCACCATATTTGACCACAACTTTAGAGAAAGGCTTGGGGACCCGGAAACGATCCCAGGAATTGAAGACCCATTCGTGTGAGCATTCTGCGCTTAAAGGGATGATCGGGATACGAGCCAGATAGGCGATATAGAGAACTCCAGGATGGATGGATTTACTGGGTCCTTTGGGGCCGTCAGGCGTGATTCCCAGCTGATTTGTCTTGCTGAGGCGGATCATTTCCTTCAGTGCTTCGGAGCCTTGCCTGGTCGTCGAACCCCGCACGGGAATGATCCCCAGTTCCGTCACCGGTCCGGCGATGAGTTCACCATCTTTGGAGGAGGAGATGACCACCGCGATAGGATCGCCAAATCTATGCAGAACCAGCGGTAACAGATTGCGATGCCAAAACATATAGATGCACTTCTCCTCCCGCGGATTCTTGTTCAGGATCGTGATCTTCAGCGTCAGCCGGATCAGCCGGAGCAATCCCGCTCCCAGCTTTCTCTCCAGCCAGAAGAGCGTCTTATTCATCCAGCTTGAGCAGCTCTTTGATGATCCGGAGCATTTCCACCGAGGGACGCTTTCCTTCCAGCAACTGCCTCAGCTTGAGCAGCTTGACCTTCACCTCACGGGAGTAAGCCTCGTCGGAAAGCAGATTAAAGACTTCCTGTGCGATCCGGGACGGCTTGGCGTCATGCTGCAGCAATTCCGGAAAGATCGTATCTTCCATGATGATATTAGGCAGCCCCATGTGCTTGATGCGCACAAGATAGCGTCCGATGGCGTAGGATAGGGGAGAGGCTTTGTAGCAGATCACCATTGGCGTGCCGATATAAGCCGCCTCGAGAGTCACAGTGCCGGAACAGCCGATCAGCGCTTCGCAATATTTCATCATCTCATAGTTGTAACCGTCTATGATATGAGCTTTTATCTCACGGTGATCATCCAGAATGTTCATATAGAGGCTATGCGCCACGGCTCGGCTTTTAGAAAAGAGGAATTGATACTGCTCCGGATCCATAAGCCGCGCGGACTTCAGAAAGACCGGCAGCATCCGCTGTATCTCATGATTCCTGCTTCCGGGCATAAAACCGATCCATTTCTTAGCGGGATCAAGCCCGAAAAACCTGGCAAAACTCTCACGATCCAGCTCAATCCTGATCTCTTCGGTAATGGGGTGTCCCACATAACTGCTCGTAACGTTATGCGAATCCAGCAGTTCTTTCTCAAAAGGAAGGATACAGGCAACGTGACGAACGTCCTCTTTGAGAGCGAACACCCGCTTATGTTTCCATGCCCAGAACTGCGGGCAGATATAGTAAAGCACGGGAATGCGCAGATCGTCAGCTATCTTGGCGACGCGGAGATTCAGCCCCGGATAATCCACCGGGATAAAGAGATCGGGCTTATCCATTCGCAGATACCGCGCTATCGCTTTTTCCACCTTGAGGAAGAATCCGAGATGCTTCGCGACCTCCGTAAAGCCCATCACGGCAAACTTATCAAAAGGAAAGAGAGTCTTTAACCCTTCCCGCTGCATCAGTGGACCGCCAATCCCAACGTGCCGGACGTTCTGGAGCGATTCATTCACCGCTCTCATGACGATCGATGCATGCAGATCGCCGGAACTCTCGCCGGCAAGCCAGAAGATCGTGACGTTACGTTGCATCCGTTTCTCCTTAATTGAGCGCGAGATTCCCCATCAGGGTGAGGGGAGTGACGACACATGCCGCCATCAGTACGCCGATAAAGATGAAGAGCAGACTTCGCCAAAACCTGATGCCAAAGATATTTGCCGCAAAAGCTCCCGTCCAGGCACCCGTTCCCGGAAGCGGGATACCTACGAAGATCGCCAGCCCCCAAGCCTCATATTTCTCAATGGATTTGCCCTTGCGCCGTGTACGGGCAAAGAGCCAGTCAGTAAACCGCTTTCCCAGCCGGGACTTGCTGATCAGACGGAAAAATCCATCCATGCAGAGCAGGATCAGAGGGATGGGAACCATGTTTCCCATAACCGAGAGGAGCACAGCTTCAGGCCAGGGCATCTTGAATAGCAGGATCGCCACAGGGATCGCGCCACGCAGCTCCACGATCGGCAACATCGAGATCAGGACTACGATCATCCAGGGTGCCCAGCCACGTTCACTCAGCCAATTTGCCGCATTAGTCCCCGTCGAAGCCTGCAGCAGCGAGATCAGAAGCAGCAACAATATCACAGGTATCAGCTTTTTATAATTCAATCCATTCATCCTTATTATCCGGTTTGGACAAGCGGAATCAACCCAAAGGATTTAGTCAACAAAGATTTTGAGCCACTGCCCTGCCGGTCAATCAAGCCGGGCTTAATAACCCTTTTTTGACCTATTTCCTCTCAAAAATCCATCATACACATCATTAGTCTTCCACTAGTCTTCCTCTAATCATTCTCTAATCCGATTAGGGAATGATTAGGGAATGATTAGGGGATCATTAGAGATGTGTATAATGGACAAAGGAGAAAGAATAGGTGATTTTTGTAGAAAAGAAAAGACGGATCATGACAAACATGCAAACATAAAAGGGTGACAGCTGAAGATGAGAATTAGCTGTGCAAAGCCCGATCGTCGGCTTAATATATCATCAATCAGATAAACAAATAATGAAAGTGAGGATATAATGGCAATCAAGGAAAATCTGCTTAACGCGCTGAAGAAAGCCATGCAGGGGGAGATGGACAGCGTCACTCTCTATGATAACGCGGGAAAACACTCGACTGATTCGGAAGTGCGAGACTT
>Ga0116171_10002334_pt1 | contig 18038 bp, 15 predicted proteins | sample AD_JPNHW2_MetaG_FD_89798 | JGI IMG/M metagenome (GOLD analysis project Ga0116171, IMG submission 89798) | Active sludge microbial communities of municipal wastewater-treating anaerobic digesters from Japan - AD_JPNHW2_MetaG | ecosystem: Engineered > Bioreactor > Anaerobic > Digestate | place... | reverse complement strand
TTTCATAAGTAGGTATCGCAACTTCTTCACTCCATACGCGAACGACACTTTCGTTCACTGTAGATTTTATCAGATATTCAGTAATTTTTTCCACTTAATCTAAAATTTAAATAAACGACACAATAATGGCAAAATAACACATTTCTATTTAACCAGTTCCTTTTCTATATCTTCCAGTGACTTACCTTTTGTTTCGGGTAGTTTCAGCATGATAAACACAAAACTTACCAGACAAATTACCGAATACACCCAGAACGTTCCGTAAGCTCCTAATGATGCATTCAGCAAAGGGAAAGTATAGGTAAGAATAAAACAGGCTGCCCAGAGGGCAAACGTAGCCAGTGCCATGGCAGCTCCCCGAATACGGTTTGGGAAGATTTCAGATAAAATCACCCATGTAATGGGAGCGAGTGACATGGCATAAATAGCGATAGCAATGACAACTAACGATAATACAGCGATACCTTTGAGCTGGAAATAAAACGCGGCACCCAGAAAAACATAAGTTATAGCCAATCCGACAGCCCCCAGTATCATTAATTTTTTTCTTCCCCATCTATCGACTGTGAACATAGCCACAAGAGTAAATACCAAATTAACACTTCCGGTGATAACAATATTAAACAAGGTATCACTCACTCCATATCCGGCAGCTGAAAAGATTTCTTCAGCATAATTAAATACGGTATTTATACCGCACCATTGCTGAAAGACCGCGATTACTATCCCTATTAATAGTATATTTCGGAGCTTTGGATCGAAAAGGGCTTTAAAATCAACTTTTTCAGTAATATCGTTTAAGGAATTACGGATATTCATCTGTTCATCACGGGCATATTCCTCTCCACCTATTTTTTGAAGTGTGGGTATGGCTTTATCATCCTTGTGAGCTTTAATTAACCAGCGGGGGCTTTCCGGAAGAAAAACTGTTAATACTAAAAACAGAATTGAAGGAACTGCACAGGCATAAAACATCCATCTCCACGCAAACTGACCATTCCATGAAGTTCGTATGAATTCATCAGTAGCTCCGAGAGGCACTTCCCTGGCAATCATCATATTGACTATTTGTGCACCAAGAATTCCGACAACAATCGTCAATTGATTGAGAGAAACAAACCGGCCTCTTAAATGTGCGGGAGCAACCTCAGCGATATACATGGGAGAAAGAGCTGAAGCTAATCCAATTCCAACGCCTCCGATCAGACGAAACACAATAAACAGAAAATAAGTATTGGCTGCACCGGTACCGAACGACGCTACTGTAAATAATAATGCGGAAAAAAACAGGGGCCATTTCCGGCCAAACCGATCACTCACCACTCCGGAAGTAACCGCTCCGACAACGCAACCAATCAGAGCAGCGCTCATAGCCCAGGCTTGTAATGTCGGATAATTTACAATATCAAAAAAACGCTCGTAAAAAGGTTTTGCGCCGCCAATAACTACCCAGTCGTAACCAAAAAGCAATCCTCCCATGGCAGATACCATGCAGATGCCCAGAATGTAGAATTTGTTGAAATGCTTCATTTTTTCGATAAATTGGAATTATGTGCCATGAAACAGGATATAGATTTGTTCTTCCGGTGTGAGGCTTTAATTCTGTTGATATTTAATTTTGTTGAATTGAATAAGAATAAAGATACAAAGTAATGATAATTATTTTCCTTTTAAAATAGATAAAATAATTATTTGCATGGATTATTTTACTATTTTTGTTTGAAATCCAATTATAACAGAATGGCAAAGATTAAAAGTGGATTCCCCGGTGAACGGGCAATAGTACTACCCCAGTCAGTTGTACAAGAATTCCGGAAGGATGATTTAGGAAAATTATTATATATAACCGATATTGGTTTTTATCCAAAAGCAGTATTTCACTTCAGAAAGAGAAGTGAAACCGAAGCTCTTCAATATATTATCATGTATTGTATTTATGGTGAAGGATGGATTGAGGTCGATGGCAATGAACAAAAGCTCACGAATGGTGAAGTTGTTATTTTACCAAAGGGGAAAGCACACAGTTATGGAAGTGATCCGCAAAAACCATGGAGTATTTACTGGATTCACTTTGATGGCGATATGGCATCTTATTTTTGTGAGGGATTGGAAAAACCATTATTAATAAAGATTGAAAAAGATTCCAGAATAGAAGACAGGCTGGAGCTTTTTGAAGACATCTTCTCCATACTTAAAAATGGTTACAGTAAAATGAATCTTGACTATAGCGTTACTGTACTTTTTCATTTTCTGGGATCTCTGAAATTCATTAATGCTTTTCGTTGCAGTCAATCAGATCGTCAGACAAAAAGAGACATGATTGAAGAAGCCATTCATTTTATGAGAGAGAATTTACAGCGTCAGATAAAACTTGAAGAGATTGCTCAATATACGAAATATTCCGTTTCACATTTCAGCACACTTTTCAAGGAAAAGACGGGTTACAGTCCACTAAATTATTTCAATCAGCTACGCATACAAGCAGCCTGTCATCATCTGGATTTTACTGATCTGCACATAAATCAAATAGCAATGATGACTGGTTTCAAAGATCAATTTTATTTCAGCCGGATATTTAGATCAATTATGGGAAGTTCACCAAGTGATTACCGAAAGCGGATTAAAGGTTAATTTTTTTGATAATTACGTCGCTGTGAGTTACAAACCTACTCTATTTCACTTCCTCTATATTACATAATTTGCTATAGCTACATTTAACTTTAAGAACATTGAATTCACCCAATATTATGTTGCAAAACACATTAATTACAACGCATATTTTCGAAAAGTATTAATACATTTGTGAACTTTTTTAAGTGTACCGCATACACTTAATTTTATCGTTAACACTATATCAAATGCTTGAATTATTAAAAGAAACCGTTTACCGTGCAAATTTAGATTTAGTGAAGCATGGTTTGGTAATTTTCACATGGGGAAATGCCAGCGCCATTGACAGAACACTCAATCTTGTAGTCATAAAGCCATCAGGAGTATCGTACGAGGAAATGAAATCCACCGATATGGTCGTTGTTGATCTCGATGGAAATATTATTGAAGGAAAACTTAAACCTTCATCTGACACTGCCACCCATCTGGCTCTATACAAGGCTTTTCCGAATATCGGAGGAGTAGTTCACACGCATTCCACTTATGCAACATCGTGGGCTCAGGCAGGATGTGAAATACCAAACATAGGTACCACGCATGCCGATTATTTCAGCGATACTATTCCCTGTACGCGAGATATGAAAACACAGGAAGTGGAAGGCGAGTATGAAAAGGAAACCGGAAATGTTATTATTGAACGATTCAAAAATATCAATCCGGATTACGTTCCGGGAGTTTTAGTGAAAAACCATGGGCCTTTCAGTTGGGGAAAAGATGCCAACGATGCTGTTCACAACGCCGTTGTAATGGAACAAGTTGCCAAAATGGCCTACATCTCATTTGGAATCAATCCGAATTTAACTATGAACGAACTTCTGATAAAGAAGCATTTCTACAGAAAACACGGGCCAAACGCCTATTACGGACAATAAACATAAAATAAAAAAATAATTAACCCTCCTTAATTATCCGCTGAAAAAGGCATTAAGGATTAAAATTTAAAAATCAATATGATAAATTACAATGATTTTGAAGTATGGTTTGTAACGGGAGCACAACTCCTGTACGGTGGCGACGCTGTTGTAAAAGTGGACGCACACTCAAACGAAATGGTTGCAGGATTAAACGCCTCAGGCAATCTTCCTGTAAAAGTAGTATATAAAGGAACAGCTAATTCTTCCTCAGAAATAGCAGAAATTATGCGTGCTGCAAACGGTGATACAAAATGTATCGGTTTGATCACATGGATGCATACTTTCTCTCCTGCAAAAATGTGGATTCACGGTTTGATGGACTACAAAAAACCGTTATTGCACCTTCATACTCAATTCAACGAGCAAATTCCTTGGTCGGAAATTGATATGGACTATATGAACCTGAACCAATCGGCTCACGGTGACCGCGAATTCGGTTTCATTACCAGCCGTTTGCGCAAACCACGCAAAGTGGTGGTTGGTTTCTGGAAAGATAAATCAACTCACGATAAAATCTCTGGATGGATGCGCGTTTGTGCTGCATGGGCTGATGCTCAGGGCATGCAAATTATCCGTTTCGGTGATAACATGAACAATGTGGCTGTAACCGATGGCGACAAAGTAGAAGCTGAAATCCGTTTGGGCTACCACGTGGATAATGCTCCTATCGCTAAATTGGTACCTTATGTAAATGCAGTTACCGAGGCTGAAATCGATGAATTGATCTCTGAATACGAAAAACTATACGACTTTGCTGATGATTGTAAGAAAGGTGCCGAAAAACACATTTCTGTACGTCAGGCAGCAGCTCAGGAAATTGGTCTTCGTCGTTTCTTGCAAGATAATAACGCAACTGCTTTCACTACCAGCTTTAACGAATTGGAAGGAATGTCTCAATTGATGGGATTTGCTTCTCAGCGTTTGATGGCTGAAGGTTATGGTTTTGGTGCAGAAGGTGACTGGAAAACAGCTGCTCTTACCCGTACTATGTGGGTTATGGCTCAGGGCTTACCAGGTGGTTGTTCATTCCTCGAAGATTATGTGTTAAACTTTGATGGTGCTAATAGCTCTATTCTTCAATCACACATGTTGGAAATCAATCCTGAAATTGCAAAAGCAAAACCACGTATCGAAGTTCATTTCTTAGGAATTGGTGATGCAGGTGTTTGTGCACGTTTGGTATTCCAGGCTCACGAAGGTGAAGGTGTTGCTGCAACTATTGTGGATATGGGCAACCGTTTCCGCATGATTGTAAACGAAGTAAAAGTGATTGAACCTAAGGCATTGCCTAAATTGCCAGTTGCTTGTGCATTGTGGATTCCACAACCAAACCTCGAAGTGGGTGCAGGTGCATGGATTATTGCCGGTGGAACTCACCATTCAAGCTTCTCATTCTCTATCACTACAGAGATGTTGGAAGACTATGCAGAAATCGCCGATTTGGAAATGTTGATTATCGACAAAGACACTAACATCCGCAATTTCAAACAGGATCTTCGGAATAACGAAGTATATTATATGCTTAACAGAGCATTGAGATAAATAATAAATGATCCGATGTGCTAATGTTCCAATTCTGGATACATTAGCACATTGACATATTTAAAATCAGCACATTTATATTATGAAATACGTTATTGGATTAGACTATGGAAGCGACTCGGCACGTGCTGTGATCGTTAATGCCGAAACCGGTGAAGAGCTGGCATCTTCAGTAAAATATTATCCGCGCTGGATGGAAGGAAAGTACTGTGTACCAACAGCCAACCAGTACCGTCAGCATCCGCAGGATTACATTGACGCCCTTGAATATACAGTAAAGGATGCCTTGTCGAAATGTCCTGCCGGAACGGCCGAGAAGGTGGTAGGAATGGCATTTGACACCACCGGAAGTACACCGGTATTCACTGACAAAAACGGAACTCCGCTTGCGATGCTTCCCGAATTTGCAGAAAATCCGAACGCCATGTTCGTATTGTGGAAAGATCATACTGCCATTAAAGAAGCTCAGGAAATCAACGACCTTTGCGCTAAATGGGATATTGATTACACTTCGTACGAAGGTGGCATTTATTCATCGGAATGGTTCTGGGCAAAAGCGTTGCACGTGTTGCGTGCCGACGAAAAAGTGCGTAGTGCTGCCTATTCGCTGGTAGAGCACTGCGACTGGTTGCCTGGCCTTCTGGTTGGTAAAACCAAACCGGAAGAAATCTGCCGCAGCCGCTGTGCTTCGGGGCACAAAGCCATGTGGCTCGAAAAATGGGGCGGTCTGCCATCGGAAGAATTTCTTGTTGCACTTGATCCTGTATTGAGCGGTTATCGCGACAGACTTTACAGCGACACTTGTCCAAGTGACAAAAAAACCGGAACTCTTACCGAAGAATGGGCACAACGTCTGGGTCTGACAACAAATGTAGCTGTTGCTGTTGGCGCTTTCGACTGTCACATGGGAGCCGTTGGAGCAGAAGTGAAACCGGGAGCACTCGTACGCGTTATCGGAACTTCTACCTGCGACATCATGGTTTCAAGCTATCAGGAAATGGGCGATAAACTTATTCCGGGTATCTGTGGGCAGGTTGACGGATCGGTTATCCCCGGAATGGTTGGTCTGGAAGCCGGACAGTCGGCTTTTGGTGATGTATATGCCTGGTTTAAAAACGTAGTAGCCTGGCCGGTAGTGAATATTCTTTCGAAAACAACACTTGTTGACGAAGCCACCAAACAAAAACTTATTGACGAAACCGTTGATCAGATTATTCCGGCTCTTTCTGTAGAAGCTGCCAAGGTTCCGGTATCGGAATCTACTATTCTGGCTACCGACTGGATGAATGGTCGCCGTACACCGGATGCAAACCAGAAAGTGAAAGGAACAATCACCGGTCTGAATTTGGGAAGTTCAGCTCCGCTTATTTTCCGTGCATTGGTTGAAGCAACTGCTTACGGTTCGAAAGCCATTGTTGATCGTTTTATCGAAAATGGTGTTGAGATTAAAGAAATCATCGGTATCGGTGGTATTGCTTTGAAATCGCCTTTCGTAATGCAAACGCTGGCTGACGTATTGAACATGCCTATAAAAGTAGCAAAAGCTGAACAGGCATGTGCTTTTGGCGCTTCAATGTTTGCCTCGGTTGCCGCTGGCATTTATGCAAAGGTTGAAGATGCACAGGCTGCAATGGGTATGGGATTTGCTTCGGAATTCTATCCGAATGCCGAAAACCATAAACTCTACAACGAGTTGTACAAAAATTACGTTGCAGTAGGTAAATTTACAGAAGAAAATTTATTCAAATAATAAAAAAGACTCCGATTCGTTTCAAAACGGATTGGAGTCTTTCCATAACATTAAATAATACCACTACACATGAAAAAGTATATAACTGGTCTTGCAATTATTGCTCTGGCTCTGATCGGATGCAAGGATAATAAATGCGAAAAAACACTTTCCGGCTTGTGTAAAACCAACTTTCAAACCGTGGTAAACGGAGATTCAACCAATCTGTTTGTATTGAAAAATGCAAGCGGAATGGAAGTATGCATCACCAACTTCGGTGGACGTATTGTATCTATCATGGTACCTGACAAAACAGGTAAGATGCAGGATGTAGTTCTTGGCTTCGATTCTGTAGCCGACTACATCAATGTTCCGAGTGATTTTGGCGCTTCGATTGGACGATATGCCAACCGCATTAATCAGGGTAAAATAGTGATTGATGGCGATACCATTCAGTTGCCACAAAACAACTTCGGGCATTGCCTTCATGGCGGACCGAAAGGCTGGCAATATCAGGTTTACAAAAACGTGAAACAAATTGACGACACCACTATCGAAATGACTCGTTTTTCCCCCGATGGAGATATGAATTTCCCCGGTAATGTTGAAGCTAAAGTAACTTTCAAACTGACCGATGACAATGCGATTAAAATTGATTTTGAAGCTACTACCGATAAAAAAACAGTGATTAACATGTGTAACCACTCATATTTCAACCTCACTGGTGATGCTACTAAACCGATTACCGAAAGCAAACTGTACATCAATGCCGACAATTACACTCCGGTTGACAGTACGTTTATGACTACCGGCGAAATAGCCACAGTTAAGGGCACCCCGATGGATTTCACTACTCCCAAACCGGTAGGTGCAGACATTGACAAATACGACTTTATTCAACTTAAAAACGGCAATGGTTACGATCATAACTGGGTGTTGAATACAGCCGGTGATGTATCAAAACTGGCAGCAAAGGTTGTTTCACCTGCAAGCGGAATTACCCTTGAAGTTTACACCAACGAGCCGGGCGTTCAGGTTTATACGGGTAACTTCCTCGATGGTACTGTAAAAGGCAAAAAAGGGATTCTTTATAAACAACGTACGGGAATTTGCCTCGAAACTCAACATTATCCCGATAGTCCCAACAAACCACAGTGGCCTTCGGTTATTCTCGAGCCCGGAAAGGTGTATAAGAGCACATGTGTTTATAAGTTTGGTGTTGAAAAATAAAAACGGAAAGAAATAATATCAGAAAATAATTATAAATAAAAAATTATGAATTGGACCTCACATGAATTTATTTGGCTCGACTGGATAATAATAGCAGTCGGAATTCTTGCAGTTACCTGGGCTGTATGGCATTCGATAAAGAAACACAAACGTTCGCAACAAGGGGCAGACAGTGCTGACTACCTGTTTGGTAAAGGTGAACCCTGGTATATTATTGGAGCAGCTATCTTTGCTGCCAATATTGGTTCGGAACACCTTGTAGGGCTTGCCGGAACCGGAGCAAAAGCGGGTGTTGGTATGGCACACTGGGAAATGCAAGGCTGGATGATTCTCATCCTGGGCTGGCTTTTCGTACCTTTCTATCAATTAATGAATAATAAATTGGGCAAAATCATTACCATGCCCGATTTCCTGAAAAACCGCTACACCCCGCGTACCGGTTCGTGGCTGTCGATCATAACACTGATAGCTTACGTGCTGACCAAAGTGAGTGTAACTGCTTTTACCGGTGGTATTTTCCTCGAAAGTCTTCTGGGATTACCTTTCTGGTATGGAGCTATTGGCTTGATTGTGTTAACAGGAATTTTTACCATTTTCGGAGGAATGAAGGGAGTAATGACACTTTCTGCAATACAGACACCAATTCTTATTATTGGCTCATTTCTGGTTCTTTTTCTGGGACTTTCAGCTCTTGGTGGCGGAAATATCGGCGACGGCTGGACTGCTATGATTGATTATTCAAAAACACTGAGCAACGGCTATGGAACTAATCATATGTTCCACTTCGAAACGGGTGACCCGCTTTACGATGACTATCCCGGATTTTGGGTATTTATCGGAGCTTCGATCATTGGTCTTTGGTATTGGGCTACCGACCAGCACATTGTTCAGCGTGTACTCGGTCAGCACAAAGGCGAAGCAAGCGATGTAGTAATGAAACGTGCACGCAGAGGAACCATTGCTGCAGGTTACTTTAAATTGTTACCTGTATTTATGTTCCTGATACCGGGTATGATAGCTGCTGCACTGGCAGCTCGTCCCGACAGTGGATTTACACTTACCAACCCCGACACCGCATTTGGTTCCATGGTTAAGTTTGTATTACCTGCCGGTGTAAAAGGTATTGTAACCATTGGTTTTATCTCTGCACTGGTTGCTTCCCTTGCAGCATTCTTCAATTCATGTGCTACACTGTTTACCGAAGACTTCTATAAACCCATGTTCAAAGGCAGAACCGAAGAAAGATATGTACTGGTTGGACGTATTGCTACAGTCGTAGTGGTGATACTTGGCATTATCTGGATACCGGTCATGATGAGTCTCGGCAGTCTTTACTCCTACCTGCAAGGCATTCAGTCGTTGCTTGCTCCGGCTATGGTAGCAGTATTCGTACTGGGAGTATTCTCCAAAAAGATCACTCCAAAAGCTGGTGAAGCTGGCTTAATTGTTGGCTTTTTGATTGGTATGACACGTTTGCTGACAAACATCCTGACAAATACAGGTAAAAATGTAATGTCAGGCTGGTTCTGGGATTCTACTCATTGGTTCTGGCATACCAACTGGCTGATTTTCGAAATCTGGTTGCTAATATTTATTATGCTGTTTATGGTTGTAGTATCATTCTTTACTAAAAAACCAACTGCTCAACAAATTGAATTCATCACATTCACAGGTGACTATAAGCAACTTATCAAACAGAGCTGGAACAAATGGGATGTTATTGCTTCTCTTGGTGTTGTAGCACTCTGCGCTGCTTTCTACTGGTATTTCTGGTAAAAAAAATGAATATAAAAGTAAACTTTGAATAAAATACATTCAAAGTTTACTTTACAATTTTTACTTCAATGACATTTGATTTAAATTTTTACAAATCTCACAGTACATTTTTGGTCGCAGTTGACTGTATAATCTTTGGTTTTCACAATAACGAAATAAAACTACTGGTGCATCATCGCGCTATGGAACCTGAGAAAGGTGGTTTGTCGCTCATGGGAGGTTTTGTTCAAAAAGACGAATCGGTAGAACAGGCAGCATCAAATATACTTTCGAACCTTACCGGGCTGGAGAATATTTTTATGGAGCAGGTGAAGGTTTATGGAGAACTCCATCGCGATCCGGGTGAGCGGGTAATTTCCTGTGCATATTATGCCTTGATTGACATTAATGCCTATGATGAATCTCTGTTGAAAAATCATCATGCTTTTTGGGTAAGCCTGGACAAGGCTTCCGAATTGATTTTTGACCATTCACAAATGGTAAAAGATGCGCTCGCTATTCTTAGAAGAAAAGCGGTTCTTGAACCAATCGGTTTCAATCTTCTATCCGAAAAATTCACCCTTACTCAGCTACAATCTCTTTATGAGGCAATTTACGGCAAATCACTGGATAAACGTAACTTCCGAAAAAAGATGCAAAGCCTTAATTTCATCGAGAAATTGGATGAAATTGACAAATCGTGTTCAAAAAAAGGAGCATACTTTTATAAATTCAAAGAGGACGGGAACAGAAGTTCTGAAATTGTAAATTATGAGTTTTAATCGTTGATTATACAATATTATATCATTAGTATAATCACATGTTATTTCAGACATTTAAGTTAATATCACCCCTGATAATCTTAAAATCGAAAACATAAACATGTTTGAAAACATAAATTTCGGAATTTTCAAATTTTTCAATTAAAACACCACCATATATTTTCCTGATTTACTTACAGTTACACATCCGAACAGATAGTTATAACAAAATTCGTGTCCGCACACGTTTTTTGTCTAAATTATTTGTTCTTTCAATATTAAGTTCTATTTTTGCATCAAATTTAAATCGTGCCCGTACACGAATATGCAAATATTGAATTATGATCACAGACAAAACAAAAATAAGAATAAAAGACATTGCACAATTAGCAGGTGTCTCAGAAGGTACTGTTGATCGTGTTCTGCATAATCGCGGTGAAGTTTCGGCGAAAAGCAAAGAAGCAGTTGAGAAAGTACTGCAAGAGATTAACTACTCTCCTAACCTGCTTGCCCGTTCGCTGGCCTCCAAAAAACACTACCGTTTTGTTTACATGATTCCTGAATATCAGCCTAATGATTACTGGGAAAGCATGGACAAAGGATTTGAGCAGGCAGCACAGGATTTTCTTCAATACAATGTTCATCTGGAGAAAGTATCTTTTAATCAGTATGATGTTAAATCATTTAAAACAGCGGCTGGACAGATTCTCCTATCAGCACCTGATGCTGTATTGCTTGCACCGGTATTTACAGATGAAACATTAATTTTTAATCAGGAACTAAAAAAAATGGAGATACCCCTTTCTTTTTTAGATTCAATGATCGAACAAGCGGATTTTTCTACTTATTACGGACAAAACTCCTTTCAAAGCGGATATCTGGCGGCAAAATTATTGTTGAACTCATTACCAACTGCATCAAAAGTATTGACAATAACGACAAACATTACCGGAACAGAAACTCACCAGACAAAAGTTCGTTATGCTGGATTTAAACAATTTATCGCTGAAAACAATTTAAATACCATAGAACTTATAAATATTGAATTATCCAGTCTGGATGAAAGCACTAATATAAGATTACTGCATGACACGTTTACAAAACACGAAAACATCAGAGCAGCAATTACTTTCAATTCAAGGGTTTACCGGTTTGCTTACTATCTGGAAGCTTTAAAAATAAAAGACATCCGTATGATTGGATATGATTTGCTACAGGAGAATATTCAGTACCTGAAAAAGGACATAATATCCTACCTGCTGGCTCAAAAACCTGAGAAACAAGCTTATTTTACAGTACGTGACATGTGTTCCAGATTGGTACTCAAACAGAAAGTTAATAAAATCAATTATATGCCGATTGATATTATTATGAAAGAAAATATCGACAATTATATGAATTTTAAGGAATAAAACCATATATATATCAATCAATTAAAAATTCTAAATCATGGAATTAAGCAAATACAGTATTGGTGTTGGCGATCGTTTCGCTCATCAGGGAGTTGCCCAATTACGGGCTATAATGAAAGCCAATCAGTCGGGACTGGAAATCAGCCCGGTATGGAATAAATCGAACCGCGAGCACATGTATGTACACACCCATCCGGCTGATGTACGTCTAGAAGCCGATACAGCAGTTGCCACGCTTGGTTATAAGGGAAATTACTTTGTAGATGCAGATCATATCAATCTGAGTACAGTTGCTCCGTTTACGGAAACTGCAGATTTTTTCACACTCGATGTTGCTTCTTTTATTGGTAAACCAAGTTCAGAAGCTGATATGGAAGCATTTATTGATTCATGTGAGAAGTATATTGGTGAACTTTGCATTCCCGGGATTGAAAAACCACTGCTTGTTACCAAAGAATTACTGAAAAGTATTGCTTCCAAATTTTTGGCAGCTACCGAGCAAGCTTCTGAGATATACAAATATCTTGTTGAAAATAAAGGTGCTGGCAATTTTATAACGGAAGTTTCGATGGACGAGGTGGAAAGCCCGCAAACACCCGTTGACATGCTTTTCATTCTCAAAATGCTTGCAGATAAAGGTGTACCGGCTCAGACGATTGCACCAAAGTTTACCGGAAGATTTAACAAAGGGGTTGATTACCGCGGAGATTTAGAACAGTTTGCTCGTGAATTTGAAGAAGATGTACTCGTAATTGATTTTGCTGTTAAAGAATTCGGGCTTCCCAATGAGCTGAAACTGAGCGTTCATTCGGGCAGCGACAAGTTCTCCATCTACCCAATTATGGCAGATATTATCAAAAAGTACGATAAAGGTCTGCATCTGAAAACAGCCGGAACTACCTGGCTCGAAGAAGTAATCGGTTTGTCCGTAGCAGGTGGTGAAGCACTGGAACTGGCAAAGAAAATTTACGCAAACTCCTACAATCGTAAGGATGAATTGTGTGCTCCTTATGCCGATGTTATTGATATTGACGAAACTCTGCTGCCTTCTGTAGAAGAAGTGAACAGCTGGACAAGTGAAAAATATGCTAATACCTTACGGCATATTCCGGGGCATCCCGACTATAATTCCAATTTCAGGCAGTTAATTCATGTTGCCTACAAAGTGGCAGCCGAAATGGGCGATACCTACACTTCCATGCTGGTAAAATATTCGGAAATAATTGGAAATTGCGTGGAAGAAAACATATATGAACGTCATTTGAAACGTTTATTTAGCTTATAATAAAATTTCCCAAATTGCTTAGCATAAGAAAACTATGGAATTAAGGAGTTTGTTTTAATGAAAACGGGTAAAATTTAATAAATAAAAATATGGAAAATCTTTTTAGTGTAGAAGGTAAAGTTGTAGTTATCACCGGTGGTGGTGGTATTTTAGGTCGTGGTATGGCTGAATATATGTGCAGCCAGGGAGCAAAAGTTGTTATTCTTGACCGAAGTGAAGAAGCGGGGAATCTGCTTTTAAATGAACTTAAAGAAAAAGGGTACGAAGCAGCCTTTTTCTATTGCGATGTTCTTAACAATGAAGTACTTGAACAAAATTCGAAAGATATTGTAGCTAAATATGGGCGCATTGATGTTCTTGTAAATGCTGCCGGTGGAAATATGCCGGGTGCTACCATTGGCCCTGATAATACTATCTTTGATCTGCAAATGGATGCTTTCCGCAAAGTAGTGGATTTGAACCTCTTTGGCACTGTAATGCCAAGCATGGTTTTTGGTAGAGTAATGGTCGAACAGAAAAAAGGAAGTATCATCAATATTTCATCAGAGTCTGCATTACGTCCGCTCACCCGTGTAGTAGGTTATGGTGCATCAAAAGCAGCTGTTACCAATTTTACCAAATACCTGGCATCCGAAATGGCTATCAAATTTGGCGAGGGAATTCGTGTGAATGCGATGGCGCCTGGATTTTTCCTGACCGAGCAAAACCGTACATTAATGACAAATCCGGATGGGTCGCTCACCCCTAGAGGTCAGTCGATTATTGCACACACTCCTTTTGGCCGTTTTGGTGAACCCGAGGAATTATTCGGAACCCTTCACTGGCTTGCCAGCGATGCATCCAAATTCGTAACCGGAACTCTTACCGTTATTGACGGCGGTTTTGATGTATTTTGCATTTAACATTTAATTTTCGTCCGGAGTTGATATTCTCATCGGTTAACTTTCATCTCCGGACTTTTTGATATTTAAGGATAAGTTATAAAAAAGATTTAATTCAATTTGTCGTATTTAGTTGCTTAATAAATATGCAATTAAATACGATCATTAAAAAACTAAGGTATGAATAAATATTTATGTAAACAATCATGGAGATGGTATGGACCTAATGACCCGGTATCGCTATGGGATATACGTCAGGCTGGTGCAACTGACATAGTAACCGCACTGCATGAAATTCCAAATGGTGAAGTTTGGCCTACACAAGCCATTCTGGAGAGAAAAAAGATTGTCGCAGAAGCAGGATTGAAATGGTCTGTGGTAGAAAGTGTACCGGTACACGAGGATATCAAAAAAAGGTCCGGTAATTATAAACAGTATATTGAGAATTATAAGCAAACAATACGAAATCTGGCAAAATGCGGAATTTATGATGTAACTTATAACTTTATGCCGGTTCTTGACTGGACACGAACAGATCTGGCTTATCAGATGCCGGACAGATCATTGGCACTGAGATTTGAAATGGCTGCTTTTATTGCATTTGACCTTTATATTCTTAAACGTCCGGGAGCCGAAAATGATTATACTGTGGATCAGATATCGAAAGCAAAAGCCAGGTATGACGGCATGAGTGAATCAGAAAAAGAAACTTTAATCAGAAATATTATTGCAGGATTGCCCGGCGCTGAGGAAAGTTTTACAATCGAACAATTTCAACAAGCATTAGATACGTATGCAGATATCAACGAAGATCAGTTGCGTAACAACCTTTTCTATTTTATTAACGAGATATGCTTCGTAGCTGATAAAGTAGGGGTAAGAATGGCTATCCATCCGGACGATCCTCCCCGCTCAATATTTGGCTTGCCCAGAATTTTAAGTACAGCCGAAGATGTGCGTAGATTATTTGCTGCTGTTCCAAGCTTATCGAACGGGTTATGTTTATGCACCGGTTCTTTTGGTGTTTCATCGACCAACGACCTGACCTCCATGTTGCGTGAATTTGGTGAACGTCTTTATTACGTGCATTTCCGGAGTACATGCCGCAATGCCGACGGTGATTTTTATGAAGACAATCATCTTGAAGGAGATGTGGATATGTATGAAGCAATGAAAGCTCTTTTAGTTGTGCAATATACTTATAAAAGAAACATTCCTATGAGACCGGACCATGGACATCAGATGATCGACGACCTTCATAAAAAAACCAATCCGGGTTATTCATGTATAGGCATGTTGCGTGGTATGGCTGAACTACGCGGACTGGAAATGGGAATTTCAAAAACACTTTTTTAGATTAAATAGAAAAACACTGTAAATTTTCGAGATATTATAAACCTTCAAAAATCAAATATCATGAGTTTAGAACTAAAAAAAGACTGTAAATATTCTTTGCTCGTTGCCACCAGTATGGGTGTTCGCATTACTCCGCAAAACGGGCAGCCGGTTCATTGCAGTAAATTGTTTGAAATGCAGGCTACGAGTGCCGAAACCAATGTTGCAAGTGTTTCTTCTTTTTTAGGACTTCCAGTAAAAGTTTTAACCACTTTTGTAAAAGACAGCCCGATTGCACAATTCATTAAAAGCGATTTGCGCAGCCGCAACATGGATTTCGAAGGTCCGGAGGTTGCACAGGGCGATCCCTGGGGCTATCGTCATCAGTTCAATATTGCTGATAGCGGTTTTGGTGCCCGCGGACCACGCGTACAGAATGACCGTGCCGGTGAAGTTGGCCGTACACTGAATGTGAACGATTTTGATTTGGAACGTATTTTCGAAAAAGAAGGGGTTCAGATTTTACATTTGTCCGGTCTGATTGGTGCATTATCGCATGAGACAAGTAATTTTTGCCTTCAGTTAGCCCGTTACGCAAAGAAAACCGGAACACGTATTTCGTTTGACTTGAATTACCGGGCTTCGTTCTGGAAAGGTCGTGAAAAAGAACTGCATGAAATCTTTACCGAAATAGCATCACTTTCAGATATTTTAATCGGCAATGAGGAAGATTTCCAGCTTTGTCTTGGTATTGAAGGTCCCGAAGCCGGAGGTAAAGGGATTGAAGCACAGATAGATGGCTTCAAAGGTATGATTGGACGGGTAAAACAAACTTTCCCGAATGCTTCGGTTTATGCAACCACACTACGTCAGGTTATCAGCACCAACGAACATCTCTGGGGAGCCATTATGCTCGATGGTGACACCTGGAACGTGATTGAACCACGAAAAATCAATGTACTTGACCGGATTGGCGGAGGTGATGGATTTGTTGGAGGTATGCTTTACGCTATTCTTAAAGGCTGGGAATCTGAAAAATGGGCTCAATTCGGATGGGCGTCCGGTGCTTTGGCAACCACATTCCTCACCGACTATGCGCAGCCTGCCGATGAAGAACAAATATGGAGCATTTGGGGCGGTAACGCGAGGGTGAAAAGATAAATACCAGGCTGAGGCGTAGGCTAAGACTAAGACTGAGGCTAAGGAATGCTGCAATCATTCTTAACTTTCGTTTTTATGGAAAAGAAATTCAACGATTTTCGTGATATGGGAGTTTGGCAAAAAGCCTTTCACTTATTAATCGGTGTATATGATCTGATTAAAAGATTTCCAAATGATGAACGATTTGCACTCACGGATCAATTAAAGCGGGCAGCGAATTCAGTAGTTCATAATTTGGCTGAAGGTTACGGCAGATATGAACCTAAGGATAAAACACGTTTTTATAAAATTGCCAGAGGAAGCGCTTTTGAAACAATGAGCCAGATTTTAGTCGCTGAAACACAAAATTATTTGGATACAGAAACTTCAGAGAATATGGTCGAGAGGTATAAAAACGTAATTGAAGAAATAAATGCATTAATTCATCATTTGGAAAAGTAATCAATCTTTGTATTTACAAAACATTAATCAACTCTATCAATGCGGATTACTCAGGAGTTTTGCCTTTGCCTGAGCCTTTGCCTGAGCTTAAAAATTTACAATCATGTTATATTATTCAATTGGTTCAACAAATATCGAACTCAGTGCCGATGATCTTAAAAAAGGTCTTTTTGAGGCATTGGAAAAAATGGGTGAAAAGCACAAGGTGCTTGCAATACCACCAGACTACACACGATTACCAAGTCGCGCCGGTGAACTGACCGAATTTGCATGGCAGTATTACGGCGACAAGCTCACCGATGTTTTACCGGCACTGGGAACGCATTCACCGATGACCCCTCATCAGATTGAGCATATGTTCGGTTCTTTACCAGCTTCACTCATTCGTGAACACGACTGGCGCAACGATGTGGTGACCGTTGGCACTGTTCCGGCTGAATTCGTGGAAAAAGTATCGGAAGGCGCTGTAAAATTTCCGTGGCCTGCTCAGGTAAACAAGCTTCTTGTAAATGGTAATTTTGATTTGATATTATCTATCGGTCAGGTTGTGCCTCACGAAGTGGTGGGAATGGCCAACTATAATAAAAACATATTCGTAGGAACAGGCGGTGTAGAAGGAATTAACAAAAGCCATTTCGTTGGTGCTGCTTACGGTATGGAACGCATGATGGGTCATGCCGATACTCCGGTGCGTAGGATTTTCAATTATGCGTCAGAAAATTTCACCAATAATTTACCGATTGTATATGTGCAAACTGTAGTTGGACTTGATAAATCCGATGGCATTGTGAAAACACGCGGATTATTTATAGGTGATGACTTTGAAGTATTCGACAAAGCAGCAAAACTGGCGCTGGAAGTGAATTTTGAGATGCTTGACAAACCTCTGAAAAAAGTAGTTGTTTACCTTGATCCTACGGAG
>Ga0116171_10002333_pt1 | contig 18039 bp, 20 predicted proteins | sample AD_JPNHW2_MetaG_FD_89798 | JGI IMG/M metagenome (GOLD analysis project Ga0116171, IMG submission 89798) | Active sludge microbial communities of municipal wastewater-treating anaerobic digesters from Japan - AD_JPNHW2_MetaG | ecosystem: Engineered > Bioreactor > Anaerobic > Digestate | place... | reverse complement strand
TTTGTTTTTGATCTTTTTCAGATCAATATAATTACGGATAAATTTTATATAATCGCGCGTTAAATCCGCTACCTCCAACGATTCAACAGGAGCGGAATCTTTTACCGGAGTGATCATTAACAGGTCCTCTACTTCCCGGGTCAATTCCTGGCTGGCTCCTCCGCCGGCGGCATTCTTAATTTTAAAACCATTATATTCTGCCGGATTATGCGAAGCAGTGATCATGATCCCCAAGTCTAACTTGCGTGTTTTAACCGCAAAGCTAAGCGCCGGAGTAGGCACTGGCTGATCGGAAAGAATCACTTCTATGCCGTTACTTTTTAAAACAATTGCCGCGGTTTGGGCGAATTTAGCGGACATAAATCTGGTATCAAACCCTACCGCCACCTTTTTCCCCGTTCCCAGAAAATCCGCGACTGCCTGAGTAAGAATCTTAACATTCTCTAAAGTGTAAGTATCCGCGATAACCGCTCTCCAACCGTCAGTACCGAACTTAATTTCCCCTTTGGCGTTACCCATTGATCTTTCTCCTTGTGTACGGACACGACACCAGCGCAATACTAATCAGCGTCGGGCGCTATCTTAAACTATTAATTGCCGCTTTCGTATTCTTTGCCCCGAAAATGTAAGAACCTGCCACCAGAATATTGGCTCCGGCCTCTTTTACTAACTTTGCGGTTTGCGCATTGATCCCGCCGTCTACCGCAATATCCTTCGCAAAAATCTTCCGCAGCTGTTTTATTTTATCCACCGCTTTCGGAATAAAAGCCTGCCCGCCAAAACCCGGATTTACCGACATCACTAACACAAAATCCACTAAGCCTAAAGCCGGCTTGATTTTAGCTAATCCGGTGCCCGGGTTTAAAGATATCCCCAGTTTTATTTTGCTCTTTTTTAAACCTTTAGCGATAGCTTTCAGTTCTCTCAAACTAACTGTTTCAATATGCACAGTAATCATATCGCTGCCGGCATTCACAAAAGCGCCGATATATTTATCCGGATTCTGGATCATCAAATGCACATCTAAAGGCAGAGGTGTCGACTGACGCATATATTTAACCACCACCGGGCCGATAGTAATATTCGGGACAAAGTGGCCGTCCATCACATCTACGTGAATTAAATCTGCTCCGGCGGACTTAACTTTCTTAAGTTCCAATGCTAATTTACTGAAATCCGCGGATAATATTGATGGAGCGATCTTTATTTTCATTTATAAAGCTTTCTTTTCTTGATATAGTCAAAAACCTTATCTGTGACTAAATAGCCAAATGATTTATTCTGGGCTACACACTGGCGTACTTCAAAACCTGAAACATCTACCGCCCGGATCGGCAAAGTTTGGATATAAGGCGGTATTTGTTCCAACGGATACCCTGGACGGGTTGCCGCGATAAACTTAACCATCGTCAGGATCTGACTTAAATCTTTCCACTCCCCTAGATATTTAAGTAAATCCGAACCAATAATAAAATAAAGCTCATCTTTACCGTATTTGGCTTTAAATTCCCTGATGGTATCAATCGTATAAGAACGCCCTTGACGCTTAATCTCGATATCTGAAACCGCAAAAAATTTGTTGGAAGCCACCGCAAGTTTTAACATTTTCAGCCGGTCAACTGCCGAAGCGATATTCAAGCTATCTTTATGCGGAGGCAAAGCCGTAGGCACAAAAATAATTTTATCCAACTCTAATTTTTCCCTGACCTCTTCGGCTAAGATTAAATGACCGATATGCACCGGGTTAAAGGTTCCGCCCAGAATGCCAATCCTCATCTCCTGACCTGGCCGCAGCCATAGACTAAATATTTATAAGTAGTCAGTTCTTCTAAGGCCATGGGCCCTCGGGCATGCAGTTTATCGGTTGAAATACCAATCTCTGCTCCCATTCCGAACTGATTTCCATCGGTAAAACGGGTTGAGGCATTCAAGTAAACGCAAGCTGAATCTACTTGTTTTAAGAATTTTGCCGCAGCCAGGTTATTATCCGTGACAATACTATCGGAATGATGCGAACCATATTTATTAATATGGGCGATCGCCGCATCCAAGCTATCCACCACTTTTACCGACAAAATCAAATCCAGATATTCAGTGTGATAATCTTGTTCAGTAGCAGGTTTTGCCCATTTAGCAATCTTGCGGGTAAAGACGCACCCGCGGACCTGGACACCAGCCTCCTGGAATTTTTTAAGCATTCCCGGCAGGAATCTTCCGGCAACATCACGATGCACCAGCATACTTTCCATAGCGTTACAAACTCCCGGCCGTTGGACCTTGGCGTTAAAACAGATATCCTGCGCCATATTTAAATCCGCATCTTCATCCACATAAACATGACAAATTCCCTTATAATGCTTGATCACCGGTATACGCGAAGCAGCCACCACTTTCTTAATCAGCTCTTCTCCACCGCGGGGAATAACCACATCGATATAATCATTTAACTTAAGCAAATAATCCACTGCCTTACGGTCAGCGGTACTGATCAAATTAATCGACCCCTTAGCTAAATTATGTTTTTGTAATATTTCCTGCAAAACTTTAAAGATGGCCAGGTTAGAATTTAAGGCTTCGCTGCCGCCGCGTAGAATTACGCTGTTGCCGGATTTAAAACAAAGCCCGATACAATCCGCGGTAACGTTAGGACGCGATTCATAGATAATCGCCACGACTCCGATCGGAGAACGCACTTTCTGGATACTCAGACCATTAGCCGCATTCCACGCCCGCATAACTTCATCCACCGGGTCTTTAAGTTTAGCAATCTCCGATAAAGAATCCGACATCTGCTTAATCCTTGCTTCATTCAGAGTAAGCCGGTCGATAAAAGCCGCACCCAGGCGGCGGGATTTAAGAACATCTTTTTGATTAGCTTTCAAAATAGCCGCCTGCCGGCTTAACAAAGCCGCCGCCATCTCCTTGAGGATCAGATTCTTAGTTGCGCAGGACAAAGTCGCCAAGTCAGAGGAGGCGTTTTTAGCCTGCCGGGCAATATTTTCTACTTCTTGTTTAAGATTTTTTTTCATCATCTAGGTAAAAATATCGTACCCTGGCAAAAGGGGTCGCCGGTTAATCGGCTGATAATTTTAGGTTGATCACCTTTAGCGATTACGCAAGGAACTTTTCCCTCAACCGCAATGCGCGCGGCTTCGATTTTAGTCACCATGCCGCCCACGCAAGTTTTTTTGCTCGTCGGACAAGCTAACGCTTTGATTTCCCCGGTTATTTTATCTACTTGGCGGATGACTTTTTTATCCTTACCCAATAAACCTTCAACATCAGAAAGAATAACTAAAAGATCCGCGTCCACCAATATTGAAACTAAAGCTGACAGGCGGTCGTTATCACCAAGCTTGATCTCTTCAGTAGCTACCGTATCATTTTCATTGATAATCGGCACACAATTTAATTTTAATAAGGTATTTAATGTATGTTTGGCATTATTATAACGGTACCCGAGAAAATCATCCCAAGTTAAAAGCAACTGCGCACAATTCAATTTATATTTTTTAAACGCCAGTTTATAGACATGCATCAACTCATGTTGACCAATTGCTGCGGCAGCCTGTAAATCTTCCAGTTTTTTAGGACGGCTGGACAACTTAAGAATCGACATGCCCAAAGCGATCGCTCCTGAAGAAACTACTACCACTTCCCTACCCTGGCTTATTAAACTAAAGATCTGCTCGGCAATTTTATTAACCAAACCTGTATCTAAAGCACCTTTGTCTTTGGCAAACAGGCTGGAGCCGATTTTAACCACCACTCTTTTACATTTTTTTAGCGACCGCATCAATTAACTCCTCTAAACCCTGCTTGTTTAACGCTGATACCGGATAAATTGTTTTTTTTATTAATTTTTTAAATCTTTTGAGATTATCCGCCGCTAGATTAAGATCCATTTTATTCGCGCAAATAATCTGAGGTTTTTTATAAACTTCCCTGCTGTAATTCTTTAGTTCTAAATTAATATTTTTATAATCATCGACCGGATCTCGGCCGTCAATACCCGCCATATCCACTAAATGAATGAGAATCTTGGTACGTTCGATATGCTTTAAAAATTTAACTCCCAAACCCCGGCCATCCGAAGCCCCGGGGATTAAACCGGGGATATCGGCAACCACAAATTTACGATGCTTACCCTGAACTACTCCTAAAATCGGACCGGTAGTCGTGAACGGATAGGGTGCAATCTTGGGATGCGCATTAGAAATAGCGGAAATTAAAGTGGATTTACCGGCATTAGGGAAACCCACCACCCCGACATCAGCCAACAGCTTTAAATCCAGTAAAATTATTTTTTCTTCGCCCGGCTCACCTGGCGTAGCTTCTTTCCGATGCCAGTTACCTATGCCGCCCCGGCCGCCGCGGGCCACAATGACCTGATCACCGTCAACATCCAAATCGCGTAAGACTGAATCCGTAGCGGCATCTTTAATTGTCGTGCCCAAAGGAACATGGATGATTACATCCTGGGCACCTTTGCCTCTTTTGTGGTTACTGGAACCTTGGCCGCCGTGGGCTCCGAAAAAATGCCGGTGATATTGAAAATCTAAAAGCGTAAGCAGGTTACGATCAGCGCGGATAATGATATCCGCGCCTCGACCCCCGTCTCCGCCATCCGGGACCCCATTACGTTGGTACTTGTCCCGGTAGATGCTTTGACAGCCTTTACCGCCGGCACCGGCGCGGACGTTAATTTTAGCCCCGTCAATAAACACTTTTTATAAGCCTGAAACGATCGATTTGATCTTCAATTCCGTCAGCTGAACACGATGGCCTTTTTCCCAGTGCGAATTTTTCCGCCTGCGGTGCTTATAAGCTGTGGTTTTCTCCCCTAAAGTCTGTTTAAGGACAATCGCCTCTACTTTAGCATCCTTGACATAAGGCTGACCGATCTCGACTTTTTTCCCGTCAGAAACCAACAAAACTTTATCGATACTGATATTATCACCCTTTACCACATCCTGCTTATTCACTTCGATAATATCATCTTTGTTCACCGTATACTGTTTTGACCCAACTTCAATTATGGCATACATTTGACAACCTCCTTAAAATTAAATTGTACAATCAATTCTTAAGCTTAATATTATATACCCGCTGAATTTAAGGGTCAAGCTAAAAATTAGGGGAAATAGCTTAAAAAGGGGACGTTTCCCTTGAGTTTAACGTTTCCGCAAAAAGGTAAACGTCCCCTTTTTGCGGAAAATCCATAGTTTAGCTGAATTTTATATCTTCCAGATGTGCGGTAGGATTAGAAATAAGATTGATCTTGATCCGGTATTTATGCTCAATCGCCCGCAGGGCCTCCTTATCTTTTAAAATTTCATCGATCACAGGCGGAGCTAAAGTAAGCGAAGCCTGTTTTAAGGTTTTGCCCTTGAGATAACGTTTAAGCTCTTTTAAAGCAAAGATTCCCAGGGTTTGCGGTGAGCGCAGCTTGCCTTTTCCCTTACAGTATGGGCAGGGATGAAAAGAAAGCATTTGAACTGTTTTATGAATACGTTCGCGGGTCATTTCCACTAAGCCAAATTTGGAAATTCCCAAAATATCATATTTAGCCCGGTCAGTAGACAAGGCGTTTTTTAAAATATTCAATAATTCCCGGCGGTGGCCTTCACGTTCCATGTCGATGAAGTCAATAACAATAATTCCGCCTAAGTCCCGTAACACCAGCTGGCGGGCGATCTCTACCGCCGCCTCCGCGTTAACCTTAAAAGCCATCTCTTCCTGATTAACCTTTTTCTTAAAGCCGCCGCTGTTCACATCGATCACCACTAGTCCTTCGGTCGGCTCAATAATCAGATAAGCCTTAGATTTCATGTAGACATGACTTTCAAAGATATGATTGATCTGTTTTTCTACGTCTTTTGCCCCAAATAGATCGTCACCCCGGTAAAGTTCTACTCTTTTGCACAAATAGGTCAAAAAAGTATGCATGAAATGCTGAATACGGTAAAATTCAGGTTTAGAATCAACAATCAGCTTGGTAACGTCTTCGGTAAAAGAATCCCGGATGGCCCGTAACGCCAGATCATACTCCTCGTAAACTAAAGCTGGAGCCTTTTTTTCTTGAGCAGTTTTTTCCAGACGTTTCCAAAGTTTATAAAGAAATTGGGCATCCCGCACTAATTCCTGCTCGTTGCGTCCGCTGGCTGCGGTACGCACAATAAAACCTACCGGATCGGGAAGCTTGAGTTTCTTAAAAATATCCCGCAGGCGCCTTCTTTCCACTTCATTCTCAATCCGGCGGGAGATCCCGCCCTGCTTCTCCAGCGGCATTATTACAAGGTATCTGCCGGCTAAACCGATTTGAGTAGAAAGCCGCGGCCCTTTAGTGCCGAAAGATTCTTTGACCACTTGCACCAAAACCTCCTGGCCTTTTTTTACTTCTTTGATCGGAGTCTGCTGAGGCGCTTCGATCGATTCATAAGCAGATTCGATTTCCGATAAATACAGGAAACCGTTTTTGGGCAAACCGATATCGACAAATGCCGCTCCGATAGAAGGCATGACCGCTTCAATCCTACCCTTATAAATATTACCGACAATCGTGTGGTCCTGCGGACGCTCGATATGAAACTCAAGAAGCTGCCCGTCCTGGACGATAGCTACCCGTTTTTCCTGTGGTTCAGAATTAATTAAAATTTCCTTGGACATCTTTTACTTCAATCCCTTCTGGTAATTGTTTTTGCAGCCTATGTTTAAAATCTTCAGGAGAAACCGGATACATTAAAACAACCGCACCCTCCTCCTGCTGACTTTCAATTCCCAATTTTAAAGCCCTTTTAAAGCTTAACTTAGGATGGGGACTGAACCCCTCGGTCATCTTCAGAGGAAATTCTGCCCGGCGCATAGCGCGCATAAATAGGCGCATCAGGTCTAAATGCGAAATATATCGCATGAGCCCTTGTTTAGAAAAAATAAAATTTACTTTATACATCCTTTAATCTCGGTTTACTTCTTTTTCTGACGGTCTGCCGGTTCTTTTTTCGATGCTACCGGCTCAGCTTGGTTAAGCCTTTTTTTTAGCTTAGCTAATTCTTCGGGTGAATAATCTCCCTCCCTGATTATCCTGGCGGTAATAAATATAAGCAGATCAATTTTTTCAATATTATCATGATCGCGGCCGAAGAATTTTCCGATCCAAGGTAAATTAACAAGAAAAGGAATGCCTACTCTGGTCTTGGTCTTAACATCCTTCAATAAACCGCCGATCACAATCGTTTCACCGTCATTAAGCAGCACTTGCGTCTGGGCTTCCCGTACATCAATAATCGGATATTCAGTTATGGTTGAAGTAGTCGTTGCCCCTCCGGCGGTAGAAGTAGCATCAACATGACTATCGGAAGATGTGATACTGGGATGAACAATCATATTAATGTAACCCTCTTCGCTGATCTGCGGTACAACATTTAAGCGTATACCGATTTCCTGATAATAATCTAATGTTTGCGTAACGGTGGCGCTGGTTGTCTCAGTACCTGCAGAAACCGTAGATTCCAATATCGGGGTATGGTAGCCGACCAACATCGAAGCTTCCTGGTTATCCAAAGTCAGTATGCTGGGAGCAGACAAGGTGTTCGTGGTCACATCATTTTCCAGGGCGTGGATAATCGCTTCAAACTGTGTACCGGTTAATTTCTGAAATACGAATTCACCGCCGGCAGTATAAGGATTAGCTGAAGTAAGCAGCGCTCCGGCAGTAGTACCCAAAAGATGACCGGCGGTATTCGTGCTACCTGCAGCTGTCGGCATCGAAACCGCTACTGATTCGGCGTTAGTAGTAGTACCTAATCCCCAATCGACACCCAGATCTTTTAATTTCGTTGCATTTACTTCCATAAACTTTGTTTCTACCAGCACCTGTTTTGGCTTAATGTCAACTTTAGGCAAAATAACATTACGTATCCGGTCAAGCGTGCTTGCCGTATCCGTGATTACCAGCATCTTTGATTTGACTGCCGGATCAAACTCCGCTTTTTTCATCACGGTTTCGCCGGCGGCATTTTTTTCGTAAGAAACTGCCTCCGCTTTACTTGCCCCGACGGCTTCTTTAACTAAACCGGCACCGGAGGTAGTATCTTTGCCGATTTTAAACGTTCCAAACTGCCAGCCTTTTTGTCCACGGGTATACAAAACCGAAATCTTACCACGCGGAGAAAGCAAGGGAATAAGAACTTTCTGGGCATCCTGAGCATCCAGGTACTTTAAAGTAATGATCTCCACCTGCAATGGTTCCTCGGCGGCAATTTTGGCTACATTCTCGATTTTCGTAACTAAAATCACATTGCCCTGCCTTTGATAACCAAAACCGTAAGTCTTTAACACTACATCCAAAGCAATCTCCCAAGGCACGTCGCTTAAACGCACTGAAACATTGCCGATTACATCTGGCGTAGTAACGATATTGACCCCGGACTTATAAGAAATGATTTTCAGCACATTAAGAATATCCGCATCTTTAAAATCAAAAGTTACATTTCCCGAGGCCGATAACGCGGATTGTGGTTCCCCGCCCTCTTTGGCACCCGGGACAGCCTCAACCTGAATCTGTCCGGCAGCCAGCCCAGCCGGCTCACCGGGTTTGGCTAAATCACCTCCGGCAGAAACCGCAGGCATAAAAACTAAAAAATAAAAAACAAAAATAAATAATATTTTTTTCACTCTTTCTCCTCCTTGCCCACAAGGGTAGGCCCGCGCAATACCAATTAGCGCGGGGTGCTATTTAACTCTAATTCTTGAGGCTCACCGTTTCTAATAAGAATAACTTTATCCTCAAGGATCTTTAACACCTGAAAATCTCCGACCATATCTCCGATCCCCACCACATTCGCATTAACAATAGCAAAAGAACGCCCAAATTTATCGTAAATAATCCCCTCGATGGTCAACCCTTCCTGGGTTACATCTTGCTGCTTATCTAATTTAAGTAACCTGCCCTCCGGAGTAACCAGGGGGATAAAAGGATTACGCCGGCCTTTTGCCTCATAAGCAGTTTCAGCCCGGGCAAAAACAGACGGTAAAATTAAACCCGATAAAAATAGTAAAATTATGAATTTTTTATTTAGTAACATAGGTTTTAAGCACCAGCGTAACAGCCTGCTTCATGTAATCCGGCAGCTGCGTAGAAATCTCCATTTCCGAAACGCCAATAAAAATAGAGGCATTCTCCAGAGCATAAATAAATTTGCCTAAACTGTGGTAATCCGAAACCAGGTCCAGGTTAATTAATATCGGGATAACTTTATCCTGGCCGGATGTTTTTTCTTTCAGAACCGGGCGGCTAGGACGTAATTGATCAATTTTAATATTAAATTTATTCGCGGTGCTTGAAATTTCCTGCAAAAGCTCAGAGATTTGGTTTTCCTTAAGGATCCGGGAGGAATTCACCGCTTTTTTTACTAATCCCGGCTGGTTTTTGGATAAACGCATGTTTTCCAAATCGCGGTTTAAATTTAACAAATCCGTATTTAATTTGGCAATCTTTAGATCCAGCCTGCTTAATCCGGCTCTCTGCGCTTTTAAGATATAACCCACATCCGCATAGGCAACCAAAACAAAAAATATCACAATTAATATCTTCTTTTGATTATCTAATTGTATATTCGCCAGGTTCATCCCGCACCTTCTCCTTGTTCAATCATTTTAACCCCCACTCTTCTAATATTTAAATATCCAGAAGGTGCGGGATTCATTTTGTTTTTAAAACTCCTACTAAAATAAAATCTGCGATATCGTAACCGCCCAGGCTTCTCTTCTGCACATTACTTAATTCAAAATTTGAAAAATCTTTAGAAAACTCCGGGAGTATTTTTAAATTATCCAGTAATTTATTGATCAGGCCAACCTCTTCTTTCTCCAGAGAAATAACCGATCCGCGGATCGTTAAATCGCTGCTCTTGAGCACAATATCGTTAAACCAAACCCCGGGCGGCAGGTGCAAACTTAAAGCGTTTAATTTCTCAGCCCAGAGGATTCTTTGGCGGTTTAGCTGCGCCATCACAGCCGCATCCTGGGAGGAGCCGGAAAACTCCTGGTTAAATTTATCCAGCTCTTTTTTCTGCACCGCCAGAGCCAGCCATTTCCGGTTTAAAGTAACCAGTTTTCCGTTTTTAGATATCAATAAAACAGCAAAATACAAGTGGGCTAGAATCAAAAACACCAGCATTACCGGGATAGCATAAATAAACACCCGGTTCTGGATCAAGGCCAACGGGCTTTTTACCGCAGCCTGATCAGGAGAGTGCCCTTTAGCTTTAATCTTTAATTCTTCCGGTAATAAGTTTATCTCAATCATTTTTTAGCGTAATGCCAGCCCCACGGCAACATTAAATTGCCCGTAAAATTTATTCAATCTTTGCAGATCAATAGTATCCGGAATCTTAATCTGCTTAAAAGGGTCCCAGGTCTCGACCGGTAAACCTAGGCAAGCACCTAACATTTCTTTTAACCCGGGGAATTTGCTACCTCCTCCGCTTAAAAATATTTTAACGACATTGGAAGTATTCTGACTTTCATAATAATCAAATGAAGTGCGTATCTCCGAAGCCAAATTGTTCAATACGCTTTCTACGCCAAACCTGATCTTATCCGCCTTATCTTCCGGAGGATTAATTTTAAGCTCCTCGGCGCTTTTAAAATCCATCTCAAAAATATCCATAAGTTTTTTAGTAAAACTGGAACCGCCGGAATGGATGTCGCGGGATAAGCGCACTAATCCGTTATCTAGGATATTAACATTGGTAATGGTTGATCCGATATTTAAAAGACAAACGGTTTTGTGGCTTTGACTAGTGGAAGCCGAAACATTATTCCCCGGATTGTTTTCCGGCAGATCCGTTTTAGAATAATTAAAATTAAAAGCATTGACCAAAGCCAGCGAATCAATGTCAATCACGCTGGGCCTTAAGCCGGCATTATCCAACGCTTTGATCCTTTGGGCGATCAATTCTTTTTTAATCGCCGCGATCAGCACCAACATCTTATTGTCAGGCAGATCATCTTTTAGGATTTCAGCATCCAAATTAACTTCTTCAACTGAGAAAGGAATATGTTTCTGGGCTTCGAATTTCAGCGCCCCTTTTAATTCAGCTTTACTCATCCGCAGAAAATTTACATAACGGATAACCGTCGAAGCTCCGCAAAAAGAAATATTTACCTGATCCGCCCCCTGAAGATGCTTAATTTTTTTTAAAACTTCCGCCGGATCCAATTGGCTCTCCTCCAAATCAAAAGCCGCCAGCTCAATGACCCCCAAACTGGATTTTAATTTAACACATTTGATGGACTGAGTGCCGATATCCAACCCAAAACTGAATCTTTCTTTAGTTTTCGGAAAATTAATTTTAGAAAAAATATTTTTCATTTAAATTCAATTTTAACCAACCTATTTTTTATCGCAGCTCTCTGTCATAATTAAGCCACCCGTCGATACCACGTAAATTGTTTTCCCGGTAAGTTTACAATTTACCGGAGAAGCCGTACAGTTGTATCCGGCAGCATCCAAACGTTGACAATCATATTCATAGCCATGGACCGAGGTCGCGGATAAATAATCCCTCTCTAGATAAACCGGGTCATGCTTGATCAGTAAATCTACGCTCTCCGGATAAACATTATTATTGTCTTTAGCATAATTCTCCATCGCCGTAGAAAAAAGTTTAAGGTTGACTTGGGCCAGCAATTGATTTTGCTTAATAGTATAAGCAATTACGCGATGGATAGCCAAACGCAACAACAACGCGCTTAAGGCCATTACCACCATGATTGTAACAAAACTTCTAGCTCGATGATTAAACATATTTAAAAAGATTTAAAATCCGTATCGCTGGAAACAGATGTATCGCTGCGTAAAATCTTAGCCCCCGTTATAATCTGATAATTGTGTTCTGCTAATACCGGATTAACCGCCATCGCCCGGATATCATAACCTGCCGGCTCAATCAAGCCAACCATATAACGGAAATTTGCGATCTGGCCCAGAGTAATAAAATCCTGCGTTGCGTATTTAGCATCAACCAAAAACTGCATGTTAGCTTCATTAGTCTGAGCGTAGGTACCGGTATGGCCGGCAGCATAAACTTCAAAACTCGTCGCAATGCCTTTGAGGTTAGCTTGAGCATTCATCTCGTTAGCCGTCCTCCTTAACTTTATTCCCTCCAAAGCTACAATTGACAATAAAAGCGAAACAATAAAAACTACAATCATTATTTCAATCAGGGTAAAACCAAATTTCCTATTTTTCATTTATTTATATTAGCACAAAGCAGAGGATTGGCAATCATTTTTATTAAAAATTTATAAAGTAAGCCCTTGGCCTTCAAGTGATTAGGATTTATCTTTGGCGCTATTTTTAAAGGTGCTAAACCGATATTTACACAATAAAAAATAGGGGAGAAGATTACTCTTCCCCCCTATCCTAACTATTCTAAACTAACTATAGTTATGGTGTTACGTAGGCTGTTTCTGTAATTACACCACCGGTAGTCACAGAAAAAGTCGTGTCCCCGGCTGTTGCGCTAGCAGGAGTAGCAGTTAAAGTATACCCCGTAGCAGCCAAACCAGTACAATCATAAACATATCCTTGCACAGGTGCAGCTGAAGTACTAGCACATAATACCGTCGCTGGAGCAATATACGGAGCGATGGCCGCGGCATCAGCAGGATAAGCGCCGTTATGACCAGTAGCATAAACTTCTGCTGCTGTAGATAATGCGCGGATATTCGCTTTAGCTGCTGCGGTATTAGCCGTTCTCTTAGCGCTCAATAAGTTCGGTATAGCAATAGCTGCTAAGAGTGCAATGATGGCTACAACGATCATGATTTCGACGAGTGTAAAACCTTTTCTATTCATTAAAATAACCCCCTTCCCAAGGTTAAATTGTCTTTTTGCGTTCACTAAAAAGCTAACTCTTATTTCGGGATCCAATAATTATGACTTACTTCTGATAAGAAGCCAACTTTAAAGCTCGCACCAAAAGAACACCTTATGTATCCATAATAAATTTAACACTTTAGGTAACCTTTGTCAAGTGAAAACTCATCTTAAACTGTATCCTCGATCCAGGCTTTCGTAAAGATTTTAAAATTAATTGCCAAAAATCAAATTCCTTGCTCCTAAGATCAAATAGGCCCGTAAACCAGCCTATTTCAGGACAGAGGGGTATAATTTTAAATATTTAGAATAATCACTATATCTAAAAACGGATCAAATCTTAGAAATAAATTAAAATTTTGTTTTTTATTTTGAATCTGAAGGGATATTGTGAAAAACTAGCGCCACACCAATGATCTCCAGACTATCTCTGGTTCTCATTGGTATTGCCGTACCAGCAATAAAACGCTTTTTACCTTCTCTGGTGATCAAGTAAGTGTTTTCGACTAACCCCACCGCGTGTCCATTACCTAAAGCATTTAAAACAGGTTGATTAAACTTTTCACTTGAGCCTTCCACTCCCATAATCAATACTTTATCGATTGACTTACCTATAACTTGAGATTCTGACCATCCGGTTAACTTTTGGGCTGCAGCATTAATAGACTCCACTTCTGCATCCAGATTAAAAGTGATTACCGCACTGTCTAAACTATCCAAAGCCCTGGAAAACCAGATTTGACTCTTTTGTAAAATTGACTCCGCGCGCTTGGCTTCGGTAATATCCCGGATCGTAGCTTGCAGTAATACTTTGCCTCCTATTTCGAATTTGGAAAGTAAAACTACTGCATCAAAATCCTCACCGTTCAACCGTCGGTGCAACCAGTTAAATTTAGTCGAACCCTTAGCCACCGCCAACATGAACATTTGTGAAAGCAGATCTGAAGATTTTGTTCCATCCGGTTGACATTCCGGAGATAAATCTAAAATTCTCAACCAGCAAATTTCTTCAACGTCACGGCAGGAAAACAATTTAATCGCCGCCGGATTAGCCGAAACCACCCCTCCGTCGGTTGACAATACCAGCATTGCATCTTTAGATTCAGTAAATAATAACCGGTACTGCTCCTCGCTTTTATGCAGCACCTCTTCCGTTTTTTCGCGCAAAGCAACTTCTTGTTTAAGATTCTCGATAGAAGTAGTGCTCTTTTGTAAATTTATGGCCATGCTTTTAAATACCCTGGAAAGTTGGCTGATCTCATCGTTTGCCTCAGTTTTGATCTTATATTCAAAATCACCCCGGCCAACGGCCTCCATCCCCTCAGATAACTTATTAACCGGTCCAAGAATAATCGACGCGAAATAACAGCTTATTAAATAAACAAGCGCCGGCACAAGTAGCAAGATGATTATAAAAATTAATTTTATTTTAGTTAAAGGCGCTAAGGCCTCTCTGTAGTCAATTTCATCCAAAAGGCACCACTGCATTTCAGGCAAGTAGGCATACGCACCCAAGACCTTTATGCCGCGGTAATCTAATAAAGCCACTGGATGGCCGATCTTCAAATATCCGTCGGAAGTGTTATGGCAAGCTATACAATTTCTAAAATTATCGGTATCCACTTTTTGTTTTAAAAAAGTGTTGCTTAAAAAAACAGAACGGGTGATCATATAACCATATTTATTTACAATATAAATTTCCCGGGTCCTGCTTTTGCTAGATGACTCCCCGACAATTTTATCCAAACCGTTCATTCTTACCCGCGCCACTAAAACCCCTATGAATTCATTGGTGCTACTATCTAAAATCGGACCGGATACGGCAATTAGGTTTTTATCTATATTTTCGGAATAATAGGCATCTTTAACAAAGATATTTTCTTGGCCGCCGGCAAAATAAGCATCTGCAGATTTATCTAAACCCAAACTATTTTTATTAGAAGAAGCAACTACCCGCCCCGAAGCATCCAAAAGTAAAAACTCATAAATTTCAGGATTAGCGGCTTTGGTCCGGGATAATCTCAACATCGCGGCATTGAAAGCTGCCTGGCTGGCTTGCGGATTTTCTTTTCGTATTTTTAAAAAATCCCCTAGAACTACGCTCCGGGAAAGCTGGACAATGGAAATTTTAAGCAGCTCTAAATATGTCTCAATATGCCGGGCATTTGCGGCAAGGTCTGTTTTCAGCTGTTCGTAAATAGCATTCTGCAGGGTTTGTTTAACCGTAAAATAAACAATTGAAAAAATAATAAAATTGGCACAAATAGTAAAAATTATAAAAATAAAGGATATTTTATTGGCTATTTTCATAGATTTTCCGGATTAACACGCTATCAAAAGAATTTTCTGAATCAGGCAGCTTACTGATCCTTCCGTTGTTGAACTTAAGCTGAGCAATCAAATCAAAGATCTCTTTGCGGGCTTTAGCTTGGCTTGGGTCTATTTGCTCTTTATAACCGATCCACTTCAAGCGTTCGATACTTTGCCGATAAGCCAGCGGTGTAATCTTATAATGCCTAGCGATAATCCGGCTGCCTTCTTCAGGATGATCCTTCAAATATTCTATCGCCTTAAACCATCCCCGCATCAAGGCAGAAACCGCCTGAGGATTATTTTTTAAAAAGTCTTCCCGGACATTAAGCGTGTCAATAATTACTTCCGGCGTCTGACGGGTGGAAACTAAAATATGCGCACCCGGCCGGGCCAGGGCCCGGGTAACCCACGGCTCCCAGGTAACCACCGCTTCAGCTTCTTTACCCAAAAAAACATCCGCCACTTTATCCGGAGGCCGGGTAATGATAGAAATATCTTTTAAAGATAGACCCTTTTTATGGAATAGGTAGGAGATAAACGTCTCGCTGACATCATCGCGGGAAAAGACTATTCTTTTACCGATTAAATCATTTAAACTCTTAATACTCTTATCTGCGACTATAGCATCCCCTCCGAAAGAACAATCCAGCTCTAAAACCGCGATCACCGGTGTATTCTGAGCTCTTTTAGAAACCAAAAGATCGATAGTTCCAACTTCGCAATCCAAGATACCGGCTTTAAAGGCATCACGGCGGTTAGAATCTAATTCTTCATCAATAAAAAATACTTCAATTCCATCTTGGACGAAAAAGCCTTTCTCCTGCGCTAAATAAAACGGGCCGTAACCCACCCATTCTTGTGAAGCGATGCTAATCCTGGTAAGTTTTTTAGGTTGAACAGAACATGCACTTAATCCTAGAACTAAAGCTGCTCCGATAATAATCACGTTTATTCTTTTCATGATGTTATTTTACCTCAATCAATTGATATTACAAGGCATTTAGTAAAATAGGGGACCTCCCTTTCAAAGGTAAAAGAAGATACCTCTACTTTAAACGCGGCCAGCAATACTTTAAACGCGGCCAGCAATATAGATATATTTCAGCAGATGCTTACCGGTATTAACTACGTTGTGCGGCATTTTAGGCGGGAGATAAACAAATATATTCTTCTTAACCTTTAGGCAGCTTTTTTTACCATAGTAAACTAATCCTGAACCGTGAATTATAAAAACGACCTCTTCGCTTGAACCGGTGGTATGTTCGCCGACTGACTCTTTCGGCTTTAAAATTACATAACCGCTACGCAATCCTTTTACTTTCTTAGAATCTCCAAACAAACGCAAAAATCTTTGCCGGCCTTTCAGTTGCACAGAATAAGCTTTATTTTTAATCATGTTTTGACCTTGCCTGTTTTAACTAATTTTCATCAAGATGATGCTCTAAATGCAAATGGGGATGGATATGAATCTTATCTTTATGGTGATGGCTATGAATATGCGCCAGGTTATTGGCCTCAAGTAACGCCGGATCATTCAAGATACTTGCCGGCGGACCGGATTTAACAATTACCTTTTGCTGGCCGAAAACATAGACTATATCCGAAATCTCCTCCACAATATGCAAATCATGTGTGGCGGTAATAATCGTTTTTCCGGAATTATTCTCTTCAATAAGCAAATCAATAATATGCCGGGTAGTCAACGGGTCAAGCCCGGCAGTCGGTTCATCCAGGATAAGAATCTGCGGATCAATAATCAAAATCGAAGCAATCGCAACCTTACGCTTCTCACCGATACTTAATTGATGCGGTGGACGCTCTAACAAATCCTGGATCTTTAGCGTGAAAATAAGCTTATCCAGCCGTTTTTGGATTTGATCTTTAGAAAAACCCAGTTGCAGCGGAGCAAAGATAATATCTTCCTTAACCGTAGGACAAAATAGCTGGACATCAGGATTCTGAAAGATAAATCCCACCTGGCTGCGGAACTCCCGGGAGAATCCGCTATTACTTAAACTTTTCTCATCTAATTTCCGGCCGCAAAAAACCACCTCCCCTTGATCGGCAAAAATCAAACCATCAAGTATCTGTAAAAAGGTGGATTTGCCGCAGCCATTGGCTCCAATAATGCTTATTTTTTGGCCCGCATTAATTTTAATATTTATCCCGCATAAAGCGGGAAATTTGTTCAAATAAGAAAAACGCACATCCTTTAATTCAAAAATTATATTATCCATAGCATCACCCCTACTGCCAATAACCATAAACAATCTTTAATTCCGATTTTAAAATCATTCCGGACGCAAACTTCTCCCCGGTATCCCCGGGAAAGCATAGCTTTATACACCTCTTCATTCAGAGCGACTGAACGCTCCCATAAAGCCGCAATATTCCAAGCGACGATCTCCTGGCCTCTTTGATAGCGCACTCCCGCGCCCAGGCGGCTCTTAATCGCTAAATATGTATTCTGAATTATTCCGGCGAAAAGATAAATATAGCGGTAGCTCATTCCTAAGATCATGATAAAAACCTGGGGAATTTTAAGAATTCTTAAAACGGCAAGTAATGTAAAATGCTTGGTCGTAAGATTTAAAAGAGTAACTATAGATACGCAGGTCACCACACGCATAATAAAAATTACCGCTCCCGCCACCCCCTGATGCGTAATAACCAGTTTTAATCCCAGGAGATGAAAAACCAACCATGGTTGGCCGGGGTTAAAGATCGCCGGTAAAGCAATAAACAAAGAAAACAGGGGGATAAAAAGCCAGGTCCGCTTAAGAAAAAAGATCAGATTTATTTTAGAAAACAAAACCAGAACCAAGCAAAATACGTAAAGC
>Ga0116171_10002332_pt1 | contig 18046 bp, 14 predicted proteins | sample AD_JPNHW2_MetaG_FD_89798 | JGI IMG/M metagenome (GOLD analysis project Ga0116171, IMG submission 89798) | Active sludge microbial communities of municipal wastewater-treating anaerobic digesters from Japan - AD_JPNHW2_MetaG | ecosystem: Engineered > Bioreactor > Anaerobic > Digestate | place... | reverse complement strand
TGGTGGGATAGCACGACTCGAAACCATCGATAGCCGCTCTCTTCCTAGGGGCTGGCGAGGGTTCCTGATCGCACGAAAACAAAAGAAAAGGGCCGACTTGTAGTCGACCCTTTCGGTTGGTAGTGTGGCCGATCCTCCTAACTGACCTGGAATTCCCAGCATCAGGGTAGTTTTCAGGGAAATCATCGAAATTCGGCCTTGGCCGCCAACGGTGCCGTTGCTGGAACGCAGGTGTGGCCTTCGTTTGAAACAGAGAGGTCCCTGAATTCCCTACGTAGTCGAACAGGGAATTCTGAAGACAGGAGCAGGGAATCCCCGATGCACGATCAAGGAAATCGGGGAAATGGCCCACGCGAAGGCCTCTCTAATGCCTTCCCGACCCACTGAGGCCCTGGCCAAATGCGTCCATGGGGAACCTCATTTCCACGATCGACTTGCAGATCCACTTCCCTTTCGGACCGAACGGAGTGATGACTGGGGAAGGCGGGGAGGTGGCATGACCGAGTCAGACGATCGCACCGTGTCCTACGACATCGGATTCAAGCGGCCACCCAAGCACACCCAATTCCAGAAGGGCGTCTCCGGGAATCCCTACGGCCGAAAGGTCGAGCGCCACTTCGTAGAGTCGACCTTCCACAAGATCCTGTTCAGTGTGGTCGCCCCATCCCGGGAACGTCGGGGGCCGACCTGCACCAATTTCGAAGCCATGGTGCGCGCCGTGGTCTCAAAGGCCATTGAGGGCGATGTGGCGGCATTCCGGGAGGTCATGGAATGGACCCGTGAATTCGGCATCGGCATGGAGAGTCAGTTCGAAACGCGTAAGCTCTCGCTCGAGCTCCAGAATCACCTGATGGAGTCGCGCAAGAGGTAAGCGAGAGAGCTGCCTACCGAAGAGAGCAAACCCAGGCATCAATCTGCTACTAATTCAAACTGATTTTAGTAGTTCCTTGTTCACTCTTCATGCGCGTTCACGAAACGCGAACAGAATCCAATCGTGAACACGGGGCAAATCCCAAAAAACAGGAAGATTGCTACGCTCTGGCCGATTTCTCCAAGAGGGCGAACTTCAGCAGGGTCTCCGATCGCAGCCCTATAGCCAATCGCGCGGATCTCGCTACCCGCACGGCCCAAGTCATGCGAGCCTTCGTCCCCAATTCTTCCAAGGCCAACTCCAGGTCCCCTGGACGCGCCTCTTCCAGCCATGTAAGCACTTCGACGGCCTGGACACGATCCTTGGCTGCCTTCACTTGCTCATTGGCCGGACGCTGATCAGCCACCGCAAGCTTGTGCACGGCGAAGCGCGCCCAAGAAGGCAGCCGTACGAGCACGGCTCCACCATTCAAGACAGGGGACTCAAAGGTGTCTTTGAGGAGGTAATCAAGAAAAGGCAAGCGGGCAGCCGCGGTCTTGAACCGTGGCACTGGCACCGGCTTCCCTTGCCCGGGGGTGAGGATGTCCACCCGAAGATCCTTGCCCCTCATTTTGTAAGAGCTGGAAGGAGTGTTTGGTTCCAGACCAGGCACAGGCAGAAACCCCATTTGCAGGGTTTCGAGAGTTCCGGGAATGTCAGCGATGCCCTTGGGCAGAGCCACCTCCAGGGACCCATCTCCCACCATTGGCCAGGCTGCCACGTCGCTGTCCTGGGTAGCCAGCCCACTACCCCACCGCACGCCTGCAGCGTTGCCCAAGGCAAGGTAAGCCTGGGTGCCCACCAGCACCCCCCCAAGGTGGAAGACCCCAGAAGCTGCCAGGGCACGCACCACCTTGCCCGTGGGTGCATCCATGACATGTACCCCTCCCGGGCGCAACATGGCCACGAGCCGCTTTACACGGGCTTCGTTCTCCCCCTCGGAAGGCCGGGCAGCTTTGTAGGACTCGATGGCCTTTTCAGCCACGGGGTCTTGAGCCTTCCCAACATAGAAGTCCTGTTGACCAAGCCCTTCAGAGGTGCGGAAGTACCAATAGGTCTGTCCTTTCACCTCGCGCTGAATGAAAGCCCCTTTGAGAGATCCAAAGGACCGCATCAGATCACCCAATCGCAGTACTTCCGCGAGTTCCGCGAAGAGGGTCTGGGTTTCGAGCGATAGCATCGTGGCCACGGTTACCCCTATCACAAATACATTTTAGGGGTAACTTTGATCTTTCGCAACCCGACACATGCGCATTTATCATTCCATTACTGGCTTTCTGAAATCTCGCGAGGTGAGAATCGGGCGTGTTACCCCTATGATACGGGACCTATAGGGGTAACTTCCCGTGCAAGTGAGTCCCAGGCCTCTTGTTCACGACTTTCCCAGCTCCCTTGTCGATGATCCTTCACAGGAAGACATCGGGTGACGTCCCAATTGGCCGACCTTCTATCAGTGGAGCCCATTCTCTTCGGCCGCTTGCATGAGGCCCTCCCTTTTTCAAGCGGCCACCAAAGCACACCCAATTCTCGATGTGGGCTTGAAGGGTGGCCTGGGACCAGGCCTGCTGGGCAGTCTGGGCGGCCAGCCAGTCCCACTCGGAGTCGCTTCGCACCTGGGTGAGGAGGATCACGATGTGGAACCAGGGCAATTGGGCAGCGGCTTGCTGACCAAATAGGACACGAGGATCTCGTGCTTCATTCTGGCTTAGGCCCGATCAGGACTTAAGAGACGGGGCCCTAACGGGCGTCGAATATGATCGACACTTATTAATAATATTGACTTATTGTCGACTACGATCGACAATAAGTCCTCTGGCCGCACGATCCATCGTTTCGAGAGATGTGTCGAATCACTGGCTTTGCAGGGCTGGCAGGCAAGGGTCGATGTAAAGGTTAAGCAGAGGGTTCGGTAAGGAAATCCACCAGGTTCCGCCTGCGGATGCCATTGCGTTCGGTCGGCCCGATCTCATCCATGGACAAGACAAGTTTGGGGTAGTTGTCCGGGATCCGCTCCAGATTGCCGAATTCCCGATCGATGGTTTCCTGGCTGGCCAGGAGGTAGGCCACCTGGATGTAGAGGCGCTCGCCGTGACGCTCCGCGATGAAGTCGATCTCGACTTGGTCCAGAATGCCAACCTTCACCTGGTATCCGCGGCGCAGGAGCTCCAGGTAGACCACGTTCTCCAATAGGCCACCAATGTCTGTGTCCCGATAGCCGAAAAGGGCGTGCCGAAGCCCCAGATCTCCCAGGTAGTACTTGTCCAGGAACTCCAGGTGCTTCTTGCCCCTGATCTCGAAGCGGCCCGTGCGGAAGAGCAGGAAGGCGTTGCAGAGGTGGGAGAGATAGCTCAGCACCGTATCCGCTGTGATCCGGGTCTGCTGGTTCTTGAAGAAGGCCGCGATGTTCCTGGCCGAAACAGGGCTTCCGCAGTTGTCGAAGGCAAAGGCGAGGATCCGCTCCAGGTGCCCGACATCCCGGATGGCATGGCGCTTGACGATGTCCTTCAGGAGGATGGTGTTCAGAATGGCGTTGAGAAAAGGGAATATCTGGTCGTCCTCCATCGGAAGAACATGAAGTCCGGGAAGGCCGCCGTAGCGCAGGAACTGTCGAAAACTGGCAGCCCGGTCCCCCGGGCCTCCAGCAGCCTGACGGAAGGCCAGAAACTCGGAGAAGGAGAGGGGGTAGACCGGGATCTCCACATAGCGACCCGTGAGCAGGGTGGCCAGCTCCACGGAAAGCAGATGGGCATTGGATCCGGTGATCAGGATGTCGGCCAGTCCTTGGGCAAGGACCGAGTTGACAGCCTTCTCCCATCCCGCGATCTCCTGGATCTCGTCCACCATGAGGTAGCGGGGAGCAGGCTGACCTGCGAGCCGTTCCTGGATGACCCGGTCCAGATCCAAATAGGTTTTTACGCCATCCCAGGAGACCAAGTCCTTGTTGATACTGAGGATCTGGGAATCTGGGACCCCTCGCGCCAGGAGTTCCTCGCGCACTTGGGTCAGTAGGGTGCTTTTCCCGACGCGCCGCATACCGGTGATGACCTTGACAAGGGGCTTGTCCAGATAGGCGCGAATGCGATCGAGGTAGAAGGGGCGGTTGATCATGGTTCCTTCGGTTGTGATCGACGAACAGGAGGCATCTTTGACAAGTGTCGACTATAATCGACACTTGTCAAGACTTTTGAAAAATCGACCCAGGGATCAAACGGCACGACCTCGAATGATTCCTCATACGCGAACCACGTATGCTTCGCTGTACGCAGAACCGCTGAAGATATGGATTCTGGCACGATCAAGAAACTCGATTGAGGCTTTGGAGGTGGTTCCGATAGGGGCCATTCCAACTGTCAATTTAATACTAATCAAAAGCAATTTTAGTATTTCCTGGACACCCTTCCCCTCACGCCCTAACCTACTACCAAACTCCTAATTGGAGTCAATTTTAGTAGGTCATCGTGAAACTCCCTCATCACCCCCCAGATACATCCGACCTGTTCGCAATCCTTGAACAAGGGGATATCCAGAAGATCCTGGAACTCCAGCTAGGCCCCCTGGTCAAGGAGGCCTACCTCCATTGGGACGAACTGCGGCACCGGGATCCACCGGAAGGCTTGGATCACGAGAAGTGGTGGCTTGGGATCAAGTGGGCGCGGCAGGCGATTCTGAAACCACTTCCCTTCGTGGACAAGGATGGGCACCCCTTCTGGTTCGGGTCCCCGGAACCAGTCCTGATCGATTTGCACCACATCGACCAAGACGCAGCGGGGGAAATCAAATCCGCAACCGAGACTGCAACACCGGCGACCCGCGACCGGTATCTTCTGAAGTCGGTGATCGAGGAAGCCATCACTTCCAGCCAGTTGGAAGGAGCCTCGACCACGCGGAAAGTGGCTGCCGAGATGCTACGTGCTGGCAGGCCTCCGAAGGATCGCAGCGAGCGGATGATCCTCAACAACTTCCTGGCCATGCGATCCATCCGGGAATTCAAAGACGAACCCCTTACCCCTGCTCGCATCCTCCATATCCATCGGATGGTCTCCGAGCACACCCTGGATGATCCACGCGATGTGGGCCGACTGCGCCTGGCGAACGACATCCAGGTGGTCCACAACGACGATGGGACCATCCTCCACCAACCGCCCGACTACCACGAATTGCCTGAGCGCCTGGAGCGGATCTGCGCCTTTGCGAACGCCGGGGAGGGCCAGCGCCCTTTCGTGCACCCCGTCCTCCGAGCCATCCTCCTGCACTTCATGATCGGGTACGACCATCCCTTCGCCGATGGGAATGGAAGAACGGCGAGAGCCATCTTCTACTGGTCCATGTTGCGGAGTGGGTACTGGCTGGCCGAGTTCATCTCCATTTCCCACATTCTGCGCAAGGCACCCGCCCAGTATGGTCGCGCATATCTCTTCACCGAGACCGATGGCGGGGATACGACCTATTTCCTGATCCACCAACTGACCACCATCCGGAAGGCCATCCAAAGCCTTCACGACTACCTCGGCAGGAAGGCCAAGGAGCAACGGAGCCTGGAGAGGCTTCTGGTGGAGTCTCCCATCTTGCGCGCCAAGCTCAACCACCGGCAGAAGGCCATTCTCACCCATGCACTGAAGCACCCCGGAGCAAGCTACCGGATCGAGGATCATCAGAAAACGCACGCTGTGGTCTATCAGACCGCCAGAACCGATCTGCTCGGATTAGTGAAACTGGGGCTCCTTGAGCAGACCCGTGAGGGCCGGGCCTTTGTCTTCATCGCTCCAGAGGATCTGGCCAGTCGCATGTCCGGCCTGAAACGTTGAAGCAAGCTGCACTCGAATAACTGAATCGCCATTCCGTCGTGTGTCTCGTCCTGACACCATTCGCAACTTCCGCTGAGCCCCGCACAATCCTTAGGTTTTACATCCTGAATGTCGAGGTCGTCTAGATCGAGTCCCTCAAATCGGACCAACTGATCGAGGGAGGGCCAGAGTTCGGTTTTTGCGTTTTCCTTTGCATGGCGCAGACTCGGCGCCCGCATACAAAGTGTCTGGCGACCCGTCAGAGTTGCAGCTAATCGGAATGTCCGATCTTGAAAAATTCGACGCGCAGCATCGATGGCTGGATTGGACTCGCTTTGGCAATGAAAGTAATGCACAGAATCATACTGCTTGGATGATTCTAAAGCCTTTTGCCGCTTTGCCTCAATCGCAGGGTCCTTCGCTGGGATTGGAGACTCCAAGATTTTCAAAATGTCTTCTTGGCTGCATTGAATTGGAAGGCGACTAAATCCAAAGCCACGACCAGCCGATAGTCCAAGGAGTAAGGCCTCCCAATGTGCGCTAGCAAGGGATAGACCCTTTCTAACTTCCACATGCTCTTCCGGTAGTCCACGTTCGGGAACAACCACTACAGCGATGGCGACTCGACCTGAGGATTTGAAACTTGGTGCAGGGAAGCTTCCAACAAAGTATGTGCAGAGCATGGCGTTCTCAATTAGACAATTATATATAAATAGATCTCGCCTTGATTCATGCGTCGTTTACTTAACCAAGCCTTGCCGTACCAATTATGGATAGGGCGTTTGGGCAAGCTAAACAGTGTGCCCGCCCTATCCAATTGCCTTCCCTGCCGCCATCTTGGGATCCCCGAAGAACACCGGATCCACCTTCTCCACAATATCCCCGGTAACTTCCAGGAAGTTCCGCTTGTTCTCGATGGGGACGAGGGCCCGGCGTGCACCGTTGTCCATGCCGACCTGGAGGGGCTCGACAAGGCTTCGGAGGGGCTTCAGGTTGCCCTGGATGCTGAGGTCCCCCAGGATCAGCATGGCTGGGGAGACCGGGGCCTTCCGCAGGGCCGACATGAAGGCCACGAAGAACGCCACGCCGGGGTCGACTTCGAGGCGGTTGTTCAGCAGGTCGACCACCTCCACGTGGAAGTCGGAGGTGTCCACGTCCTTGGCCACACTCAGGTCGGATTTGTGGGCCAGCAGGTATCCGAATGCCCGCTGGAGAGCTTCTTTGGTGCTGCCGCTGATACCGCCCGCCAGCTTGAGCTTGGAGGTGCCTGAGGAAAGGGTGACCTCCACCCGGTAGAGGCCCACCGTGCCCTCGGCGGAAACTCCGGCAGCATAGACCGTTCCGGGAGGCAGAGGATCCTGGCTGATGAGGTCGCGGCCCCCTTGTTCCGGAACCCCGACGAAGCGTTCCTCGCCACTCTCCTGAACGGTGTAGCTGAAGCTTGTGTGGTAGTACTCGAAGCTTCCCATCTTCTTGAGCTGCTCTTTCACTCGACGACGCCCTTCCATGGCGAGTTCCAGCAGTTCCGCCATCTCCTCCTGGCTGCACTGGCCATGGGGGTGAAGGATCTTCATCAGTCCGGAGACCGTCTTTCGAACGGCCTTGCGGTCGCGGGCGTTGAGGTGGGCCCCGAGCGCGAAGTGGTGGTCGATGGCCTCCGTGAAGTTATGCTTCCGGAGTTCCCGCAGGGCCTCTGCCAGGTAGTCCACCACGAAGCCGTAGTGGTTGGTGAAGAGGTCGTTGTGCATCTTCGGGATCTCCCAGCCGGGGAGATAGAAGTGCAGACGGTCGATGAAGGCCATATCATCGCGGATCACGTCGGGCATGGGCTCGAAGAGGTGGCCCGACTGAACCATCACGTCGATGGGCTGATTCGTGTTGCCGAACATGGCGATGGAGCCGTCACCCGATGTGGCCTCCTGTCCCCGCTGGTAGGCGCCTGACTCACAGTAGGTCTTCATTGTGGTGATGACTTCCTTGGGCATCTTCTGGAGGTCGGCCACTTCGTCGAAACCCACCACATCCCAGATCTGCACCATGCCCTTCTGCTTCCCGTTCATGTGGCCGAAGAGGTTCGCCACGGTCGTAGGGCCTGTCAGCAGGGATGCGTAGGGACTGACTTCCTGGATCACATAGCTCTTGCCTGTGCCACGGGGGCCGAGCTCCACCATGTTGTAGTTCCGCTCCGTCAGAGGAATCAGGCGGATGAGAAAGAGCAGCTTCAGGCGGCGATCCATGGCCGTCGGTTCGTAGCCGAGACTCCGCAGGATGAAGTCGATCCATTCGTCGGTGGTGAACTCCTGGCGCAGCTTCCGGAATTCCTCCAGGTCGAAGCTCGCAATCTGGATGGGGGTCAGGCGGTCGATCCAGAAGGGGTATTTGCCTTTGGACTCCTCGTCGTACTCGAAGCGCAGGTCCATCTGAGCCCAGATCCCGCCCGTGAGCAGGCGCTCGTAGTCCACGACATAGTGCGTGGGCACGTGGAGGTTCTTGTGCCCGAAGTTGTTGGCCTCGGCCCAATACTCCGAGTCCACGAGGCGCACCTTCACCTTGTCGATGAAGCTGTATTTCCCGGCCTCCTTGACCCGGCTCTGCGCTTTGGGACCTTCATCCGGGCGGATGTAGTTCTTCGCCAGGGTGTCGTTGACCACCTGGAGCCCCACCTGAATGGCCATCTCGTCTGCCGAGGCGCAGTACTTCCCGAGCAGGTATTCGAGAACGAAGACCGGCACATTGGCCCCCACCTTCACCTTGCGGACGAGATCCTTTCGGACCACCTTCCCGGCGAAGTGGCGGTTCACCTTGTCGTCGAGGGCATCGCGCTGGGGGCTGGTATTCATGGTCATCTCGTCAGGGAAACAGGGAGGGTCTTGGGCTTGAGGAGTTCAGAATCCGTGCGAGGATCCAGAATTTTGACCTGGATGCTGGCGGCGGATTCGTCCTTCAGGTGGAACACCAGCGTGGCTTTGCGGCCCGGTTCCAGGGTCACCTGCTGGGTGGCGTCGTCCCGCTCGCAGTCGAAGGCGGTCACGACTTCGCCCACCACGCGGTCCTGGGTCATCAGCACGGGGTAGACCTTCAGGGGCTGGGCGAAGAGACCCTGGGAACACTCGATGCTCACGGTGAAGATCGGGTTCGTGACCTTTTCCGGCAGGCCTTCCAGGCGCACCTGGACAGCTTCGGTGGCCTGATCGTCGGTTCCCCTAGTGCGCCAAGTCAGCAGGGGCACCACAAGCTCCTGGAGGCTGGGCCCGCCGTGGTGGAAGGCCAGATCGCCGCCGCACTTGAAGACACCGGCCCCTTCCGGGAACAAGAACTCCAGGTCAGATGTGTAGCCGAGTTCCTGGGCCGTGGCCTTGACGCACCCGCTGGCCACCTGAAGCCCACGGCCAATGACGCAGCGGCGGTGATCTTCAATCCGGTGGCCCGCCGGGAGGTCGAGCTTCATGGCGTCTTCCTTGGCCCGAGCGAAGTGGTGGCCATGATCGGCGCAGAGCACGAAGTGGGTGATGCCCGCTTGGCTCAGACGGCGCATGGCCTTGACCAGATCCGTGGTGAGCAGGCCATCCATCACGCGCCGGGCCACGCTGCCAAGGCCACCTTCGCCGGAGGCGTCGATCTCCTGGGAGCGGACCACCACGAGGTCTGTGCCATCGATCTGGGCTTTGAGCTTCGCTGGGGTCAGAGTTAGAACGGTCTGGAGGTCCAGGTCCGTGCTGGCTGGGACCGATTCCTTCATCCACTTCTTGCGGGCCGCCAGATCCGGGAGGAAGGTGCCGCTGACTCTGGACCCCAGCTTGCCGCCCTCTTCGGCGACTTCGAAGCTGGTCGCGGCCCCAGGCATCAGGGCGGCCATGCCCATGGGCGTGATGGTCGGCATGGCCGCTACCACGGGCCGCAGCTTGAGTTCGTCCACACGGTCCTCCAGCCGGGCCTTCAGGGTCACCGCCATCTCGAAGCGAAGGGCGTCCACGAGGATCAGGGCCTTCTTGGCGGGAAGGGGCCGCACCACGTCCTCGAAAATGCGGGTCTGGTGCAACGCTCCAGGCACCTGCCATCCGCGCTTGGCGAGGGCCGCTGTGAAGCCTTCCGTGCAGCCCTCCAGGAAGCGGTCGTAGGACTGCCGGATGAGGCTGTAGGCGGGCTCTGCTTCGGGGTCCTCCTCTAGGGTGGAGACCGCCGTCTCCAGTTCCCGGAAGCGGCGATCCACCAAGTGGCCCGCATCTTCGCCTTCGGTGTACCAACCAAACCAGGCCTCCGGCTTTTCCTTCAGGCTCTGAAGTTGGCCCTTGGCTGCTTCCATGGCGAGTCCCAGGGTGGCCATGCGGGCACAGAGTTCCCACTGGCTGCGTCGCTCGGGGGTGAGCCAGAAGCTGGTTTGCTGGGCCAGGGTCAGATCTAGGGCGTCCTGGAACCGTCGTTCGGCGATGTGTTCTGCGCACCGGCCAAAGAGGGCCCGCTCCTCGAAGCGGAAGGTGTCCAGGCTGCCCAGGTGATCCGGCTGGATGCCGAGGGAGGGCAGCCCCAGCTCCTGCTCCACCTCATCCGCAGCGGCCCGGTAGGCCTCGGGATGGTGGCTCCTCAGGAGGACTGCAGCCTTGCGGACCCGCTCCAGTTCCTTCGTTCCTGCGGAAGGAATGGAGCCGGGGATTTCAACCGTCGAGCCCTTGAGATCAGACCGAAACTCGTTGACCAGCAGGTAGCGGAAGAGGATGCGCCGGGCCTTGGGCAGTTCGGCAGGGAGTGTGGCCCCCACGCGGCTGGCCACCAGCTTGAGCAGTTCCTGGCCCGCATCCTTCTGGCCCACCTTCTCGTCCATGCTGGGATCCGCCAGCCAAGCGACGATCAGGGATTCGGAATCCGTTTCCTTGAAGACGGTCCTCAGCAAGCCGCTACCCTGGCTCTCGCCGCCTCCTGCAAGGATCCGCACCAGATCTGCGTAGCCAATGGACTCGGGCCGGAGCAGGTCATCGATCACGCCATCCGAGTAGCCCACATCCTTGAGGCAATGCCGGGCTTCGCGGCGAAGCGACAGATCCGTGTAGCGGTGGCCCGCGAGATCAAGTTCCATGAGGGGAGAGCTCTTCTGCGCCCAGGATTCGCCGGGGAGATACAGGAGCAGGTGATCCGGCTCCTCCTTGGCGAAATGGGGCTCGGCCTGCTGGCGAAGTGCGAAGTAGGAGCCCCGATAGACCCCCACCTGCACCTTGAGCTTCTTGAACTTCACAGGAATCAGGTTCTCCCCGGAGGTCTTCCCATCGAGGAGCTCTGTGAAATAGGGCTCGAACTCTTTACGCGGGTCATACCACACCACGATGCGCTTGGACGCGAGGTGGGCATGGAGGAGAGCGGAGATACGGTCATGAAGTGGATGCATGGGCGATTACCTTCGGACCAGGAAGTAGCGGGTGCCGCGCTTCTCACCCTGGCGTTCCACATCGCCGGAAGCCAGAAGCTGGGCGATGGCGGCGTTCCAAGTGCCATCGGGAATGCTAGTGGCGGAAAGGACATCGGCCTTCGCGGCCCCGACTGGGAAGCGGGCCAGGACTTCGCGGATGGCGGCGAGGGTGGCTTCGGACACTTCGGCGCTGGCACGGGAGGCCCGAGGCGTGGGCTCGGAAGCGGTGCGGGATTCTGGGACAAGACGAGGGGCACGTGAGGCCCGTGCCGGACGGCCCGTCGACCTGCCCCCGGCCTGGGGCGAGGCATTGAGCAGCGTCTGGAGTGCTTCCTTCACGGCGGGTCGGGAATGGGCCGCGATCAGATCCTCCACGCCGCGGGTCTTCAGTGACCCCTCCAGATCGTGGGTCAGGGCCAGATGGCGCTGCTCGGCGCACTGGGGGATCACGCGCTCGGGCCAGAGGTGGAGGGCCATGTGGGACCACTCGAAGTCGCCGCGCACCAGTTGGGTCCAGGCGGTCTGAGCGTCCCGCCGCCACCCGGCATGCACGAACAGGCGGTGGAGCGGGGCCGCGTTGATCAGGACGCCATCATCCAGGTTGGGGTCGAAGAGGGGTGTCACGCGGGCCACCTCGTCCCGGAAGGCCTGGAGTTCCTCCACCAGAGCTTCCTGGGGTTCCAGTTCGGAGCGCCGGGCATTCTGCTCCCGCAGCCCTGCGAGGCGCTGCTCCTCGTAGGCGACCTTGGGCTTCACCACGTCGTTCAGCAGGCGGAACAGGCTGTCGCGGGTGAGGCGCGGATAGTAGAGCCACACCGAGTATCTGCCGGAGGGCGTGCCAAGCTGCCAGTAGATGGGGGCCTTGCGGCGGCTCTTGGAGTAGCGCTTCAGGTGGCACTCGAAGAAGGATCGGCGGTACCAGGTGCGCAGGTCAGCCCCGAGCAGGCCTTCCAGTTCCAGGAGCCAGACATCGGCCCGCTCGCCTGCGACACGCTCCAGCACCTCACGCACACGACGCACCAGATCCAGGTTTTCGCCTTCATCATCTAGGAGGAGGTCATGCTCGGGCATGAAGCGGCCCATTGCATCCTTGGCGGGGTGAAGACCATCGGCTCCCAAGAGCATGCCCCGACTGACGGGGGGCAGCTTGTCAAAGGGGCCAGGGAGAGGAGGAATGGATCGTTCGCCTGTCGCAAGGGCCACGTCCCAACGACCCATGGCAGCCCCGAAGAACCAGGAAGCCAGATACTCTGAAAGTGCTTCAGGCGTATTAGTAGGGGTGTCTTCGCTGTCCTCGTCGCCGTCGACAGGATCCTCACCCTCTTCCTCAGAGGGTAATGCGGAGCCGTCTGGGTCCACCAATGACTGGCGTTCAGATGTTTCAATGCCATAAAGTTTCCAACACGCTTCATCAATCTCGGCTTGGTAGCGCTGGATTTCGGTCTCATCAACCTGGAGACTTTGGTTCCAGGCCAAGACCCGACAACTCAAGGTATCGCCAGAAACCAGTAGGAGGGCGGGAAGAAGAAATACATGACTAATTTCTTCAACTTGATCACGTCGTTGCTTTAGGGTTGAGATTGATTTGGCTTTTTGGGCCAGCAAATCCATGGTTGAACGATTTAAATTGGGAACAGGTGTGCGCTGGATAACTCCTATCTCATAGGATCGGGCTGCCGCATCTGCTGCGGCAAGTTGAATTGCAACCAATCCACCGAACGGTGCGCTATTTGTAATTGCCATAATGGCAAATAGATCGTCAAAATTGTCATTTTTAACAAAAGCACTTGGCCCTTTGTGGCCAAAAATACTGCCTACGGGAAGTGGCCTGAGCCCAAGGCCACTTGTAGTGCGTGAAGGCCAAGTGATTCCGGGTCGGAAATAATGAATGTCATCGGCATGAAGCAGTGACCTCGCATTCCCATTTAGATATGAGTACCTCTCGTTTGTGTATGCAACATTTTCTTCAAAATTATTACAGCACTTAACAATTAGCACGGCATCGAAGTAATAGGGCGAATATGCCCCTCCCTTTGCAAGGGGATGCCAGATTTTGCCGATGGAATGACTTTGGATTTCCCAATAACACCTAAGAAATCTTTTATCATCACTTGTCTGTAGGCCAACTTTTGCATTCCTATTTTCGGTTTCAAAAGGTTCTATGGTGACAAATTTCATCCTAATAGATTTTGGGACCCAGTATGAAAATGGTGATCCTGGCACAAGGTCAAATGAATCAGCTTCTGCTTCAAATCTAAGCCTATTAGTGGCATCGCCAAGAGCGGCCTCTAGGGCAAGCGGCTTCTGGTCTTTGGGTATACCTGTTAGGCGAAGGAAAATTGTTTTTTGATTCATAATTTACTTTCGCTTGATGCCAGAAATTGAATTAATTCTTCTTTAAAGAAGAGTCGATCTGCTTCTTTTGACCCCTGGTATCGCCCGAATCGTTGTCGTAGAAATCCCAGCACTTCGCACAAGGAAAGGATTCGGTAGCGGTCTTCCTGCGCTCTTGGCTCCGGGGCAACTAGCACTTTGACTACCTGAGCCTTGGCGTCCGCAAATAGGGCTGCATTGCGTAACACTTTAACGCTGGCCATCACCTCCTCAATCTCCCAAAGCCCGACTCTGCAAAGAGCCCGCTGGACCTTGGCCGCGTCGAAAGCGCCAGCGTCAGAGTGAGCTCCTGTCTTGACCTGCGCGATCACCACGACAGGACGGGCCAGATCGATCCCCCATTGTCGAAATCGCGCCCAGTCCCAATCTTCTTTCTGCCCCCCAACTTCCTCGAAGACATGGGGGAAACGTAAGGCCAGAAGATCGCAGTCGCTGGTATGCCTCAGATCTTCCCCCCGGTGAAAGACGAAATCCATCAATGGGAAAAATCCGTTAAGGCGCAGATACCAGAAGGCCAGTGTTTCGCCGTAATTCATCGGACCTTCTCCAGCGTGTAGGCAGCCGTTTCCACCATGGCATCCAGTACGCCATGGCCCAGATCCGCGACGATAAGAGGCCGGGCCTCACCCAACAGGATTTCTTCGCGCCACTTCCTGAAGCTGGTCAGGAAGAACCCCGTACGGTTCGTGATGGCTCCCAAGCGCCCCCCCATTCTAAGCAGTTCAAGACCCCGCTCCACGAAGGCGGCATAGATGTCGTTCTTGGTGCGCGGGTAAAGATGTTGGAACTCCGTCTTGGCCCCCGCTGCACACTCCCCGAAGGGTGGGTTCATTAGCACCACGTCGTAGCTTTGACGGAGCAGGTCGATGAGGGCAAAGCCATGGGCCGCATCTTCGGCGAAGAGTTGACGTTGGTAGCCCTGCCTCCGGGCCGCTTCCTCGGCAAAGGCCTGAAGGGCCGTGTAGAGGCGGGCCTCGGCCTCTCTCCAGAAGCTGCGGTCGATGCCTGAGACCTCGAACTCCAACCGCTGAACCTGGGGAACCGCCGCATCGTTGCCAAAGAGGCTCCGGGGGCCGACGCCCTGAATGCCTCTCCGCCACTGCTTTTCCGCAGCCTCCAGGGTGGTAGCGATGGCCTTCTCCACCTTCAGGAGGCTGCCCAATTCTCCTGCCAGCTTCATGGCCTCAAAGACATCCTTTAGAAGCTGGCCCAGCATGCGGGCTTCCACATCACTGGAGAGGTGCTGATCCAGAAAGGCGTGGAGTTCGTCCTTTTCCGCAGGCATGGGCTCGGCGGTAGCAATGTTGACCTTTTTGATGAGGGGCCGGTCTCCGGCGGCGATGCCCAGGGCCTGGAAGGTCTTTTGGGCCCGCATCCAGAGGGAGAGGGCCGCGATCTGGGCGCAGCGCCCGTCGATGTCCACGCCGTGCAGGTTGTGCTTCAGGATGAGGGCGGGGACGGACTTCTCTAGGGCTTCCCAGGTGCTGAAGTCCTGGCAAAGACTGTTCCCCGTCGCCTTGGACACCGGGAGTTCTTCCATCTCCCAGGCGGCCCGGTAGACCCCCAGGAGCACTTCGAAGGTATAGAGCAGGAAGTGGCCGCTGCCGCAGGCGGGATCCAGCACCTTGAGGTCGCGGGGGTCCTTGGGCTCCTTCTGGAAGAGCTCGCCCAGGGTGTAGTCCACAAGGAACTTCACCACGTAGCGGGGCGTGAAGAACTGGTTGCGTACCGCAAGGTCTTGGCTGTTCTGAGGGGCCTTGGGTTTTCCGCGATCGTCGTAGCGAGCGTTTTTTCGGTCCTCGTCGCTATTGAAGAATTGATAGGTCCAACCGATTGTTTCGTCCTCGACCCAGCCAGGGGCCAGGGCCGGAGCATTGAGGAGTTCAAGGAGGGCCAGCAGGGCGGGCCGCCGGGGCCAGAGCAGACCGAAGAGTTCTTGCCGGTCGAAGAGCACCTTCACCTCGACGGCGAGCTCGTCGAAGAGACAACCGAGGTAGAGGGCGTAGGCCCCCTCCTGCACGGCGAGGCTCTGGGCCAACCCGCAGAACTCCTTGAAGCCGGAGGACTGGTCCCCCTTGGAAACGCACTCCTGGATGAGCCCCCGTGCCTCCAACATCTTGAGGGCCGCAAATCGGTTCAGCGTCGTGAAGGCCGCCGCGTGGCAAACCTCCTGAACGGCCTGGGCTTGGGACTTGCCCCTTGCCATCTTGTGGCGGACCAGGGCGTACAGCTTGTCCCGCAGCAGCGCCTGATGGGCATCCAGGTGACCACCCGCCTTCTCGGGCAGGGTGCCGTTGGGCCGCAGGTCGAAGCTACCTTCCAACTGTTCGGCGAATTCCCGCTCCAGAAGACGCCGAGCCGATTGGGTAGTGGAGGCGATGAGGTTGACGAGTTTAGAATCCATGGCCTACCCGATCAGAACCTTCTTACCTGCTGCCAGCAAGGGCGCACAGGCATTGCGGATCTCGTCGAGGGCCGCCTCCAGTTGGTCCGCGTTCTCGATGCCGCCATTGAAGAAGTGCCCGAGCTTGAGGCTCACCAGCCGCTCGCCTTCCAGCAGGCGCAGCATCTCTTCCTGGGCCTTCTGAAGCCGTAGGGGGGCCGCGTCCTTGTCGGCGCGAAGCTGGGGAATGGGCGGGACCTGATCGCAATAGGCACTCGCTAGGTCCGTGAGGGGCTTGGCGATGGTGGCCCGCTGGTCGTCATCTAAATCGGCCCACCCTGTCATGCTCCGAAGCTGATGCAGAGCGGCCTGGTAGGTTTCAGCCCGCGCCGCTAGGGCTTCTTCCTGGAGCTTCTGGAAGGCGTCCTGGAGCTTCATGCCGAGATGCTCGATCTCGACCACTTCCCGGTGGAAGCTCTCCTTCTCGATGAGGTCCTTCAGTCGAGTCCCTGCCTCCTTGAGCTCTTCCGGAAGCTCCGGTTCGGTGCTCAGGAATACCCAGGGGCCGCGAAGCACCTCGCCGGCCTTCTGAAGCGAGAAGAGCTTGGGCTCATCCAGGTTCCGCTTCAGTTCCGAAGCCTGCTGGATGGCATCCTTCAGTGTGGTGTAGTTGCTGCGGAAGGCCTGGATGGTGTGATCTTCCTTGCCTCCTCGCACATCGCGGGCCAAATCGAGGGCCTGCTGGATGGTTTCCTCGCCAGGGAGGTGGTGGCGGATCAGCAGGGTGTGCATAGCCTGAAGCTCCTGCTCCTGGCGCTCCAGTTCCGCGCGGATGTCCTGGGCAACCTTACCCTGTTCCAGTTCCTTGGCTTCCTTCCCAAAGGTGGCCTTGAATGCCTCGGCAGCCTGCAATACCACGGTGAAATCCACGGTCTCCTTGGGGCGGAAGGAGGCCTGCCGGAATGCGGTGTTGTTGGTGAAGGCGGTTTTGGCCTCCATGCTCCGGGCATCGTCGAAGCTGCGGCCCGCGCTCTGAACCTCGATGAGTCCTGCCCGGAGAAGGCAGAGGACCAGGAGTTTTACCATGTCGAACTCCCAGCCGAAGGGCTCCTTCCGGAACTGCTCCTCCAGCATCTTGCCGGTGATGGTGTTGCCATAGTCCGCCGCCGCCTTGACGCGGGCCAGCACATCTGAAAGCGGAGGTCTTTCGGCGTCGAAGCGGGCCTTGCCGCCCTCCTCCTTGAGCAGACCGAGCTTGGTGAAGATTGGGGTCAGGCCCTTGAGGCTGTCGGCCCCCATGAGGGCCTGGAGATCCTTCGGATCGACACGGGCTGCAGTCTCACCGAAGCGGTGGTAGAGGCATCTCAGAAGCCACCAGATCAGGCAGAGGTGCTTCTTCCGAGAGGATCTGGTGTAGGGTTTCCTGTACTTCGGGAAGGCCGATGCTGTGCTCGTCTGAGATGAGCTCGGGCCAACTCATGACGGAACCCACGGCCTTGTCCAAGAGCTCCGCCAACGAGAGCACAGACACGCGCTTGGCGGCCTGGTTTCGCAGGCGGGTGGCCAGCAGGTTCATCTCACAGCGGAAGGCCAACTCCTCGGACGGGGGGTAGTGAAAGATGGCGTAAGGCATGTCGTGGTATGCGCTGATGTCGGGTCTTGGGTCCGGCTTGGCCAGCAAGGCCTCCAGATCGAGGAGTCGTTCCATCCAGGGCTTCATCAGGACCACCCATTCACAAGGTCGAGCAGGTTGGCGTGGGGAAGTGTGAGTTCCACCAAGCTTCCTGCCGCGTGGTATTCCAGCTTCCGGTACTGGTGGAGGCGCAGGAGCTCCTGCTTCACAGTCTGCGAGTCCATCAGGTAGATCCCCCAATCCGGGGCCTCAACCGCCTTTCGCGGGCTGCCCTCACGATCCAGCAGCGCCCGAAGGACATACATGAAGCAGGGCTCCGGCAGGTGATAGGGAGCCAGGGTCTTCACCGTGCCGCCTTCCATGAGGCCGAAGATCGCGGCGGCCTTCAACAGGCCCGTCGCCACACGCTTGGTGGTCGGCTCAGACCAAGGCTCGGCCACCGGGCCGCCCTTATCCCAGAGCTTGTTCAGGGCCGGAAGGATATCTTCGGGCTTGAATCGCACGTAACCTTCCCGTAGCCGGGTACCAAGCCAGTCGAGCAGGA
>Ga0116171_10002331_pt1 | contig 18047 bp, 11 predicted proteins | sample AD_JPNHW2_MetaG_FD_89798 | JGI IMG/M metagenome (GOLD analysis project Ga0116171, IMG submission 89798) | Active sludge microbial communities of municipal wastewater-treating anaerobic digesters from Japan - AD_JPNHW2_MetaG | ecosystem: Engineered > Bioreactor > Anaerobic > Digestate | place... | reverse complement strand
TGGCTGATGCAATCATGGACAGATTGTCAGGTTCTGCACACCGCTTTGAACTGAAAGGTGAATCTTTGAGAAAAAAGAAAATCGAAAAAAAATAGTAGTTTTATCATCCCAATTGCACTTTGAAATAGTGGCCGACTTTGCTCCAGAATGCCTGGCCGACTTTACTCCGGAATAAGTGGCCGGGTTTAGTCCGGAATCATTGGCCGACTTTGCCCAGAATAATCAATTATCACTTTTCTCGGATATCACAAGTAACCCGAATCCTGCAACCGGACCGATCAGGATCTCACTCCCCGGCGCAAACGAAACCGGGAGCCAAACCGGCAACCAGATCACCGTAACCATCAGCGCCCTTACCGGCACCGAAATCATGCAAACCACCATGACCGGCGCCAGAACGAGCCTGGATACCACCTCCCTGCCACACGGAATCTATTTGGTGAAAGTAAATACTGTTGAAGGGGTGTTTATGGGTAAGCTGGTGAGGGAGTAAGGAAAAGCGATAAAGTGGAAAGGATATCGTTATTGCTGTAATGGGCACTTTGGAGACGATCTAATCAGTCCGGGCAGCTTGAACCATCTCACTTTTAGCTAATCTTAAATCCCTGGTTCGACTTTTGGATGAATAAAATCTCGGATTCCATTTGCAAAATCTAAAATCTCTTTTGAATTTGGAGGGGTTTTTGTTCTTAAATGCAATCCAATAAAATTATATATATTCCTGTCACAATCTCTTTGTGAAATGCAATGATATTGTGTGCCAAGAAAGAAATATCCCTCTGATAATGTTCTTTCTATAACTTCAACATCGTGTTTCGCAAGATCGATCGTAACACCATCTATCACAGCATAACCATTAACAACTTCATTATGCGAAATCATAATATTACCATCAACAACGCCTACAATGGTTTTATGCTTACCTTCAAGTATAAATGGAACACCGGGAATGTAATGGGCAAGGATAAAATCATTATATTGGCTACCATCATTATAAACCCAGATTTCTAAAATATCAAACTCTCGATTTCCGAATTTCCATTTACCAGGACCTTTTTTGGTAATATCATATTGAAAACAATATTTCGGATCGTGAAAACATAACTGATGGTCGAAATCCTTTTGATAATCAACCATTAACTGAAGTACTCTATCTATGTCATCAATATTATACGTATAGATGATATTACTTCCATCCTTAGGAAAGCTCTTCCGAATAATCTGGTCAAATAAATGTAGATATTCCCAAACGTCTTTAACTCTGCGTACATTAAGAAATTCTTTAATCTCAGCAATGGATTGGTATCTTTCAACAGGATTGTTTTTTAAGCACTTTTCAATAATTTCATCGTATATAAATAACTCTGGGAAAATGGAAGTTATCCTTTGTCGTCCAGTTCCACGATGTGGTGCCCCCAAAACATACCACTGTAGAATCTGTCCCAATGCAAATATGTCCATTGTCGGGTGAGGTTCAGTCCCTGGTATTTCTTGTTCTGGGGCAGAAAATTGACGGTTACCAAGTCTTTCCTTTTTTAATGTTTCAGCCATAAGTTGAAACATTTCTGGATTATAACTTGCTATTCCAAAATCGGTAAGTACAAACTGATCGCCATCTATTAAAATATTTTCTGGTTTTATATCACGATGATAAATACCCTCAATATGTACCTTTTCTATTACGTCCAACAAAAAGTCAAAAAGTGCTAAAAATTTCACTTCACTTTTATCTACGAGATAGTTAACTAATGATCCATCATAGAGTTTCATTATGATTATTTGTAATTCCGTTTCACCCTCATTGTCACTAAATTTATATAAATCATAATCAATGTATCTTACAATCTTTGATAAATCACTAATACATAGTACATTGAAATATTCTGCTAAAAACCTTGTCAACTTTCTTTTCCTCTCAGCGCCTGTATGATCTAATGTCAGAATTTTAATCGCGACGGGTTTCCCAAAGAGTACTGCTTTGTAAACCACACTGTTTCCCCCTTGTCCAATTTTCTCTTGTATTTCAACTTCCCCAAGAGTAACAGTAATTTTATTTGCGTTTGCTTTAAGGTGCTTGCTTAGTCTTTCAATTATCATAATCCCTGATTTAAAATTTTACGGTACGAGTGTAAAAAATCCGCGTTGATTTTTATCATCAGTTATTCAAATTCCACATTGCCAAACCCCAAAGTCCGCCCATTTTCCTTAATGGTTCTTTCGGTATCAGCCGTAAAACCTTCAATGGATTCTGCTTCGATATGCAAAGTAATCTTCACATCTACGCCCTTCAGTGATGTCAAATGCTTTAGTACCTCTTTCTCGATAGATTCAGCATCACGGTAAAACCTGATCGCATTCAACTCAACATCACCGTATAATCTTTTAGACTTTGTTGGTTCTTCAACTGGTTCAGATGGTTTGGGCGATGGGTATGATGTTCCAGGTTTGGGCTTTTCAGGCTCATTTGGTTTGACTTCTGCTGCTTCCTGATCCAACTGTGCCGCCGCAATGTCAGATTTAACTATAAGCCCACTACCTTCCAAAGATATCATTATCGACTTCCCACCTTGAAGCCCACGAAAACGTCCACTCGCTTCATCATATGATTCTGCATAAGCGAATGAATCTTGTTTCCAAGTCACAAGCCCTATTCCTGTATGAATTGCATTACTCAATAAATCGGATGTAAGGAGTTTAGGTAAATACAAATACTTTGCAAAGTCCTCGCGAAGCATTTTAATCGGTACATAATTTCCACGCCAAAGAGGGATTTTATCCAGATTTATCCTTAGTTCGCTGGAAGCTAAATCATTGTATAATTGGGACTGGGTTAAAAGCTTTTTGGTGACCCGAAGTGTCAATGGGTCGCTTGGCGAACCATTAATCTTTGAATCATCCCAAGCGACATCAGGCGATCCAGAATCCTGATAGGGGGTTAAAATCCAGATAAATGTTTCGGGCAACCTCAGTATAACGGTATCATTCGAAGAAGTGACCTTCGAATCAACTGTCGACGCCTGAAAGGGGTCTAAATTTAAAGCCACCCGATCATTCTGGATTGATTTCCACGCCAAATAAAGCTGTACAGCGTGTTTCAGTTCTTCCAACCGAGATTTATCGGGCGCAAGGAAGATTAGTGTATTTCGAAATAACCTTTGGGCAGAACCTTTTGTACTCAGGATTTCTTTGGCTTTGTTGAATGCGGGACTATTTTGATCACGGTTAATGTGGAACTGATCCAACCCCAATATCACAAGCTTTAAATCCATATCATCTAAGACATCATTTGAACTTTTTGGCATCAAATGAATTCTTGAAATCTGGGATCGACTTCTCGATACTAATGAAGATAATCTATCACGTATTTCTTCTTCGACTCTTTCTTCAGAAATATGAGCGGCTCTTTCTTCAGCAGTCCTGTTGACATTATTCTGAGTTGAATACCAATAATTTTTACTCTGAACGTAGACGTAGGTGGCTCTATCTGTCAAATGACGTAATGCATCTGAAAATGTAGGAATGGTTTCCCCTGGTAAAATACTTCCAAGTTTAATTCTTTGTTCATCTACGCCCCGATTCGCAGCGTTGAATGTCGGTGCGGAACCGAAAAACAATGTCCTTGCCACACGTCTTGTTGCAGAATACCTGCCAATACTGGGAAATTCCGAATCCAATTGCCGTGGTAGCGCCCCTTCACCATCCACGTCTTTACGAATCACAGCACTCCAGGGTTCATCTAAATAGTGCATTAGCTCGTCGAAAATTTCTGAATCATCGAGAGGGACTTGCGCTGGCATTATTAATGGACCCTGATCATCGTGTGCCCACAGGAAATGTATGATCTTTGCCATTAAACGTAGAATACCCCTTGTTTTCTGGAATTTATCAATACTTGCCCATCTTTCAGCCAAAGCATCAAACAACTCAGGATGTATGGGGTAATAATCTCGAACCCTTTGTTCGTAGTCAGCGGAACCCGTTTCCCGTGGGAAATCCTGAATGTTGTCACGGTAAAAATCACCAAAGGATTTTGAAATCATATCCCTATTGGCAAATTGTTCTTTACTAACTATCGGTGAAAATAATCTTCTGGTTACAATTTCGAATGATTCCTTTGTGGTAGCCGCTGACCAAGGGGATTCTGTACGACCAATTATATTACGAAGTTCTTCAGCAGCTTGTTTGCCCTTATCACCACCCATTTCGATCGCGGAAGCAGGCACACTGATAACGGCCATCGCATTATCTACAGCTTTTATTGATTCTGTCAGAGCCTGTGCGAAGGTGATATGCGTGCCATAAGTACCACAGAGTTGGTCATCAGATTCGTGCAATTGTCTAAGGTAAGCAACCCATTCATCAATTAAAATAATGCAGGGTGAGTACTTTTTAAATAGAGTAACAAGCTGATCACCTGGGTTTGTAGCACGTTCATCTGAGTCCTTGACAATTTTATACCCTTCTTTACCGCCTAACTGCCAAGCAATTTCCCCCCAAAGGGTATTAACAACGGTTCCATCAGGCTTCTTTGTGCTCACCCCTGGGGATATTCTAATTCCTACGATAATTGCTTTATTGACACGTTTTGGGGGTCTGATGTCGGAAGCTTCTTCAAAAAAAGATTCCATATCCCTGAGGGATGAAAAATCTGCTCCTGAAAAAAGGTGATACAGAGCCAACAATGAGTGGGTTTTCCCCCCACCAAAATTGGTTTGAAGGTTAATTACAGGATCACCACCCTTGCCATTCATACGCTTTAGGGCATTTAGCAACAATCTCCTTAATCCGTTTGTCAGGTAGGTTCTGCTAAAGAAGTCGATAGGGTTTCCATATTCCCCAGCACTTGCACCATCCTGATAAACTCGCCAAAGATCAGCAGCAAATTCAGCTTGCTGATATTTCCCAGATGCAACATCTGGATGGGGTGTGACGACTTGTCGCCAAGGAATCAAACCAGATATCATTGGGCTTTCGATTAATTGGGTTTCTTTCTTCCTTGCTTTCTTCTTGGTCGATTCTTCATAACGGATTCGCAACAACTCAGCTTTTTGCAGGGCTGCTTCTTCAGCTTCTGGAGCAGAAATAGCACTTAGTATCCTTTCAACATTATCCAATACACGATATGCGTCGTCTGTGGTAAATACATTGGTTTGGTTAGAGTGTGCCGCATCTTTCCTGTTTTCCCGCAATTCACTAATTATGGCTCTCTCTGAGTATCCAAGTGTTCTGCCAAAAACCTCTTTCCAATTTTTCCACATTATCATCAAGAGAGCTTGCAAATCCCATTGTTCAGGTTTTTTGTTGAAAGATGGGTGATCTTCAGGAAAACTGCTTTTTGCAGCTTCTTGCCAATATGACTTATGGACATCTTTCATTTCCCTTAATACAAAAGGATGCAATCCTTTGGCAAGCAAGGTAAGTCCCTTATTGACCCGATCTAAATTACTTAGTGCCATAATTATTCAAGGTTTAATTCCGTTTGAGTTTCAATATCTCCTGAAATATGTTGAGATTGTGTTGCTAATTGTCCCCAAGCAAGAACAAGGCTATTGTACGCAATCGCTTCTTGTGTCCAACCTTTCTTTTCGCAGATCGTAAACAAACGATAAGATAGTTCACGTGCAATTTCTGCCTTTGCACCTAATTCTTTGTACAATCCCGCGGCTCCTTCTTCACCGCCTGATTGTAATCGTTTGATCAAGTGCTGTGTCATTTCCCATATGACAAGTCGATGATCTGTTTTTGAAGTCCAATCTGTCGACAATTCTTCCCGTGAAAGGAGCTTTACTTTGCCACCACCTGATTTGACAATTCCAGCATCAACTAAGGCATTAACAGCAGTGTTTTTTGCACGCGATAACCCATCTGCATCACCAAATTCACCTTCCCCAAAGCCAAACTGTTCATACCAAGAGATTGCCCAACGTGTTTCAGGATCAAAATCCCCTTCTTGCTCTGCTAAAATTTCATCTAAGGTGTTATTGATCAGTGATAGTGCTGTTTTGACACGCATTGAACTCCCGTCCTGTTCAATTATATGATCATATTTTGAAAAAATACTCATTCCAGGACCAATTGATGCTTGAGCAAGGTCAACAGGTGCTAAATTGGAAAGCTGCAAAACCTTTATAGCATTGGGCATTTCCTTTTTAAGATTCTGAAGATATTCTCTCCTTGTAATGGTCAAATTATTTCTTGATCGTTGACGACAAGCTAAAACGATGTAACTATTTAATGCATTTGTATCGCGAGCAACCATTCTCCATTTTTGTGATGCTTTGATAGGCCAGGTCGCTGTAATTTGAAATCCTGCCGATGTTAATGCTTCTAAAAGTGTTTCCCACCCCGTTGTAAGATTAATGATTTCAGATAGGTCATCATTTTCTGATTCGGAATCTTCATCCTGTTTGAAAGCATAGTAAACTGTCAAGGGGAATCTGGTGTCCATCCCACTCAGAAAATTTGTAAATGCCTTTCTGAATCCACTTTCAAAATGTTCCTTTGCTGCTTCTTTGCTTCCATATCTTACATCTGATGCAACTAATTCTTCCATTTTAGGAACTAAAACAGTTTCAAATAAATCAGGAAAATGCGACTTTAAGCCCTTTCTTAACCACACGTAGAAAAAATCCGACAAATCTGAATATCCAATGTTATCATAATAAGGTGGATCAGTACTTATTAAAAATTCTTTGCTTGAAAATTTATATTTCTCTGCATTAAATTGATGAGCTTTCTGAGGACTTGAAATTGAAGTTAAAATAGTTTCCACTGATGAAGCCGTAATATCAACTGCGTTTGTCCAACTAATAGCTTTTGGCTCTAAGATATTTGCTTCAGGATAATCCCACACCATTGGAACGGCTTGTCTGTTAAAAAGGTGAATCTGTTGATCCCCGCTGGGTTTCCATATTGATAGTGAACAATTATAATCTGCAAGTCGATCAATGGTCATCATCAAGAAGGTAATTAATGCTGTTGCGTAATTATCATCTGCTCCGTCAGCAATTATTTTAGATCGGATCTCTTGAATTGCCTGTTGGATAGTAGACAAACCAAGTAATTGCCTGTTGGTAAAAAGCATCCAATGTTCCACCATTCCATAAAGCTGAACTCTAAAACCAAGTGCTTTTTCAGGTAATTTGGTCTGTGGCTTCCACTCAGGTATTGCACTTAGCGCTGTTCGTTTATGTTCGATTGTCGGAGAAATGTATGTTTTACTTCGCCCATAATCAACTACCATCCCTATTAAAGTTTGCCCAATTCGCCCCATTTGTCCTTCAACACGGATATATTCTAATTCGACAGGTTCATTGCAGCAAACACAAGTAGCCCCCCCCCGATTAACTGTCCCCTTTATTTCTGGACTCCCCTGCAAAACCTCATAGCCTGTGATTGAGTTGCCAGTACTTTCTCTTTTAATAATTGGTCTGCTGAAAAAGTTTGGTTTCTTTTTACTACTTAAAATAAATGATCTTACAAGCGGCATCTCGGCTCCACACACTGGATTGGGGCATTTTACAGTTCTTGCCCAAAGCCAAGTGATGACATTAAATTCTTGGGAACCAATTGCAGCTTTAGGATAAAATGTGCCAATTCTATTTTTTACTACTTCATTTATAATATCACCATAATAACGCAAATCATCAGCCAATCCTGCTCCACATTTATATTCTTTAAGTTTTTTTGATTGACTCGATTTTGGATTTATCGGTGGTTGATCGGCAAACTTTGGTAAAATTTCCAACATTGCCTTATTAATTAATACTGCTACTGGATTTAAGTCCGAGGATTCAACGGGTAACCCTAAACGCATTCCTTCAAGTGGAATCGAGCCACCACCAGCAAAAGGATCAAGAATTGTTGGAACTTTTCCATCGCAATGTTCAAGAATTTCCTCGTATGCTTCCTTAAATACTTCTTGGTGTGTATGTATTTTTTTTTGACACAGTCTTCTAATCAGATCAAAAAGCCTGTTTCTTTCTTGTTCTTGTAACTCAAGAGTAGGAAATTTTTCGGGATTTGATGAAGGATCATCAATAAGAGATGCAAATAAGATTGCTCTTGCCGCTGGCAATGGAAGACGTGCCCACCAATGATGAATTCCTTTTGGATGCGCACCAATACCAGGCATTTTATCGTAGGATGACGCTTCGTTAATAATATCAAGAGGTAGTGCAACCTCAATTAACTTCTTCCCCATTTTTATGATATTACGATTGTTTTCTTTAAGAAAGTCTTTGTCAAAAGGTCTTTGACGTTGAAGTTTACCGAGGTCACGCCAAAATCAGGTTCAAATCGAAATGCGGCTTTAATGTAATTTATATCAACATTTTTCCCATCAACGAAAGCTAATGCTAATATAAACTGATCAGGTAAATTTAAACCGTAAATAATTTCATTTTTAGTAATGGTAACTGTTTTTGCGTCCTTTTTTCTTCCCTTGACTTCAATGAAGCGAAGTGATCCTGATTCATCAGAAGTACTTTCAATATCGTAACCGATTTTCTCCTTACTCCTATCGCGCGGGTTGTTTTTCATTTCCCGTTCAAATTGAAACACTGCATCCATTGCTGCTTTTTCGGTAACTGCTTTTTCCTCTGGGGTGGCAAACCCTTGATCCTTGTAGGATTCCGATTTATCGTCGTCGAGATACGATGATGGAATTACCAAGGCTCCCCCGATCAGTACAGGTGGTCGTGATGATATTTTCAGCTCTTCGTCAAGCTCCTGTAATCGCTTTTGAAGTCTTCCCTGCAAGTCATCAGCACGTTTTCTGGCTTCGTTTGAATTGAGCTTAGCGTTAGGTTTCCCTGCTTCTTCTTGCAATTTCAGATCGCGCGCACGACAATCCCAGTACTTAATTTCATTCGTCAGACGCTCCTTGACCGCTTGTTTGGTCTTGTTAATGAAGTAATCACGGCTTTTCTTAACCCTATCTAAGTGGTCTTTACATAACGTTTGAATGGCATAAGATTTAACAGTTTCTTCTATATTTTTCGCCAACCAGCCACTTCCATTGAATTTGTTCTTTAAAAATTCGACTTCATCATTTGTAGCTGGCCGATAGTTCAAATAGGGTGCATAACCCGCCATTGTTATTGTTTCCTGTTCGTCAAGCTCCAAAAATTGTATCTCCTTTGATATTATCCGCTTCGACTTGTTTTCAGTCTGTTTTGCATCTTGAATGCTATTTTCGATATAGTACAGGATTCTGGGTATTGATAACGGTTCCTGTTCGTCAATAAGAACGGCACCTTGTTTCAGGTAGGTTAGGTGGTTTTCGAGAATCAGGTCAATAGTAGCTTCCAGAAGTGGATGTCCAGGGCAGATAAATGCGGCAACAGGCTTCCCCTGCACGTTTATAAGTTCCTTGTGGAATGTAATGCGCTCATAGCTTTTCAGAATTGGCTCCCGTGTGCCGATTATTCTATCTCTGTTGCGGATTGCGGCTGGAACATAAAGAACCTGATATCTGCCTTTCTCTTTTTCTGTGAAGGTGCCCCCAAGGGTTTTAAAGGCTGTAAGGAAGAAATCCGCAATAAAGTGGGGTTGAAGCTTCCTTGCTTCCGCCCGTTCCATTTCTTCGCGAATTGCCTGTACATTGGATTTTGTCAGGGTCACTGTATAAAGTGCCCTGTCAGCTAACAAAGTCTGAAGTTTCTGACGGTCAAGTGCAGCATCGACAACCCTATTCAGGTATTCCTTTCGTTCAGGATCATTGCCATAACGGATTGCTTCGATAAGCAGTTCGCGAAGACTTCTATTTTCAAAGGTCATTTCGCCCAAAACATCGAACACCTGCCCGCCCAGAGATGCTCGTTCCTGTTCCAGTTTAGCAAAGAGCTTGTTCCATACTTCGCCTTCTCTTGTCTGATGTGCTACCAAGTTCCAAAGACGACAAACCTCTGTCTGACCAATCCTATGTATTCGTCCGAATCGTTGCTCAAGCCTGTTCGGGTTCCACGGCAGGTCATAGTTGACCATAAGATGTGCCCTTTGCAAATTAATACCTTCGCCAGCAGCATCGGTTGCAACAAGTACCGAAACATTTACGTCCTGCGTAAAGATTTCCTGTGTCTTTCTTCGATCCTCTCTTCCCATCCCGCCCTGAATCGTCACCACCGCTTCCTGATCACCAAACAGTGTGCGAATTCTGTTCGCAAGGTAATTGAGGGTATCCCTATGCTCGGTAAAGATGATCAACTTCCTACGGTTCCCTTGATCATCAAACATCCATTGGTTTTCAGTCAATAGGTTTGAAAGCTCTTCCCACTTTTTATCCGTTCCCGACTTTTTGACTTGTAAGGCAAGGTCTTCCAGCCTTATCAAGGTTGCGATCTCTGCTTCCAACTCCTGAATTGTTCGAGCAGCTGTGGCACGATCAACAAAAGTGTTTTCGATCTGTTCCTGCTCTTCCCCAGTTTCTTCATCAACCAATTCAGTGAGTTCTTCTATATCTTCTGGTGGTAATATTTCATCTTGATGTAAAGCGACCCTGTCTAAGAGTTTTTCTTCTTCCAAGCGGGCTTGAAGTTTTTCTTTACGCCGACATATTGATCTATAAATAGCTTCTGGTGAAGATGCCAGACGCCTTTGTAAAATTGTTAAGGCAAAACCGACAGACCCCTTTCGTCCAGAATCCAGATTATCCGCTCGATTAAACTGATCTCGAACATAACTGGTCACTTCTGCATAAAGTTGCTCTTCCTTGGCTGAAAGATCATATGGAACTGTTTCGGGTATTCTTTCAGGGAACAAGGGTCGACCATCGAATTTTACCAGCTGTTCTTTGAGCAATCTTCGCATAATATCGCTCACATCTACAGTATGGGCGCCATCCCTGAACCTGCCCTCAAACCGATCCCCATCAAGTAATGCCAGAAACAACTGAAAATCCTCTTCCTTACCATTGTGCGGCGTAGCAGTCATTAACAGGAAATGTCGAGTTAATCGGGAAAGCAATTGTCCTAAATGGTATCGTTTGGTATATTTAATTTCACTCCCGAACAGTGAAGCGGACATTTTATGTGCTTCGTCGACAATGATCAAGTCCCATTCTGTTACCGCGAGCTTTTGTTGAAGGTCTTCATCCCTGCTCAATTTATCTAAACGGGAAATCACCAAGTTCTCTTCTGTGAACCAGTTCCCCGTGCGGGAAGCATTTATCTTGTCGTTAGTAAGGATTTCAAAGTTCAGCTGAAACTTTTCATACAGTTCATCTTGCCACTGTTCGGCGAGGTTCCCTGGGCACACGATAAGGCATCGTTTTACGTCAGCCCTGATAATAAGCTCTTTTATGAATAATCCCGCCATTATCGTTTTACCTGCCCCAGGATCATCAGCCAGCAGAAACCTCAACGGCTGACGTGGCAGCATACTATCATATACTGCCGTTATTTGGTGTGGCAAAGGTTCGATCATTGATGTATGAACTGCCATCATCGGATCGAATATGTATGCAAGTTTAATGCGGTAGGCTTCAGAAACAAGTTTGAACAAATCGGCAGGAGCATTAAATCCCCATTGTAGTTTCGAAGGAAGTAACTCTATGTGCGATTCATTATCACGGTAAAGAATTTCGTCATTAACATTACCCAAAGTATCCTTGAATGTAATTTCGACAACATCATTACCATGCCATTTGATATCAATGACGTCTATGGTTTGGTTAGGTATTACCCCAGATAAGATTGAGCCTTTGGCAATTGATTCTAATTTAGTCATTTAGATATAATTGGTAAGAGATAATTGCATTATAAAAAGCATAAGGGTCAAAGTTAGTGAAATCAATCTATCTAATGAGGAAGTTATATAAATGCAGCCAATTTAGAAATCGTCTAAATATGTATTTAAACCCGATTTATATTACTTTTACTAAGTAAACCAGTTTTTTTATGCGATTAACGGATGTTTTTCATAATGAAATAGATACCATTAAAGAGGTAGTGGGGGCTGAATCCGTACAGGAAAAATTGGACAGGTTGGACTACATTTTCAATTTTACCGAAGAAAAGTGGTATCAAAACTTGGAAAGATACGGGACTGTTCGCATTGACAAACTATTAATTGCCGAAGCACCACCTTGGACTGCAACTGGGGAACCAAGGTATTTCTACAATCAGATCGATTCCAAACTACACGAAGATATATGGCACGGAATAATTCCCGACGAGCCATTTCCAGAATCACAAGAAGACACATATCTGATGCTGGCTCAAAGAGGTTTTTTACTGGTAGATAGTTTGCCTTTTGCGATGAAATATAAACCATATCACCGTCGGAAGGCAACTTACAAAAAACTGATCAAGGAGTGTTCCTATTACTGGCTTCATAAGCTCGCAAATCCATCAATGCAGTTCAGTGATACAATCCGTGTTGCCTTTGCTTTTAAACTAAATGCTTTGGCAATCATCGAAGCAATACCTGAACTGCAATTAAGCTCAGAAATTACTATAGCGCTATCAGAATCAATGATCCTTGCTGATGGATCAGGTTTTCCTAAGAAAGCCAAGATAGGTGACTACTTTTGCCCTAAATGATATAGATGGCAAAGGCTTAAAAGTGGATTTTTGGGCAAAAAGAAGCCATTAGACGAACGATCTTCAATGGCGTGGTTTCTGCCAGCCGGGACGATGACGGATAGACTTAAAGAATATAATGGTTATAAATAAACTCCTGCTTGCTATGATAATCAAAAAAAAAAGTGTTTCATAGCAAGAATTTTTGCAACTTGCATTTACTTTAAAAATTCATTACAAGACATTACCAAGAACATTAATCTTTAAATTTTCTTTTATGGCTATTTATGGAGTTGGTGCTTATTACGATAAGGACGTTAGCAAGGAGTTCATTGAAAATTGTATTGTAGGTGTGGGTTGGGATTCAGATGATGCTCCTGAGCTACAGGAATATTTTAAGACACTTAAAACTGGAGATATCGTTTATATAAAGGCTGCTTTTGGCGGCAATGATATCACTGTCAAAGCTATTGGGATAATCAAGGATAATATTATTTTAACCAGGAATGACAATGAGCTTATTGAAACGGGGAGAAATGTTAAATGGCTAAGCACAGAAAAATTTATCATCCCAAAGCCCCAAGAAAAGAACAACGTCAGAAATAATACCGTCTACGAAGAATTTCATCCTAATGTCCAACAAGAAATAATCTCAAGGATTGGGGGGTAATAAGTCAACAATCAATAGATGCAAGCTGGGACGAAAAACGTTTTAACAATTTACACTGATGGTTCCTCGCTTCCGAAACCAAGAAGAGGGGGTATTGGCATTAGATTTATTTACACAGATGCTATTGGAGTTGAGGAAGAAACACAAGATTTTGAAGATTTTGGGTACAGAAGTGCCACAAATAACCAGATGGAACTCTACGCTTGTGTTTATGGGTTGAAACGAGCAATCTATTTGGACTTTCTCCAAAGAATTACCCTGATCGAAATAAGAACCGATTCCAAGTATGTTGTCGACAATTATAAAAGAGCTATTTACCAGTGGAGCAAAAATAAATGGTTGAATAACAATGGGAAACCTATTGAAAATGCAGAACTCTGGAAAGAATTAATAAAGAATGTTCAAAGAATAAAAAAAAGAGTTGAGTTTGTTTGGATCAAAGGACACTCCAAAGACACTCATAATAAAGCAGTCGATAAATTAGCAAAGCAATCTGCAAAACAACCTTTACACAAACCATTAAAGTATGTGGATTTGCGGAGAAAGAAATCACCAAAGTCCACCCAAATAGGTAGCGTCGGGATTTGCGGGCAGCGAATATCGATAAGGATTATTAGCAGCGAATATTTAAGGGTTCAAAAAGTATGGAAATTTAGATATGAGGTAATGTCAAAAAGTAGCCCGTATTATCAAAATATAGATATGATATACTGTGAACAAGTTTTACGAGTTGGACATAATTATTCGGTTAGATTAAATGAGGAGCCTAAAAATCCAATGATTAAAAAAGTCTTTAAAGAAATAGTTAATAACAATTACAGGAATGCGAAATCAAATAATGGTAAATATTTTTTGATACTATGGAAATTCCAGAAATTAGAAGTCTAATCGAACATAACCGAGGGTCTGTTGCTTTTATAATCGGTAATGGTATCAACAGATATTCAAATAATCCTGCTGGTTCATCTTGGGATCAACTTCTTAGTAGATTATGGCAAGAAGTAACAGGGGGTGATCCGTTACACAGACCTGAAGGAATTTCTACCCCAGAGTTTTATGATATTCTTGAGTTGAATAATAGGAATAAGATTAATTTACAAGAACGATTTTGTGCACTAATGGATGAATGGGAACCAAGAGATCATCATTTAAGAATTGTTGAAACGCTTCTTAGATGGGATGTACCCTTAATGACAACTAATTTTGAAAACACACTTGAAAGGGCTTTTAGATTTGAATTATTCCATATTAGAGGGGCTAAATCTTCTGATCGTTATCCTTGGTCTTCTTACTATGGTAACCGCCTTTTAGAGATTCCGACTGATGGATTTGGCATCTGGCATATAAACGGAATGGTAAAGTACCATCGAAGCATAAGACTTGGTCTTAGCCATTATATGGGAAGTGTTGAAAAAGCGCGAAAATTGATTCATAAAGGTGACGATGATAGTTTGTTTCGCGGCAAGAATCAAAACTATTGGCAGGGCTATAACACTTGGCTTCATATGATATTTAACAGGTCATTATTTTTCTTTGGTCTTGATTTGGAAGAAAACGAAACCTTTTTAAGGTGGTTATTAATCGAAAGGTGCAAGTACTTTCAGGCATTCCCTGATAGAAGTCGATTGGGATGGTATCTTATGAAAAGATCGAATGGGGTGAAGAATATTGGTAAGAAGTTTTTCTTAAAAGGAGTTGGAATAGAAGTTATCGAAGTTGACTCATACGATAACATCTATAGAAGCATCTGGGAATAGTAACCTAAATGGGAATAATGACTATTCTGGACCAAACCCTGCCAGTGATTCCGGGCCAAAGTCGGCCAGTGATTCAGGACAAAACCCTAGCAGAACTTTGAGCTGGTCTAATCTGTCAGTTGTAAAACTTATTTATCAATTGAATATAATCCTCTGCTGAGGCATTCATACGTTTCCAAAACATTCTGAAAAAGAAGTCAGGAACTTTAGCAGGTTCCAATCTTGAAGAATAGATTTCATCTTGTATGTCTCTAAGTTTATTTATTCCAATATTTCTTTTGTTTCTAATTATTTCGTCCAAGTAGCTTGAAATTGCTTTTCTTTTGTTTATTGCGGATATGTGTCCACGAATGAGAGTAATGAAATGTGTATAAAAAGAAAGAATTGCGAAGTAAATTAAGAAAATTGTCTTTCCATCTGCATTTATGAAAACAAGAAAAATCCAAAGTGTAATGGAATAAGCCACAACAAATCCTGTCAAACATCCACTAAATAGTTTACGTAGGTCAATATCCCAGCTAGTGTTGGTGTGTTGAAGAACTGCTATCGAAATATTTTTCGGTATCGCTTCTGAGAGATTTAGTGAGTACCAATCTCTAATTTCTTCTCCTTTGTATTGAAGAGATAATTTAGAAACTTCAGCATGGTCCGGTCTCCTAAGAGTAGATTTCCAAGGTAAATTGAATAGGGCTATATCGAACTCTTCTTTTAAAATTGCGCCCTTTGAAGTTTTCCCTTTGAAACTATCTGTAAAAACCAGAACTAAAACAGCAAGAAGAAAAGAACAACCAAATAGTGTAAGCTTTACTCTTTCATCACCAATTATTATATAGGAAATAGGATACGCAAAGGCGAGGAAAATAAAAAAAATAGAAATTTTATTTTCTCCTGCTTTGGCCTTGGAATAAGCTACTGTTGAAGCTTTAAGCAGTTTGATATTTACAGGTTCATTCTGATAGTTGAGTATTGAATTCATTTTCTGTTTTTTTATTCCATTCAGGAAATTCTGGGTTTTCTTGAACAATTTTTAAAACTATTTCTAAAAGATAACCGGGTAAAGTGTTTGGGTTTTTATCTTCTTCTGCAGCCATTTCTTCGGCTGCAATCAAAGCAGTTTCTCTTAAATCCGGATGTCCCAAAGCAAGTCTAATGTGGTCGCCCTTGTGGGCTTCACCATATATTTGTTTTATTTCAATGGCAACTTCTCTTTTCCAATTTTTAAGAATTTGCTCACAAACAGCTTTTATTTCATCAGGGTGTGAACGAAAACTGCAAAGCACTTTTACAAAAAAGTTTATATTTTTTTTGTTTCTCCAATTACTTATATAATATCAGTAGTGTCCACTAAAGTTTTTTAAAATACGTTATAACAGTCTATTTATAAGATATATACAACAGTTTATTCAACGTGTCGATTTGAATTTGTAAATAGTATCCGATTTGCTAAATCGGGTATAATGAACGAAGGAAAATATGTTTTCAGCCAACTCGTAGAATTTCTGCCTAAAAGGGTTTTTGATTGTATCGTAATGAGATATCAAGGGGACAAATACATTAAGTCGTTCAGTTGCTGGAATCAGCTTCTGATCATGATGTATGGTCAGTTGGCTGGGTGTGAAAGCCTTAGAGAGCTCGTCTGTGTTACAACTGCACATACCCCAAAATCTTACCATCTTGGATTTGGCAAATCTGTTATAACTCGCAGCAATCTTGCCAAGGCTAATGCAAACAGGGACTGCAAGGTCTTTGAGGAATTTGCCTATAAAATGATTTCTATTGCCCAAGGGAAGCGTATTACCAAGGAATTTGAAATTCCCGGTCGGTTCTATGCCTTTGATTCCACAACGATTGATCTGTGCCTGAGTCTTTTCTGGTGGGCTAGCTTTCGCAAGACGAAAGGTGGGATCAAAGTACATACCCTTTTTGATGTCGTCACCCAGATCCCGGCTTTTCTCCACATCACGGCAGCTAAAGTCCATGATATGAATGCCATGGATGAGATTCCGTATGAACAGAATGCTTACTACATTTTTGATAGGGCTTACTTTGATTTGGCACGCCTTTTTACTATTAACAGTATTGGAGCCAACTTTGTAATCCGGGAGAGAGGTAACCTTCAATATGAAATCATTGAGGGAGAGGACCTTCTTGAAAGTCCTGACAACATTCTCTATGATCAGACGATACGACTTACCGGACAACAAACTGGTAAAAAATACCCGAGTCTTCTTCGCCGTGTGGGTTACTTTTCTGTGGAACACAAAAGGACTTTTACCTACCTGACTAACAACTTTGAAATCAGTTCTAAACATGTTGCACTGCTGTACAAGAACAGGTGGCAGGTGGAATTGTTCTACAAATGGATTAAACAGCATCTGCATATTAAATCCTTCTGGGGTGTAACTGAGAATGCTGTCAGAATCCAAATTTATTCGGCGATCACGGCTTATTGCCTGGTCGCCATTGTCGAACATGATCTTCGACTTAATCGCAGCACTTTTGACGTTCTCCGTATCTTGAGCATGTCGCTTTTTGACAAAACTCCGATCAGAGAACTCTTTGAACGAGCGGAACCAATGGGTGATATTGTTGAAAATGGAAACGTTCAATTGTGCTTTAATTTTTAGTGGACACTAGTGATATAATATAAACAATTGCCTTTCCATATAGCAATGTTATGGAAAGGATATCCGACTATGATATTCAATCGTCGAAAATATAAAGAACTATCCCTTTCATGTTTATGTTGATGAAATTGATTTATTATTTCAGTTACTAATTCGTTTACTCTACTGGGATAAGTAGCTTCATTTGAAAAAAAACGAAGGGCTTGAAACATCATTGTATCTTTTTTACTATCCCAGTCATAATCATCTAATATTTTAGTAGCTGCTTTGTGTTTGGCTTTTTCAATTTTTTGTTTTGATGTTTCATCGTAACCTTTCTGATGAAAGGCGGCAACTACTATATCATGTTGAAGTAAAGTAATGTCAGGGGCAGCCAATATTTTAATAGCTGCTTTGTGTTTGGCTTTTTCAATTTTTTGTTTTGATGTTTCATCGTAACCTTTCTGATGAAAGGCGGCAACTACTATTTCAG
>Ga0116171_10002329_pt1 | contig 18062 bp, 17 predicted proteins | sample AD_JPNHW2_MetaG_FD_89798 | JGI IMG/M metagenome (GOLD analysis project Ga0116171, IMG submission 89798) | Active sludge microbial communities of municipal wastewater-treating anaerobic digesters from Japan - AD_JPNHW2_MetaG | ecosystem: Engineered > Bioreactor > Anaerobic > Digestate | place... | reverse complement strand
GGGGAAACGGATGGGTCATGGGGGGCCTGGCGCTTTTGATGAGCGAACTTCCTGCTGATTATCCTGAGAGGCCTTTTTATGAGAATCTGTTCAGGGAGATGGCCGAAAAAATAATCTCAATTCAACAGGCCGACGGGCTCTGGAGAGCAAGCCTCCTCGACCCTGAATCATTTCCCGGCGGAGAAGCAAGCGGGTCAGGCTTTTTCACATTTTCGCTTGCCTGGGGAATAAATAACGGACTCCTCGAAAGGGAAAAATACCTTCCTGCTGTTATTAAAGCCTGGAGTGGACTTAACGGCCTGATACAGCCTGACGGACATGTAGGGTGGTGCCAGCCGATCGGCGCCGATCCAAGGAAAAACTTCTCGGCAGAAAGCTGGGAGGTTTATGGAACCGGAGCTTTTCTTTTAGCCGGAAGTGAAGTTATTAAGCTGGGGATTAAGTAAGCTCCTCGGGAAGAGCTTAAAAAAGCGCCGGGAAGCAGAACAGATCCATGCTTCCCGGCATTTTTTCTAATTATCGGATGCCATCAGAAGAAATGGCTTCATCTCGAAACTGTGATAGAATGGCCTCAGCCTGTCTGTATTGTAATGCTCTGAAACCTTAACGATCTTCTTTGACGAAGTAACAACGTCGATAGGAACATTATCATACCTGCCGTTCTTAAGGACCACAATCCTGCCATGCACACCCTTAAGTATCAGGTCGAGAGCCAGGTTGCCATAAGCCATAGGAACAATTGAATCGAGAGAATCGGGATCTCCTCCGCGAACCATATAACCCAGTTTCTGGTTGATGATGTTTATCTGTTTACCATGGTTGAATTTTCCGGAAAGATCTTTTATTCTCTGTGAAACAACATCGCCTATTCCTCCCAGCTTGGCATGTCCGTATGCATCTCTTTCACTGTCGGAGAAGATCATTTCGCCGCCTTTGAACATTGCTCCTTCTGAAACCAGTACGATTGAATACTTGCTTGGATTACTATTTCTGTCCTCAACGAGCAGCTGTGTAAGCTGTTCAATATCAAATTTATATTCAGGTATCACACATCTGTTTGCCGAACCGGCCATTGTTGGCAGCATGGCCGTGAAGCCTGCATAGCGGCCGAAGACTTCCAGTACCATGATCCTTTCATGCGATCCTGCCGAGGTTCTCAGTGTGTTTGTCATCTGAATAGTACGTGATACGCATGTGCTGAACCCTATGCAATAGTCCGTGCCCGGAACATCGTTGTCCATTGTTTTCGGGATTGCAACCACGTTGACTCCTTTTTTGTAAAGGTGTACTCCGTAGCTGAGAGTATCATCGCCACCTATCGGAACAAGGTAATCGACATTAAGCCATTCCAGGTTTTTGATGACTTCTGGTGTGAGGTCATTTTTTTCTGCATTATAGATATTCTGCAGATGCTCGGGAACGCTCGACTTCGACATGTGGCTGGGCCTTGTCCTCGATGTATGAAGGAAGGTACCACCTGTACGACCCGCCCTGTTCACAATGTCGTCAGTAAGAGGGATATAATTGTTGCTGTTATCGAATTTAGGATCCCTGATTATTTCGGTAATACCAGCCCATCCTCTTCTGAGACCTATTACCTGGTATCCTTCCCTGTTAGCACGAATAGTCACCGCCCTGATGGCCGGATTAAGTCCGGGAACGTCTCCCCCGCCTGTAAGGATTGCTATTATTCCCTTTGTTTTCTTGATATTAACCGCCATGTTTTGTTTTTTTACTGCTGCCATTTTAATGAAATTTTGAGACCCTAAAAGTATAACATTTTAATATTAATGCAAATATCTATTTCAGAACGCCATTCATTATCAGTTTTAGCTTAATAGTGTCCATAGATTTTGTACTTTCACCCATAATTTGAAATACCAATGAGCAGCTATCCGGATAAACCAGGCGCCGGTGTTCTCATCGCCGGAGGCAGCGGACTGATCGGAAGATATCTGACATCACTGCTTCTCTCCAGAGGTTATGCTGTTTCACATCTTTCCAGAAAGCAGGATAATTTTGGCAGGGTACGTGTCTACAGGTGGGATCCCGAAAGAGGAATAGCTAATTCTGCATATTTTGAGGGCTCGGGATATATCATCAATCTTTCGGGAGCAAACATTGGCGAAAAAAGATGGACACCGGAAAGAAAAACAGAGATCGTAAACAGCCGCACAGGTACGACAAAGCTGCTTTATAAAATTGTCACTGAGAATAATATAAAACTGAAGGCATATATCTCTGCCTCGGCGGTCGGTTATTATGGTTCGGCGGCTAACGGAAAGATCTTTACGGAAACTGATCCTCCGGGTTCAGATTTTCTTGCGGAGACCTGCAGGCTGTGGGAAGAAACTGCAGACAGGTTTGAGAAAACGGGTATAAGAACGGTTAAGATCAGGAGTGGCGTAGTAATTGAAAAAAATGACAGCGCCCTGTCAAAGCTGATGATGCCTGCCAGGTTCGGTTTTCTTGTTCAGACAGGAAACGGGAGACAATATATGCCGTGGATCCATATCAGCGATCTGTGCGGTATCTACCTGAAGGCAATTGAAGATCAGACACTTTCCGGATCATTTAACGGTGTTGCGCCATCGCATATTACACATGGGGATTTTGTCAGGATTCTTGCCCGGGTATTAGGGAAGCCGGTTTTGCCTGTTCCGGTTCCTGCTCTTTTCCTCAGGGCAGCAATGGGTCAGATGGCTGATGTTGTACTGAAGGGGAACAGGGTATCGGCAGAAAAGATAATAAAAGCGGGATATAAATTTACTTTCCCCGGGGCAGAGGAAGCACTTAAGGATGTTTTAGCTTATTGATTTTGATAAACAGGATTTTATAAATAGTCGGTTATCCAATCCTCGACATTGTCTCAAGCCGGCCTATATCAGATATTTCGATCGTCTTACCATTGACTTTGAGGATGCCGTCTTTTTTAAAATCAGACAGGGTACGTATGACGTTTGCCGAGCTCATCCCTATAAAGTCAGCTATCTCCTGCCTCGACACAGGAAGATCGAAAACCCTTGTTCCGTAGATTTCATTCGCGAAGTAGAGAAGAATATATGCTACCCTTCCGGCAAGGTTTCTCTGCCGGATGTCGAGAGTCTGGATTATGATCTTCTCATTGACCTTGGAGATCTTTGAAAGCAGGCCCATGGCAAATGATCCGTTGGCAAGAGATATCTTCCTGATAAAGTCCAGCTTCACGGCACATACAACAGAGTCTTCAACAGCCGCCACAGAATAGCTGTATCTTTCATCGGAGAAAATATTAATGTTGCTGACAAATTCAAAAGGCTTTGTTATGGTGATCACCTGTTCTTCACCAGTGGAGGTTGTCCGGTATAACTTTACCAGCCCGCTCTTGAGATACTTGAAATACACTACAGGATCTCCCTCACGGTGAATGAGTTCCCCTTTGGCAAAGGAAAATTCATGCTTGTTATTGCACAGATCCTGCACTTCCTGGTCATTCAGAAGAGAAAAAACAATATTTCTGAATTCACAATTCTCACAGATGCATTTCCGGTCCATCAGGGTAATAACAGATTTGATTGCAAATTTAAGTTTTTATTAAAACACTTCATTCTCCCTATTTGTTTATATTTGAAATGTTCCCCTGTCTTTCTCAACAGAAACAGGTAATCGATGATTATGAGAACCGATTATCATATACATACTACATTCAGCGATGGGAAGGCTGCTCCCGAAGATTATATTTCTGCAGCCCTGGCAGCAGGTATTTCTGAAATAGGATTTTCCGAGCATCTTTCGCTTTTCAGGGAAAACCAGACATGGTGCATGGATCCCTCAAATGTGCCAGCCTACCTGGAACATCTGCACGATCTGAAGATCAGGTCGGAAAAGGTGATCATTAAAAGCGCACTTGAAATCGATTATTTTGAAGGTAAAGAGAAGGAGATTGCTCTTTTTCTCGATAAATATGATCTTGATTACAGAATTGGTTCTGTTCATTACCTGGGCGAAAGAACAGTGGACCTTGGACCTGAATTCTACGAGGGGAAAAATGTTGATGCGCTGTATGAGTCTTATTTTGAAACTGTTGCAAAGGCCGTCGCCTCGGGGTTGTTCGATATTATAGGGCATTGCGATCTCATCCGGATCTACGGCTACAAACCTTCGTATGACCCGGAACCATTGTACAGAATGGTGGCGGAGACAATGAAAAAACACGATGTTGCCTTTGAGCTTAACACGAACGGGAGAAACAGGCCGCTGGCAGATTTCTACCCCGACAGGAGGTTTTTGCACATTTTCAGGGAGAACAATATTGCTGTTTGCATAAACTCCGATGCACATTTCCCGGCAAGAGTGGGTCAATATTTCGATGAAGCCCGCGATTTGCTCAAATCGGCAGGATACACCGAAGTGGCACACTACACTTCGCGGAAGAGATCAATGATCCCCATCTGAAAAGAACACGGCATTTTCAGCCGAGCATGTGTTCGAGAAAGATCTTCACCCCTATTGCGATAAGGATCACCCCGCCGACAACCTCTACCCGTTGTCCCAGCCTTGTCCCGGCCGACTTCCCGATCCTGATGGCAGTCATCGAAGCAATAAATGTCACAGCCCCGATAATGACCCCGGAAAGCCATATCTGCATCTTCAGAAGGCCGAAGCTGATGCCAACGGCAAAAGCATCAATACTGGTACCAATTGCAACAGTGATAAGCTCCCTGGTCCTGGTATAATCCCTTGGTTTACCATTTTCTTTCCTGGTAATTCCCTCAACGATCATTCTGATCCCCAGGAAGCAGAGAAGCACCAGGGCCACCCAGTGATCGGCACTCATAATAAAATCACTCACCAGCGACCCTAAGAAATACCCCATAACAGTCATTCCTGCCTGGAATATCGCAAGTACAATTGCAACACGTGAAGCCTGCCAGAAGAGAATTTTATTCTGTACGACCCCGAAAGAAAGAGAGACAGCAAATGTGTCAAATGATAATCCCAGGGCGATAAGAAATATTGTGAGGAAATCCATCGGGTTAAATTTAAACGGCAAAGATAATAAAAGCTCACCTGCCGCTTTTAAAATTGAATCTCTATATTTGGCACGGGTAAATAAGTTATTATGAGGGCTGTTATTCAGCGTGTAAGCAGTGCATCCGTTTCAGCAGGAAACAGGTGTTTATCAGAGATCGGACGAGGACTGGTCATCCTGGTGGGAATTGAGGAGGAAGATTCTGAGGTTGATGCCGGCTGGCTTGCAGCAAAGATAGTTCAGCTGCGCATTTTCGACGACAATAACGGGGTCATGAACCTGCCGGTTACCGATGCGGCAGGAAGTATTATGGTGATAAGTCAGTTCACCCTTCATGCTAAAACAAAGAAGGGGAACAGACCCTCATATATTAAAGCCGCACGACCGGAAAAAGCAAAGCCTCTTTATGAGTTCTTTGTTAATAAAATAACAGAGCTCACAGGAAGGGAAACGGCCACAGGAGAATTCGGAGCCATGATGGACGTGGCGCTGGTGAACAATGGTCCGGTAACAATAATCATAGATACTAAAGAAAAGGAATAGCATACTTTGTGAGCAATGGAGGATACCCGCGTGAAAAATGATGAGCGCAGCCTGAAAAGGTCAGTCATGCTTGTAGCGACTTTTGCAGCCTTTCTTACACCCTTCCTGGGATCAGCTGTCAACCTTGCACTGCCGGCAATCGGAAGTGAATTCAATACAAATGCAATCAGCCAGGGGTGGGTTATCAGCAGCTTTATACTTGCCTCTGCGTTGTTTCTCCTGCCTTTCGGAAGACTGGGTGACATTATCGGAAGGAAGAAAGTTTTTACCTGGGGAATATCTCTTTTTACCCTGTCCACTTTTCTTATCATCTTCTCGTGGAACATTACCTCGCTTATCGCATTCAGGATACTGCAAGGTTTTTCGAGCGCCATGATCTTTGGAACAAGCCTGGCCATCATCACCTCCGTTTTCCCTCCCGGCGAGCGCGGACGCGCTATGGGCATCAACATCACTGCAGTCTATTTTGGTCTCTCTGCCGGTCCTGTGATCGGAGGGTTTCTTACCGAAACGCTGGGCTGGAGAAGCATTTTTGCAGCCCTGGTACCGGTCGGGCTGGTCTCCCTCTATTTCATTCTTAAAAAAATGAAAGGCGAATGGGCCGAAGCCAGGGGAGAGAGGTTCGACTGGAAGGGATCGGTGATTTACGGCGTTGCCCTTTCGGCATTCATGTATGGATTTTCGAAACTTCCTTCGGCAACAGGATGGATCCTGCTGCTGGCAGGGATAATACTTGCAGCACTCTTCATCCTGTTCGAGGAGAGAACTGATTTCCCGGTATTTGATATCAGGCTTATTATCAGGAACAGGGTTTTCGCCTTTTCAGGCCTTGCCGCACTGATACATTATTCTGCCACCAGTGCCACAGGTTTTTTCATAAGCCTGTACCTGCAGTATCTCAAGGGTTTTGATGCCAGGAGCGCCGGCCTGATTATGATATCACAGCCCATTGCTATGGCGATTCTTTCACCGCTTGCAGGAAGGCTCTCCGACAAAAAGAATCCGGGTATAATTGCATCAGTCGGCATGGGGCTGACAGGAACCGGCCTGCTGCTGCTTTGTTTTATCAACTCCGAAACACCTGTTTATGTCTTAATCCTGCTTCTACTGTTAATGGGTGTCGGTTTCGGGCTCTTCTCCTCGCCTAATTCAAATGCCATCATGAGCTCTGTTGAGAAAAAACACCTCGGTATTGCCTCGGGTGTTGTGGGTACGATGAGAATGGTGGGGCAGATGATGAGTATGGGTATTGCCATGATGCTTATTGCCCTTTTCATGGGGAAACAAAAAATTGATCCTGCAACATTCCCCCAGCTTATGAAAGCAATAAAAACAGGATTTATTATTTTTTCAATTCTCTCCGTGCTGGGAATTTTTGCCTCGCTGGCAAGAAACGATAAGTTAAAAAGGAAATAAATTAGTTTTGAAAACAAAAAGCATTAAATTGACCCTGTCTAAATTCCTGTGATTTTCTAACCGGATCGTTTTAAAAGTAACTGTATGACAAAGCTTTATGAAAAACTGGTAAAATCAATTCCTTCAGAATCCGAGATCAGGAAGGGGCTTAAGAATGCGTCTCTCGCCCTGCCGGAAAATCCGGGTAAACATCTCCTGATGGAGATCCTGAACCTCATTGATCTTACAAGCCTTAATACTACTGATTACAAGAGCAATATTATCAGGCTTACAGGAACGGTTAACAGCTTCCAGGGACGGTTTTCCAATATTCCCAATGTAGCAGCGATTTGTGTTTATCCTAATTTTGTATCGGTGGTAAAGGAAAAGCTCACTGCCAAAAATGTTAAAATAGCCGCTGTGGCAGGATCGTTTCCCACATCACAGACATTCAGAAGTATCAAGATCACCGAATGTAAAATGGCTGTCGACGCCGGTGCCGACGAAATTGATATTGTAATTCCGCTGGGGGCTTTCCTGGCAAAGGATTATACTTTCGTTGCAGAAGAGATCCGTGAAATCAAAGAGGCTGTCGGAACCCGGCATCTAAAGGTGATTATTGAATCAGGGCTCCTGGGCGATTATGAACAGATATACAGGGCATCGACCATTGCCATGGATGCCGGCGCAGACTTTATAAAGACCTCAACAGGGAAAGTAAACGTTTCAGCCACTCCCGAGGCGGCTTATGTTATGTGCAGGGCCATATCAGATTTTTATTCCGAAACAGGTATCCGTGTCGGTTTTAAGGCTGCAGGAGGCATTGTATCTGCACAGGATGCTTTGCTGTATTATCATATCGTTGCCCGGTCACTTGGCAAAGAATGGCTGAGCAATAAGTACTTCAGGATCGGGGCAAGCCGTCTTGCAAACAATATACTCTCTGAAATTGCCGGCGAGCGCCATGAACATTTCTGATCAGGAAGCCGCACACTCTTTCCGGCAAAATAATTTCCCCGACACCTTTCCGGTATCTGAAAGAAGCCGCATCTCGGATATCACCTTCAGCGATTCAGCGAATATAATTACACGTATCGGGGAAAACAGGACCGGGGGATTTCCTTACAAATTCATTGAGAAAAACAGGATTCGCGAACAGGAGTTCAGGAACAGCCTTGTTACAAAGCTAAAAGAAGGAGAAGATCTGAATAAGAGCCTTTTTCACGACGACTGGATAGTTTTTATAATTCTGGTTTCGGCATTCTTTTATGCTTCTGTACATTCCTTTTCACGACGGTTTTTCCCGGGAATACTCCGTTTCCTGCTTCTTAAGGGCGTTGGTGAGCCTGAATCGAGAGACACAGGTGTGATCTTTCACTGGCAATCGACAGTGATCAATACCATTTCGTTTATGACCATTGCCCTGTTTGCATACTTTGCTGCCTGTCACTATGGATTCATGCCGGCGGAATTTAATGGTCTCCTCGCATGGCTGATCGCTTTCGGGATAATCATTATTTCCATAACGGGCCGACATATCATCAGCCTGGCTGCCGGTAAAATGAGCGGCGAAAAAGAAGTTTTTGATGAATATACGGTTACTGTCTATCACTTCTACCGTTACCTGGCCCTGGCTATGTTCATAATTGTCATTCTGATATCTTATACTGATATTTTTCTTCCGAAAACACTAATAATCTCCGGTTTTATTTCATTTGCAGTGCTTTATCTTATCCGTATTATCAGGCTCTTTTTAATTTTTCTGAAAAGGAGTGTTTCTATTTTGTATTGGATTTTATACCTTTGTGCGCTGGAATTTTTGCCTGCGGCCGTTACCATAAAACTAGCAGCGGGCCTGTTTTAGAACAGCATAGGGTATTTAGCAGAAGGTGAAACTAAAACTGTAAGGATTTGAAAATAAGGAAGATTTTAGTGTCTCAGCCAGAACCGATGAATCCGAAATCTCCATATTTCGACCTGGCTAAAAAATACAACCTGAAAATAGACTTTAAACCATTCGTACAGGTTGAGGGAATCCCGGCAAAAGATTTCCGCCATCAGAAAATCAATGTGCTTGATTTTACTGCAGTGGTGTTCACAAGTAAGACAGGCATCGACCATTTCTTCAGAATATGCAGCGAGCTGAGGATTGCTGTGCCCGACAACATGAAGTATTTCTGCATTACCGAAAACGTGGCTTTCTACCTTCAGAAGTATATCGTTTACCGGAAACGCAAAATATTCCATGGGAAAGCCAAATTCCAGGACCTTATCGACATCATTATTAAACACAGGGAAGATAATTTCTTTGTCCCGCTCTCAGAGCCGCACAATGCAGAGATACCCGACCTGCTCGACAAGAACGGTATCAAATATACCATAGGCACACTTTACAAGACAATAAGCAGCCATTTCTCAAATAATCCCGGGGAATTCGACTACGATATACTTGTATTCTACAGCCCTTCGGGAATAAAGTCGCTCAAGGAGAATTTCCCTGACTTTATACAGGGAGAAGTGAAGATTGCTGCCTTCGGGCCAACAACTGCATCGGCCGTGGAACAGGAAGGTTTACGGCTCGATATTAACGCTCCAAATCCAAAAGCTCCTTCCATGACTATGGCCCTTGATAACTTCCTCAAGGATTTCAACAAGAATTCCAGGTAGCATCTGCAGCCTGTCAGCTGTGGACAGGATTTATCACCCTGCCCGGAACATTAACGCCTAATCAATATGAATCTCCAGGCGCTTACATTCAGAAAAGCAGAAAGACTTTGCAGCAGGGATGCATTTACAAAGCTTTTCGACGATGGCAATATACTCTATACAAAATCGTTCAGGATTATATGGAGACCGTCGTCAGGATCTGCACCGGCACAGGCACAGGCTGCCTTCAGCGTAGGAAAGAAAAACTTCCGGAAAGCTGTCGACAGAAACCTTCTGAAACGAAGAATGAGAGAAGCCTACAGGCTTGAGAAAAAGAGACTCTATGACCACCTGGATAAGATAAACCTGAAAATTTCTTTGATAATTATTTACAGGGAAAACACTATTAACAGTTTCGCCGGCATAAGCCAGCAAATTGCCCTTGCGATCGACAAGCTTTGTATTGACCTTAATGAAAAGCATAAAACTATATAATCACCCGCCCGCACTCTATTAAAAAGATTACGATGAAAAAAATAAAAACCCGCTTACTGATAATTTCCGGATTTATAATTCTCACGGCAGTTACAACAGGATTCCTGGTAACACAGGAGACACGCGATTTCAGAATTGCAAAAAACCTTGATATTTTTTACTCTATGTTCAGGGAGCTGAACACTTTTTATGTCGACGAAATAAATCCGGATAAAATCATCCGGACGGGTATCGATAATATGCTGAAAACCCTTGATCCCTACACAGTCTATTATCCTGAATCCGACGCCGAAGACTTTGCTTTGCTTACAACAGGCAAATACGGAGGCATAGGTTCGCTTATCAGGGGAGGAGGAGAATATGTGGTCATAAACGAGGTTTATAAAGGTTTCCCTGCCGATATAGCAGGAATAAAACCGGGCGATCAGATCTCAAAAGTAAACGGTGTCTCCCTGAAGGATATATCGTCAGACAAGGTGAGCGATATGCTGAAAGGAAATCCCGGAAGTGAAATCTCAGTGTCAGTCCTCCGGAACGGGAAGGAGAAAGAGTTTACAATGAAGCGGGAAAGGATTTCCATTCCGCCTGTGCCCTATTATGGCATGATAGATTCAAAAACAGGATATATCAGATTTTCGTCTTTTACCCAGGAGTGTTCCCAGGATGTCAGGAAGGCACTCCTTGATCTTAAGAACAGTAATCCCCAGCAGATAATCCTGGACCTCCGTGGCAATCCCGGGGGCATTCTTACCGAAGCTGTCGAAATAGTCAACCTGTTTGTAGGACCGGGAAACATGGTCGTCTCCACAAAGGGTAAAGTGAAACAGTTTGATGAAGATTTTAAAACGACAAAGAGCGCCGTCGATGAAAAAATTCCTCTTGCCATCCTTATAAACAGGGGATCGGCCTCGGCATCTGAAATTGTTGCAGGAGCCATCCAGGATCTCGACAGGGGCGTTATCGTCGGACAAAGGTCGTACGGGAAAGGACTGGTACAGGTATCGCGTCAGCTGAGCTATAATTCACAGCTCAAAGTCACAACGGCAAAATATTATATTCCAAGCGGAAGATGCATACAGGCACTCGACTTTTCACATCCTAACGAAGATGGCAGCGTTGGTTATATTCCCGATTCGCTAATATCAGAATTCCGGACAAAAAACGGCCGTATAGTAAAAGATGGCGGGGGAATTACTCCCGATATTGAAAGCCTGCCTGAAACACTCAGCCAGATCTCTGCCGAGCTCTACCTGAGAAACCTGATATTTGACTTTGCCACACAATATTACTGGAACAACCCTGATCTGAAAACTGCCGACGATTTCAACTTCACCGACAAAGATTATTCCGATTTCAGAAATATGCTTTTAAACCGCAGCTTCAGCTACAGCACGTTCACAGAAACCTCTCTTAACCAGCTTATTGAAACAGCCAAGAAAGAAAAGTATTATGAACTCCATGAGGAGCTCTTCCTACAGCTCCGGAAAGAAGTTTCACACAGCCTCGATCATGATCTGACCGTTTTCAGGCCTGAAATTACGGAGCTTCTGGAAGAAGAAATAATCAGCAGGTATTTCTATGAAGCCGGAGCAATAGCTTTTGGCCTCAAAGACGACGAACAGCTCCTGAAGGCCCTCGAAATCCTCGGAAACCAGTCGGAATATAACAGGATTCTGAGCCGCGGTGCAGCGATGACTACTTCTCCTGATAAAATAACAGGAACAGGGATCAGCAGTGCCCGGTTTTCAGTTTCAGAGCCTGGAGAGAGTGTTTAAGCCTTTTTTTCGTTGATCCACTCATGGGAGAGGTCGTCAAAGATCTCCTTTTTCCAGACCGGCAGCCTCTCCTTGATAAGTTCAACTGTCATTGAGCAGGCATCAATGGCCTGTCGCCGGTGGCCCGCCGAGACAAGTATGAGCAGTGATATTTCTCCTGCGTTCACCAGCCCGGTGGAATGAAGTATGGCAATGTCGCGTACATCGGAAAACCCGCTTAAAACTTCCTCTTTGATCTTTTTTGCTTCCAGGGCAGCCATGTCGCCATAAGCAGTGTATTCTATTGCTCGCACCCTCTTCATCCCTTTTTCGTCGGCACGGACCCTCCCCACAAAAAGAGATTGTCCGCCCCTGTCATTATGGCTCCCGGAAAGATTCATTACTGATAAGATCATTTCCCCGGTAATTGGTCCTTCAATTAAAACATTCTTCTCCATCAGCTCAATATTTTCAGCCCCCGGCAAATGGCGGCAGGAATGCTACTTCATCATTATTTTTCAACTGCGGTTCTTCATTCTGCAGTACGCTGTTAACCGCTATCCTGTAAGTATAATGCACAAAATCGGGATATTCATCATTTATCCTCTGCATGAGGTGGCTGAATGAAATGATACCGCTGTATTGCCTGAACATGGTTTGTGTTACCTCTGCCAATACTCCGAAATAAAGTACTTTGATCTCCATGAGTTAATTTTCTCTTTTGAATCTCTGCTCAATCTTTGCGCCGTTTCAGTATTGCTCCTTTCTGCTTCTATGCCAGTTTGCCGCTATTTTGCCTCATACCAGTTTTTCCCTGTTCCTGTGTCAACCTTCAACGGAATATCCAGTTTTACCGCAGCTGACATTTCATGAACCACCATCTCCCTTAACATTTCAAGTTCTGATTCCGGAACCTCAAAGATCAGTTCGTCATGCACCTGGAGGATCATCTTTGACCTTATGTTTTCTTCCCTGAGCCTCCTGTCGATATTCACCATTGCAATTTTTATAATATCGGCAGCGGTACCCTGTATAGGTGCATTTATAGCATTCCGTTCAGCATTTCCCCTGACAACCTGGTTCCGTGAATGTATATCGCGCAGGTATCTTCTCCTGCCGAACATTGTGGTCACATAACCTGCTTCCCTGGCTTTTCTTATGCTTTCATCCATATATGTTTTTACTCCGGGGTATGAAGCAAAGTATCCGTCGATAAGTTCTTTAGCCTCTTTGCGCCCTATCGTCAGCCGTTCTGAAAGTCCGAATGATGATATCCCGTAGATGATCCCGAAGTTTGCCGTTTTGGCCCTGCTTCTCATTTCGCGTGTTACATCCTTAAGTTCTACACCGAAAATCTTGGAAGCTGTTGCAGCATGTATATCGTTTCCCGACAGAAAATCGTCTATCATGCTCTTGTCCCTGCTGAGATGTGCCATCAGCCTCAGCTCAATCTGGGAATAGTCGGCAGCAAAAAAGAGATGTCCTTTCTCCGGTACAAAAGCTTTTCTTATCTCTCTTCCCCTTTCATCGCGCACCGGGATATTCTGAAGATTGGGATTATTTGAACTGAGCCGGCCCGTGGCAGCTACTGTCTGGTTGAATGATGTATGTATTCTTCCTGTTTTCCTGTCGACAAGCTGCGGCAGTGCCTCAACATAGGTTGTGAGAAGTTTTTTTAATCCCCTGTATTCCAGAACCTTGTCGACGACAGGGTGCTTGGGCGCCAGCCTCTGAAGAATCTCTTCATTTGTCACAAACTGTTTTGTACTGGTTTTCCTGGCATTATCATCAAGCTTAAGCCTCAGGAAGAGGATGTCGCCGAGTTGTTTTGGCGATGAAATATTGAATTCCGTTCCGGCGAGAGTATAAATCTCCTGTTCAAGACCGATTATATCTTCCCGTAGTCCCGAGGTTATAGACAGCAGTTCTTCTGTATCGAGCTTCACCCCTGCCCTTTCCATCCTGGCCAGCACGGGAATGAGCGGCATCTCGATGGTTTCCGAAAGACTTGACAGACCTTCCCTGATGATCCCCGGCTCAAAAGAGTTTTTAAGCTGCATGGTAACATCGGCGTCTTCAACTGCATATTCCCTGAGCTTATCGATATCGGCCGACCTCATGTTTTTCTGAAACGATCCCTTCTCTCCAATCAGTGATTCGATGTGTACCGGGCTGTAGGAGAGATAGGTTTCGGCGAGCAGGTTCATATTGTGCCTCATGTCAGGCTCGAGCAGGTAATGAGCGATCATCGTGTCAAAAAGAGGACCCTTGACCTCGATGCCGTAATTTGACAGCACCTGGATGTCGAACTTAATGTTCTGTCCGATTTTCCTTATCGCGTCATTTTCCAGAAGAGGCCTGATAATTTCCAGTGTTCTTTTTGTCTCGTCATGCTGACCGGGAAAATGGACCATATAGCCCTTACCTTTTTCCCACGAAAAAGATATGGCAACTATTTCCGAATCGAGTGGATTTATGCTTGTTGTTTCAGTGTCGAAACAAATCTCTTTTTGTTCGAGGGCAAGCCTTACGAAATCCTTCAGGGCCTCTTCACCTGAAATAAGTGTATACTCATGCGGCGTGCTCTCAATTGTTGCCAGCCTGGTCTGAACAGGCTCAGCCGCGGGGGATGAGAACAAAGATCCCTGGGTTGCGTCTGCCGCAGGTAATTCCGTGGTGCCTGTCGCGGGGATTGCCTGAACCGGCTTCTCCTTTTTGTCGATCTCTGAAAGGATCCTTGCTGCAACGGTTCTGAATTCGAGCTCCTCAAACAGCTCCCTCAGCTTAACTATGTCGGGGATCTCTGTCCGGAGGGCTGTTTCATCAAGAATCACCGGAGCATGTGTATCAATGGTGGCAAGTTTCTTTGAGAGCTCAATTTTTTCGGTGTTTGTTTCTATGATCTCCTTCAGTTTGCCTTTCAGTTCGCATGTGTGCCGGAATAGTTCCTCAACGGAGCCATATTCCGAGACCAGCTTCATAGCTGTTTTGGGGCCCACCCCGGGTGCGCCGGGAATATTGTCGGAAGTGTCTCCCATCAATGCAAGTATGTCAATTACCTGCCGTGGCCTCTCTATCCCGAATTCCCTTTTAATATCCTCCACTCCCCACTGAACCGATTCATTGCCGCTCCGGGAGGGTTTGAACATCATCACATTTTCAGAGACTAGCTGTGCAAAATCCTTGTCGGGGGTCATCATAAAGGTTTCGAATCCCATTTCTGATGCCTGTCTGGCCAGGGTGCCTATCACATCATCGGCTTCATAGCCGGGACAATCGATAACAGGAATATTGTATGCGCCGATGAGTCTCTTGATATAAGGGACCGCCTTCTTAATATCCTCCGGCGTCTCATCGCGGTTTGCCTTATATTCAGTGTACATCTTATGCCTGAACGTGGGAACAGGAGTGTCAAAGACGACAGCAATATGTGTGGGTTTCTGTTTCTGCAACACCTCCTCAAGTGTAAGCAGGAAGCCGAATATTGCCGATGTGTTAAGCCCTTTGGATGTGATCCTGGGATTTTTTATAAATGCATAATATGCCCTGAATATCAAAGCATAAGCATCGAGAAGAAATAGTTTTTTTTCAGATTTTTCGTCCATTATGCTGGTTTATTCCCGCCGTCTTGTTCCGGGAGGAGGGTTAATTACAAATTATCTTCTGCAAACCATTCTGCATACGATTTTGCAGTCTCGTAAAGTTTCAGGCTGTGCAGCATTAATCCTTCCGGCATCTCATTCATCAGCAGGTCGGCAAAGCCTGCGACCAGGTTTTCACAAGTAGGCTGATAGTTAACAACTACCATGTTGCCGAAAGTATTCTCCAGCATTTGGCGTTTGCCGCTGTCGAATTCGCTGCTGATGACAACCGAATGGTCGAATTTGTCAACGATTTTATCAAGCACGATCTTTTTTAATTCCGTAAAGTCGATTACCATACCGTTCTTGGGATTCGCCTCGTCATTCACCGGTATGCCAATTATTGTCACAAATAACCTGTAGGAGTGACCGTGGACATTACGGCAAGGTCCGTCATAATTGCCGAGTACGTGTGCCATCTCAAAAGAAAACTCTCTTGTAACCCTTATTTTAGATTTCATAACACCGTGGTTGATGATTTTTCAAAATTAGTTATTCCGCCGGATTTATAGTGCGGGAATTGTGGCGCACTTGCCCCGGAAGCTGATATTAACAATAATTAAACATAGATTTGTTTTAATTGTTTTACATTTGCGCACTCCGGATTCACTAATATCCAAAATATGACAGAAAGAGATCAGAAGCTGACTTTCCCGGCAATTTTTGATACTACACGTCGCAGATTCGGCAATTCGAAAGCATATGGGTTTGCAGGTGAAGAAACGATGACCTATGAGGAAGCAGGAAGGAAGATAGAAGCCCTTATGTCGTTCCTCAAAAAAGCCGGCATTCAGCCTGGCGACAGGGTCGCCCTGCTTAGCACTAATATGCCTAACTGGCCGCTGGCATATTTTTCCGTAACATTTATGGGTGCGGTGATTGTCCCGGTGCTGCCTGACTTTTCTGCCACAGAGGTGGTAAACATACTTGATCACTCAGGTGCAAAAGCAATATTTATTTCCCAGGGGCTGCTCTCAAGGATCGAAGATTACAGATCTGAAAGCCTGGGTACTGTTATCGCCATTGAGGATTTTTCGCTTATAAGGTCTGAAGGCGGAGTACACGATTTTGATCCCACAGCCCGCCCCTCTTCATCATACGATGTACAGGAAGAGGACCTCGCAGCAATTATCTATACATCAGGAACAACAGGCCGGTCAAAGGGCGTAATGCTTACACATAAAAACATCTCTTTCAATGCTTTCAGGGGAAAGTACATACAGCCTGTGGATGAAAATGACCGTTTTTTATCTGTGCTTCCCCTGTCACACACTTATGAAAACACCCTTGGCCTTATTTTGCCGCTTCTTGGCGGTGCATGTGTATATTATCTCAGGAAGCCTCCCACGCCCCCTGTTCTTCTTCCTGCCCTTGAACAGGTAAGACCCACCATCATGCTTTCGGTGCCTTTGATCATCGAAAAAGTCTACTTCAATAAAATACTTCCTGCCTTTAATGACAAATTTATTCTCCGTCTCCTTTACAAGGTTCCTTTCATCAGGAAGATCCTTAACAAGGCGGCCGGAAAGAAGCTTTATGCGACTTTCGGGGGTAAGCTGAAGTTCTTTGGCATCGGCGGTGCAAAGCTTAACAAGAGTGTTGAACGATTCCTCCGTGAAGCCAGGTTTCCTTATGCCATTGGCTATGGCCTCACCGAAACATCGCCCCTTCTGGCTGGTGCAAATCCTTCAAAAACTGTTTTCACATCCACAGGTCCTGCAATACGAGATATCGAGCTTAAGATCGATAATCCCGACAGAAAAACGGGAGAAGGAGAAATATGGGCACGCGGCGCCACTGTGATGAAAGGTTATTATAAGGAGCCTGCAATGACTGCAGAAGTTCTTTCTCCTGACGGCTGGTTTAAGACCGGAGATCTCGGAATGCTTGACAAAAACAATAACCTCTATATCCGCGGCAGGCTGAAAAACATGATCGTCGGTGCCAGCGGTGAAAATATCTATCCCGAAGAAATTGAATCGGTAATTAATAATTTCCGTTTTGTTGTCGAATCGCTGGTTGTACAGCAGAAGGGCAAGCTTGTGGCTTATGTACACCTGAACATGGAAGAGCTGGAGAAGAAATACCAGCACTATAAGCAGGAAATGTCTGAAAAATTTGAGGAGAAGAAGGAAGAGCTTCTTTCGGAGCTGAAGGAATATGTGAATTCAAATGTGAATAAATTCAGCCAGATCCAGCGTATTGAACTTCAGCATGTTCCATTTCAAAAAACGGCAACCCTGAAAATAAAGAGATATCTTTATTCCTGAGTTGCCGTATTTAAAGAATGAAAATAAAGGAAGTTGTGATTATCTCACAGCTTCTTTGTACAGGCGGTTCACCTCATCCCAGTTTACAACATTCCAGAAAGCTTCTACATAATCTGCTCTCTTGTTCTGGTATTTAAGGTAATAGGCATGTTCCCAGACGTCGATTGTCAGAAGGGGTATACCTTTTATTGGGGAAATATCCATCAGCGGATTGTCCTGGTTAGGGGTGCTCCCTACGGCAAGCGATTTGTCGGCAGAAACCACCAGCCATGCCCAGCCGCTTCCAAAACGTGTTTTTGCCGAGTTG
>Ga0116171_10002327_pt1 | contig 18078 bp, 13 predicted proteins | sample AD_JPNHW2_MetaG_FD_89798 | JGI IMG/M metagenome (GOLD analysis project Ga0116171, IMG submission 89798) | Active sludge microbial communities of municipal wastewater-treating anaerobic digesters from Japan - AD_JPNHW2_MetaG | ecosystem: Engineered > Bioreactor > Anaerobic > Digestate | place... | reverse complement strand
GGAGGAATCGAAGCGCATGTCCAGCGGTCCATCCTGGCGGAACGAGAAGCCACGTTCCGGGTGGTCCAGCTGCATGGAAGAAACCCCCAAGTCGAGCAGGGCCCCGTCCAAACCCGGCCAACCCAGTTCCCGCAGAAAATCCGCACTGTGGGCGTAGGAACCCTGCCTGATAAAGCAACGACTGGCATAGCTTTCCAGGCGGTGGGTGGCAAGGCTGATGGCGAATGGGTCGACATCCAGCCCCAGCAGCTGGCCTTCGGGAGCGCACGCCGCGAGGATACCCTTGGCGTGGCCTCCAGCTCCAAGCGTGCCATCCAGGTACATGCCTGGGGAGGAAGGAGAGAGACTGTTTAAAACTTCCTGGTAAAGTACAGGGCGGTGGTCAGGGTAGTCCCAAACCTCCCGCGTCATTTATTGCCTCTCGTGGTGATGTCAAAGGCAAGCCAGCGATCACCATCATCCCCAGCTTCTTCCAGGGGACCTTCCTTGGCTTGCAGTAATTCCGGTGACCAAATCTCAAAACTATCCCCAACCCCGACGATAGTCACCTCGTTTTCAATCTTCGCGTATTTACGCAGGTAAGCGGGGATAAGAATGCGGCCAGCTGAGTCGAAGGTCAGATCGGCGGTGTTGCCAAGGATGCGGCGCCGGAGGGCGCGGGAGTCCGGGTCGGTGATGGTGATGGCGTTCAGCGAGTCGGCAATCAGGCCGTACTTTTCCTTGGCGTAGGCCATCAGGTTGCCATCCAGACCGAGTGTCACGAATACGCCGGAGGGGGTTTGATCGCGGTAAGCAGCAGGGACCGTCATGCGACCTTTTGGGTCTATATTATGTTCAAACCTCCCATAAAACATTTGTTCTACTCCTGCTTTAATTGCCGAAGCGCCGGCAACCCAGCGCTCCTAATTTGACACTTCATGACACTTTATGACATCAATACCCACATTATATGCCATTGACCCTTCCAACGCAAGGGTTTTGGCACGCAATTTGCAAAGAAAATGGAATTTTTAAGGTTAATTGGGGGGACATTGTTAATAGTTATTTGGAATTGCGCGTAATTTAATGGTGTTTGGGCCACACAGGCAGCAAAGGAGGGGAAGTACGAGGCAAAGGAGGAGGGGTGTTTTGCATTATAATGAGCGCGTATGGCCACGCCTGCTATTTTGAATGACCGTTACCAGTTGCAACAATCCCTGGGGACAGGGGGGATGGCGCTGGTTTACAAAGCGCGCGACCTGATGCTGGAACGCCCGGTGGCGGTAAAGCTGCTACGTGAGGATTTCAGCCAGGATGTGGCCTTCCGGGAACGTTTTAGGCAGGAAGCCCGAGCCGCGGCCAACCTCTCACACCCCAACATCGTCACCGTGCATGATTTTGGCCTCGACCAGGGGCATCTGTTCATCGTGATGGAGTATGTACCTGGAACCGACCTGAAATCCCTCATCAAGGAGAAACGGAAATTCACCGTGGCAGAAGCCTTGCAGTTGATGGTGCAGGCCTGCCAGGGGGTGGGGTACGCGCACCGGGCCGGGCTGGTGCACTGCGACATCAAACCACACAATTTTCTGGTGAGCCCTGAAGCACGCTTGAAGGTGACGGACTTTGGAATCGCAAGAGCGCTATCCACCATCTCGCCTGAGGAGCACCACGAAGTGGTGTGGGGGTCCCCACACTACTTTTCACCCGAACAAGCCGCGGGGCTGCCGCCCTCCCCGGCATCGGACGTGTATTCCCTGGGCGTCATCCTTTATGAAATGCTGACCGGGAAACTGCCATTTGAAGCGTCGAATTCAACAGAACTTGCGCGTATGCATCGCGAAGAGACCCCGGTGGCACCACGTTCCATCGACCCCGCAATCCCAGCCCAGCTTGAAGAAATCATGTTGAAGGTCCTTTCCAAGGAGCCTTCCGCACGTTACCGCACCGCGGATCAGCTGGGGCGTCTGCTGCAGGCCTTCCAGGAAAACGGAGGAATCAACCCCAGCCCGATTGGATACACAGCGGGTATGATGATGGGTTCCACGTCGTTCACGAGCGCGGCCACCGTGCCGCCACCGGCGGTTGATAACCCAACAATCACCGGGCCAGGCTCCCAACCCGTGGGGACCAGCGCGGCCAAAGCCCTGGAGCCAGAACCAGGCGGTAAACCGCAGACGGCCGGGCAAGTGGTGACAGAGGAAGAAGAAATCCAGGAAGAGGAAGAGCAGGAAATCGACTGGACGACCTGGTTCCTGGGATTGGCAGCATTTGTGGCGTTGTTTGGATTAATCCCGTTTTGGCTGTATGTTTACCTCACCTTAAAACCATGAGTAGAATAACAATGAAACCTATTATTGCCCCATCCATCCTATCCGCCGACCTCGCCAACCTGGAAAGAGATGTGCGCCTATGCGAGGAGGCCGGAGCGGATGTAATCCATGTGGATGTTATGGATGGCAGCTTTGTGCCCAATCTGACCTTCGGGCCAGGGGTTGTGGCCGCCTGCCGGAGGGTCACGACGCTCCCGATCGATGTTCACCTGATGATGGTCAACCCGGAGAAGCACCTGGAGGCCTTTGCCAAAGCTGGGGCGGACGTGTTGACGGTGCATTATGAAACCTGCCCACACATTCACCGCGTTCTACAGACCATCTGTGAGCTGGGCGTGAAGCCCGGAATCACGTTCAACCCCGGTACACCAATCACGCCCCTGAAGTACCTGGCGGGCGTGTTTGACCAGGTGTTAATCATGTCGGTCAACCCGGGTTTTGGCGGCCAAAAATTCATTGAAGCGTGCGAGCAGAAACTGCGGGACACCGCGGCACTGCTGGATGAAATTGGCAGCGAGGCGATTATCCAGGTGGATGGCGGGGTGGACACGGACAACATCGCGCGGCTTTTTGCTGCCGGTGCGAGGAATTTTGTGGCTGGGACGGCCATCTTTGGGCATCCGGGCGGGATTAGCGCGGGTGTGGCGAGCCTGCGTGAGGCCCTTGGTTAAAATCAAAAAAGCCGCGAAGCGCGACTTTTTGATTGCGTACGTGTTTTAAAACCTAATTGTAGGCTTTGGTCAGGGTCTTGATGCAGCGCGCGCAGAGAACTTTGCGAACAGGTTTGCCGTTTTCCATCACGGTGACCCGCTGCAGGTTCGGGCGGAACTCGCGTCGCGTGGCGACGAGTGAGTGACTGCGATTGTGACCGAAGGTTGTGGACTTACCACAATGATCGCACTTTGCCATCTTGAAATCCTTTCATGCGTTATAATACCAGCCTGTGGGTACAACTTCCTTAACCCACGCAGTTGTTTATGATAACATATTTGCTGAAACTAATCAAGATTGCCAACCAAGCAAATTAGCAGGGAAGAAAAGAGAATTCGATGACAACACAAGAGAATGCACAAGGAAAGATTTACATTCTTCCACAAGCAATAAAAACCGTTGCCAGGCATTCCGCACTGCAGTCTTATGGTGTAATCAGTTTGGCCCCTGCGAACCTGGCCGAATCAGTGGGACGGTTTGTGAATAAAGACGCGGATTTTGGGATTGAGGTGGAGACCGATGATGATGGGGTGAACATCAGCTTGAACCTAATCATTGAATACGGCCTACGCATACGGACAGTCACGGATTCCGTAGCCGAGAGCGTCAAGTACAACGTTGAAAAGACCATTGGCATCCCGGTCAAACGCGTGGATGTCAACGTCCGAGGCTTACGCATCAGCAATCCCGATTAATTCCGGCTTTATTCCCAGGAGTCTCATGAATTCAAAACCCATCACCTTGCCAAGCGAGGATGAACGACACCGGCTGCTTCAATCCCCGGTCAATGGCGAAGGTCTCATGCTTCTATTCGAAGCAGGCCTGACCTGGCTAATGACCAACCAGCAGTATGTCAATTCCCTGAATGTTTTCCCAGTACCCGACGGCGACACAGGCACAAACATGGTGCTTACCATGCAGGCGGCGCTGAATGAAGCCAGCCAGACACCCAGCCGCAACGTTGGGGAAATGGCGCGCATGTTTGCCCAAGGTGCACTGATGGGGGCCAGGGGAAACTCCGGGGTCATTCTTTCGCAAATCTGGCGTGGGTTTGCCAGGGCCTTGGACCATTACGAGACCATGGATAACGGCCTTTTCATGCGGGCCTTGCAGGAAGCGCGTAACACCGCATATAAAGGCGTGGTACGGCCGGTTGAAGGCACCATTTTGACCGTTATCAAGGACATCACCAGTGCCGCAGAGGTGGAAGCGACACAAACGACCAAATTGAGCGAACTGCTGGTCGCGATTGTTGAAGCCGGCGATGCCAGCGTGAAAACCACCCCGGAATTGCTGCCCATTTTGAAACAGGCCGGCGTGGTGGATTCTGGCGGTACAGGCCTGTTCTTCATTTTCGAGGGCATGCTACGGCTTATCCAGGGGCAGCCGCTGGATGTGACCACCGCGAAAGTCAAACCCTTATCCGAGCTGGAACTGGCCAACACCCTGGAGACCATTGAAGAAGGCCAGGATTATGAAGTGGTGATTGACTTTGCCCCCAAGGCGGAATTCAGACTTGAGGATTACTACGAAGGCTTGGAAACAATTGGCACAAGCATCCAGGTGGGTGAGGGCGAGGGGATTTACCGGATGCACATCCACACGCTGCTGGACAAACGCTATGAACCCATCGCGTACACCGAGGCCGTGGGAACGGTCAAGAAAATCATGATGGAAAACCTGCAGGACCAGATGAATCAGCGCCAGGCGGAAGAGGAACCGGTGAAATGCGCGCCCATCAATGCCGGTGAGATTGGGGTGGTGGCTGTTTCACCCGGAGTTGGGCTTTCCAAGATTTTCGCCAGCCTGGGGGCAGCAGCCATTGTTGAGGGCGGCCAGACCATGAATCCCAGCGTCAAGGAGCTGGTGGCAGCCTTCGAAAACCTGCCAACCGACCGCATCATCATCCTGCCGAATAATAAGAACATCATCCTGGCCGCGCAAAACGCCGCGAAGGTTAGCGTAAAACAAATCGGCATCATCCCCACGCGTAACGCGCCACAAGGCTTCGCCGCCATGCTCAGGCTGGTGCCAGATGGCACGCTGGAAGAAAACGAAGAAGCGATGAATGAAGCCATCACCGAAGTGCACACCGGTGAAATCACTGTCGCCACACGCACGGTCGAAATTGAGGGTGTGCAGGTTGAAAAAGGCGAGGTCATCGGCTTGTATGATGGGAAGCTGACCATCTCCGCGTCCAGCGTGGAGGAGGCACTCAAGGCCTTGTTTGGCAAAGTTAACATGGGCGAATTTGAACGAATCACCCTGTTCTACGGCGAAGGCATGACCCAAACCCGCGTTAACACGCTGGTGGACCAGGTTCGGAAAGATTACCCCGGGCATGAAATTGAAGTTCACGATGGCGGGCAGCCACATTACCAGTTAATTATCGCTTTTGAATAGCAGCTTGGCCAGGATTATTCATTTCAAGGAAGCGGGTTCGCCCGCTTTTTTGTTTTTCAGTGCAAGGGCAAATTCATCGCGTAACATTTTAATATTTTCTTGTTCTGCGCGTAGCCATATAGGGAGACATTAAAGGGAGCGGTTTTTTGCGGCGAAAAACGCTTCCCCGTGCGCGCGGTGCCCGCACGCAGATGTTTCGGGTATCATTAAACACAACACTTGGAATTGAAATCACTGACAAGATATGCCAACGATTACTGAAAAACTTCAAAAATTCTTTCGCCTGGAAGCCAGCCAGGGATACGCCAACCGCGCGGTGTTAGGCGGGCTGCAACGCCTGGCTGAAAGCTGGCCAGCGGAAGCGCGCGAAGCCGGGATTGAAGAAAGCATCATTCCTACGGTCACCAGGCTGTTGCGGCAATACCAGGGCATGCCGGCTGTGGAACGCAGGGACGCGCTCATCAAAATGAGTGAGTTAGTAAAACTCCCGAACGCGCGCTCATTTCCCGAGGCGCTTGATGGAGGTGAAGCTGGTCCGGAAAAAGCGCAAGCAAAAGGTAGTTTGACACATAAAGAAATCCCGGAGACGAAGAAAGCAAGCTCGTCTACGAAGGACAATACGGCAGACAAGCCCAGCAAAAAAAATAAGGCCGTGGCGACCCGTTCCAAGGTCAACACGCGGCTCAAAGAAGTAGCCAAAAAACCTAAGTTGGATGAGGCAGCCGGGCTGGAAGCACCTGTTTCGGTCATCCGTGGCGTGGGGGAGAAGCAAGCAGTGCACCTTTCACGTCTGGGAGTGAAAACCATCAAGGACTTGCTCTACCTGTTTCCAAGGCGTTACGACGATTATTCCAAGCTAAAAACCATCAGCCAGTTGAAGTATGGCGAAGAAGTGACCGTGATTGCCAGCGTGCTGGATTTCACGAAATACCCGACGAAGCGCGGACGGTCCATCGTGGAAGCCGTGGTTTCGGACACCACGGGCACCTTGCGTCTTTTGTGGTTCAACCAGGACTTCCAGCTGCGATACCTGCGCAAGGGCATGTTCATCTCCATTTCAGGGCGCGTGGAGAGCTATCTTGGCCGGCCGGTGATTTACCATCCGGACTATGAACCGGTGGACCAGCAGCAACTGCATACCAACCGCATCGTCCCGGTTTACCCGCTGACTGCCCTGATAACCCAACGCTGGGTGAGGCGCACGCAATTCAACACCGTCCAATACTGGGCGGACCGCGTCCCTGACTTTCTGCCTGAGGCTATCGCCGATCGGGCCGATGTGATGGGCTTGGCGGAAGCGCTCAGGCAAATCCATTTTCCTGAAACCCAGGAAGCCCTTTCCGCTGCTCAAAAGAGGTTCGCGTTTGATGAAATCTTTCTGTTGCAGCTGGGTGTGTTGCGCCAAAAGCGCCAGTGGCAGCAGTTGGAAGGCACGGCTTACCCGGTGACGGATGCATGGATGGAAGAACGCATCCAGGCTTTGCCTTACGCGCTGACCAATGCCCAATACGCGGCCCTGGAGCACATCCGGCAGGATGTGGGCAGCCCACATCCCATGAACCGGCTGCTACAAGGAGACGTGGGGTCCGGGAAGACCGTGGTCGCCGTAATTGGGATGGCGATGGTTATCCAGGCGGGAGCACAGGCTGCCCTCATGGCCCCCACCGGCATCCTGGCTGACCAGCACTACAATACCATCCGGCGTTTGCTTTGCCGTGATGGGAATGGGCACGCGCCCCTGTTGGTAGATGGACAGGTGCGCCTATTGACCGGAGACAGCTCCGCGGCGGAGAGGCAGGAAGTCCTGGATGGGCTGGCCTCGGGCTACGTCAAGCTATTGGTTGGCACGCACGCGCTGATTGAAGACCCGGTCGCGTTTCAACGTTTGCAGATGGTGGTGGTGGATGAACAGCATCGTTTTGGGGTGGCACAACGGGCGGCCTTGCGCGGCAAGGGAGACAACCCCCATTTGCTCGTGATGACGGCCACGCCCATTCCGCGGTCTCTGCAATTGACGATTTTTGGGGACCTGGATGTCAGCATCATGGATGAGATGCCCGCTGGTCGGCGACCGATTGAAACCAGCATTGTCCTGCCGGCTGAGCGTGAGCAGGTATATGGCCAAATCCAATCCCAGGTGGCGAAGGGCTACCAGGCATTCATCATCTATCCACTGGTGGAACAGGGGGACAATGAAGAGAGCAAGGCGGCGGTGGAGGAAAGCGAACGGCTTCAAAAGGAGATTTTCCCGAATTTGCGGGTTGGATTGGTGCACGGCCGGCTGAAACCAGCTGAGAAAGACGCGGTGATGCTGGCCTTTCGCAACAAGGACTATGACGTGCTGGTTTCGACCTCCGTGGTGGAAGTGGGCGTGGATATTCCCAACGCCACCATGATGGTCATAGAAGGCGCGAACCGCTTTGGCCTGGCCCAGCTGCACCAATTCAGGGGGAGAGTTGGACGCGGCGAAGCCCAATCCTACTGCGTGCTCATCCCGGAGACAGATGACGCGGCTGAAAATGAGCGGCTGAGAGTGATGACCGAAACCAATGATGGTTTTGTGCTGGCTGAAAAAGACCTCTCCCAACGGGGACCGGGGGACTTTTTAGGGACACGGCAGGCGGGTTTCGTGGATTTGAAAATGGCGAACCTGGCGGATACCCGTGTTATCCAAAAAGCACGGGCCATCGCCGAAGAAGTGCTCAAGCAAGATCCGGAGTTGATTTCTGACGAAAACCTGGCGTTACACCAGGCTGTTGATACTTTTTGGCCATCTCAGGATGGCAATGGAGACATGAGCTAATGACACGCGTACTATTCCCTGGCACATTTGACCCAATTCACTTTGGACACCTGGACATCGCCCGCAGGGCAGCCCGGATGTTCGATGAAGTGGTGGTCGCGGTGTACGACAGACCCCTCAAGACCCTGCTCTTTTCACCAGAAGAGCGTATCCAGCTGGTGAGGGAAGTATTGCAGGGGGATGAGAGCATCAGCGTGGTCGGGTATTCGGGACTGACGATTAATTTTGCCAAGCAAATCGGCGCGCATGCCATCGTGCGCGGGCTGCGGGTGTTCTCGGATTTCGAGTACGAATTCCGCATGGCGCTGGCGAATAACCGGCTGGAGCCCGAAATTGACACCATCGCGCTCATCACCACGGAGAGCAATACTTTCCTGTCCTCTTCCACCGTCAAGGAGATTGCCAGCCTGGGTGGGGATGTCTCGAGCATGGTGCCAGAGAACGTCAGAGCAGCACTGGCGCGGCGCTTCAGGGAGTTGGACGAAGACGCGAAACCGCGCCCGGAGACCTCCATCAAGGATTAACAAGCTTTACCTGAGAAAAGCGCCAAAGAATGATAAACTTTAAGTCTGAATGATGAGTGATGGAGAGAAATAATGGACATTCTGCATCTTGTGGACCGTCTGGAAGAATTGTTCAATAACAGCAAGCCGATTCCGCTGACCCGAAATGTCGTGGTGGATGAAAACGCTTTCATGGATATCATCGATCAGATGCGCATCTCCATCCCCGACGACATCAAGAAGGCCCAGCAGGTCATCGCGCAAAAGGACCGCATCCTGGCCCAAGCACAGGAAGAAGCTAACCGGACGCTGCTGCTTGCCCGCGAAAAAAGCGAGAAGATGATTGAGAAGAGTGAGGTCTACCAGGCCGCGCAGGACAGGGTGGCGCAAATTGAAGACCAAGCCCGGAAGAACGCCTCACAAACGCAAGAGGAAGCCGACAGCTACGCCAGGGACATGCTAAGGCGGTTGGAAGCAGAATTGAACCAGGTGTTAATCCAGGTTCAAAATGGCATCCAGGCGCTTGACCAAGAAAACAATTCGGATTAGGGCTGCTTTGGGCGATTGAAGGTGGCTTCAGATCACCTTGGGCGATTCATCCGTACCGGTTTGGGCGGTTTTCCTGCTTTTTGACTTGGGTGCCTTATGGGGCTTCGCGAAAACCGGCGGATTGCTGAGGGACTCAGCCAAAACCTCGTCCATGTGTTCCACGAAAACAATTTTTAGCGTGTCGAAAATCCTGGCGGGCAATTCCTCCAGGTCTTTCTCATTTTTCCTGGGGAGCAGCACTTTTTTGATGCCGGCCCGATAGGCGGCGAGAACCTTTTCCCGCACCCCACCCACAGGCAACACACGCCCCCGCAGGGTGATTTCACCAGTCATGGCAACATCGTGCCTGACCGGCACACCCAGGACAGCCGAGGTAATGGCGGTGGCCAGTGTAATCCCGGCGGAGGGTCCATCCTTTGGAATGGCACCTTCCGGCACGTGGATGTGAACGTCGTATTCTTCAAAGAATCCCTCAGGAATTTGGAACAATTCCGCCCTGGATTTCAGGTACGAGAGCGCAGCTTGGGCTGATTCCTGCATAATCTCACCAATCTGGCCGGTGATTTGAAGGTTGCTTTTGCCCGGGATGGCCAACACTTCGATTGGCATAATCTCGCCGGAACTTTCCGTCCAGGCCATGGCGGTGGCAAGTCCAATTTCGTCCACCAGTTCGGCGTTTTGCTGGAAAAATTCCTGCGGTCCGAGATAACCCTGGATGTCCTCTTCGTCGACGCGGGTGGGGATGGGTTTACCCTCGGATTTCAACCGGGCGATTTTGCGCAAAATAGCCCCGATTTCCCTTTCAAGATTGCGCACGCCGGCTTCATAAGTGTAGGCTTCGATAACGCGAATCAAGGCGGCATCGGTAAAGAAGATGGGCTCTTCGTCCAGACCGTTTTGCAGCAATTGTTCCGGAATGAGAAATTGGCGGGAGATTTCAAGCTTGTCCTCCTGGATGTAACCAGGGAACTCAATTAACTCCATCCGGTCCAGCAAAGCGGGTGGGATGGCCGCCGCCGAGTTGGCGGTGGTGATGAACAGCGTCGAGGACAAATCGTAGGGAATATCCAGGTAATGGTCCTGGAAGGCGAAGTTTTGCTCGGGATCAAGCACTTCCAAAAGGGCAGCCGCCGGGTCACCCTGGAAGTCAGAGCTAAGCTTGTCGACTTCATCAAGCATGAAAACCGGGTTAATCACGCCTGCTTTTTTCATGGTCTGTAAGATGCGGCCAGGCAAGGCGCCGATATAGGTTCGGCGGTGGCCGCGAATTTCGGCTTCATCATGCACGCCGCCCAGGGAAACGCGCACGAACTTGCGTTCCATGGCCTCGGCGATGGATTGGCCGAGGGAAGTCTTGCCGGTGCCAGGTGCGCCGACAAAGCACAGGATGGGTTGACGGGAGCGCTTGGGTTTTAAACTATGCACAGCCAGGTACTCGAGGATGCGGTCCTTGGCTTTCTTGAGGCCGTAATGATTTTTGTTAAGGATTTCCTCGGCATGAAGAATGCTCAGATTGTCTGTTGTTTTCTCAATCCAGGGAAGGTCCAAAATCCAGCGGACGTATGTTTGAATCATACCGCTTTCAGGTGAGAGGCTGGGGGTGGTTTTTAGCCGGCCCAGCTCTTTTTGGGCAGTCTCGCGAGCTTCCCTGCCCAATGGCTTGGTTTCGAGCAAATCCTCCAGGTTGCGGATATCCGGGTCCACCGATTTGCTTTCGCCAAGCTGTTTTTGGATTTGGTTGAGTTGCTCCTGCAGATACGCTTCGCGGTGTGATTGGTCCATCTCGCCCTGGACCTGGCTTTGAATCTCCGCTTCAAGGGACAATAATTGCAGCTTTTCCATCAGGATGGGAAGCAACATGCGGAGACGTTCTGTGCCTTTGATTTCGACCAGCAGGTCGAGACGGGTCTTATATGGGATTTCCAGCGTGGAGGTGATGAAATCAGCCAGCTGGGAGGGGTTGTCAATATTTTTGGCGAGATTGAGGATGTCATCGCTTAGCTCGCCACTTTCTTCAATAAACTGGGCGTAAGCTTTTAGGACCAGGTTCGTCAGCGCGGTGGCCTCCCTGGATTTCCTGGAATTATCACGGGCCACGACGGCAGTGGCGTATGGCATGTCGTTTTCGACCAGGATTTCCTGGATGTGGACTCTGCGACGGCCCTGCAACAAGCCACTCGCGCTGCCATCATCCTCTGGCACGATTTGACCTACCGCGATTTCAACGCCGATTGCCAGGTAAGAATCCTTCTCTAGCGGGTCCGGCGAGATGCCAAAGAAAGTGGTATTACTTTCAAAGGCTTTCGCGACAATATCAAGCGCGCCGCTGCCCTTTTCAAAGTGCAGGGTGGTCATCGCATAAGGGAAAAGCACCGTGTCGTTAATGAAGAGCAAGGGCGCTTTCATTAGGCCGTCCGCTCCTGGTTTTCGGTTTTTCACCTCATGCAAATGACTCATGTCGGCCAGAATTGGCAGTTTGAGGCGGATATCCATGTCGGGTTTAAATGGAGGGAAATCTTCTTCCATGTGTTCTTCCTATCTCTTGGGCTGGTGATGTTACCACAGAACCACTGAAGGTTTACTTCTCCAGGGTGGGCCAGATTGCCCTGGCAGCCGCGGCAATGAACACACTGCCAGCGACCAGGATGCCTTTTTGACCACCAGCCAGGGAGAGTGCCTGTCGCATGGCTTCTTCCGCGGGGGCAACACCGAGGGTTGGCACCTGGTAGGCACTGACCAACCTGGCCAACTCCTGGGCATCCATGGCACGGGGGTGGGTGGATTGGGTGGTGACGACCAACTCAACCCGGGGAATAATCTCAGAGAGCATCGCGTCCAATTCCTTATCCGCGGAGACGCCAAAAACCAGGATAATGGGCAGGTCCGGAAAGTACTCGTCGATGGCATTGCGCAAAACGCGCATGGAATCGCCGTTATGGGCGGAGTCAATCACCACAGGGGGGTGTTTACGTAACAATTCGAAACGGGCGGGCCATTCAACCTGCCTGAAACCTTTTTGGATGGCGGTTCTGGTCAGCCGAAAGCCTGCCTGGCGGGCCACATCCAGCGCGGTCAGGGCAGTGGCGGCGTTTTGCACCTGGTGAAAACCGAGCAGAGGGAGTGTGAGGTGTAAGGGTGTACGCGCACTGCCACGGAGCTTTTTGAAGGCTGAGTCCTGTTTGAGCAAAATCAACATTTTCTGGGTGCTCAAGGTGTGGGAGACCTCGTGGTAAGTGTAGGCGCGTTCGACCAGCGTATAGGGAGCACCACGTTCCTGGCTGAGGCGCACGAGCTCCTTTTCCGCTTCGGGAGCCTGCGGGGCGATAACCACCGGCCTGCCCGGCTTGATGATGCCGCCTTTCTCGAAGGCGATTTCGGTGAGCGTATCCCCGAGTACATTGCGGTGATCAGAGGAAATGGGCGTAATGACGGACACGAGGGGATCGATGACGTTCGTCGCGTCCAGGCGCCCACCCAGGCCCACTTCAATCACGGCAATATCCACCATTTGTTCGGCGAAGAATTGAAAGCACATCGCGGTGGTGAGCTCGAAGGTGGTCACATCAGGCACTTTTCCCGCGATTTGGCGCAAGCCATCCGTGAGACGCACAAGCTCCTGGCGATTTATTTCAATGCCGTTGACCTTAATCCGCTCGGTAAATTCCTGGAGGTGTGGCGAGGTGTACAAACCAACCTTGTAACCAGCGGCCTGCAACGCGGAGGCACAAAAGGAGGCAGTGGAGCCTTTGCCTTTGGTGCCGGCAACGTGAATGGATGGGAACGAGCGTTCAGGGTTATCCATCAGGGCCATGAGTTGGCGCATGCGGTCCAGCTTGAAAAAACGATGCGTGTCGTCCAGGTGCCGCTTCATGCTGAAGTCGACAAAACTGTACAACCAATCGAGAGAGTCGTTATAAAGCGCGTCCAAAGTTAGCATAATCCGCCTGTCATCGCGATAATTATAATGCTCCAGCCCTCAAGGCTGGAGCATTTGTACGCGTTCGGGATGTTCGTGAAAAGTTAATCAGGGCGTGGTCAGGTCCATCATCAGAACGTAACCAATGATGGCAAAAGAGCTGCCCCTGAACTCAACGAGCACGCATTCGCGGTTGAAGTTGTCAAAACGTCGCTCGGACATGGGCAACAAGGTCAGGGTGGTGCCGGCTGGGATGCGGCCCGTGGCACTATAATTGTCGTAACAATCATTGCGGGCCCAGACTTCGCGAATGGTCGCAACTGTGATGATTGGGGTTGGGGTCGCGGTGTACGTTGGGGTCGGGGAATAATCCGGCGTGGGAGTCAGGGTGACCGTCGGGGTTTGGGTGATAGTCGGCGTGAGGGTGATGGTGGGTGTGCGGGTCACCGTGGGGGTGAGGGCCAGGTTGCGCTCACGAACAGCGTTACTGATACCGCGCACGGCCGTGGAGAGGAGCAGGACGAGGAACACCACGGAGAGAAGCAGTCCCAAGCCTCCCAGCAAATAGGTGGGTAGGAAACCGCGCTTGAGTTCCAGAATTTTCGGGTCCTGGGGGAAACGGCGGCCGGCATCGCGATTGATGCGCAACGCAGCAAGGTTGAAGAAACGATTGCCGTCCTTGAGGGCGTCTTCCGCGCGTTTGATGGAATCCTCGTGTTTGCCAATTTGTGACTCGAGCTCACTAATCTCGTTTTCCAACGAGAGACTCTGGGAATCGTAGGCGTCCAGCTTACGCAAAAGGTCAAGGTTTTCACGCGCGCCGGCAACCTTTTGCCTGGCAAGCGAGACGGTGGGTGCGGTGGTGGCATCCTGCTTGAGCCGCAGGGTGTTATCGAGGAGCGATTGGATGGTGGCCGGGATCAGGAGGTCAAGGCGGTTGCGAAGCCGGCTGATTTGCGAGATTTCGCCGTATTTCATCCTGACACGTTCAAGCTTGGCCTTGGAGTCTGCCAGTTTTTCCGGTGGAATCTTGCCGCTGCTGCTGACCACATCGCTGACTTCATCCAGTGCCGCGATGTCGGCGCGCACTTCCGCGGCTTTGTCGATGTATTCGGGGATGGCCACGGCGCTGGCAGCCGTCTGGATTTTCCCCAGCGCGGTCACTAACTCACCCTGGGAAAGCAAATTGAGGCCTTCCTTGTATACATCATAAGCCTGCATCTGGTTTTCAAGGTCGTGACGCAGCTCTTCACCTTCGCGCCAGCGCTTGATGCCAGCCTCCTGCAGGTGCTCGAAGGCCTCGTCAAGATAATTGAGGGCCACCTTATAACGAAAGACGCGCGCAGCACTTTGCGCTTTTCCGTAGGCTTTACCGGCATCGGGCGGGAGGGCAACTGAAGGAATATTGCCGGAACGAAGGTAATCCTCCGCTTCGGTGTGGTGTTCCTGGGCCCGGGTCCAGGCTGGCTCGAGCTGTAAGACCTTTTCGTAAAGAGGGATGGCGACCTGGTAATTGCCCTTGTAGAAGGCTTCTTCGGCCTCATCCATCATGCGTTCGGCGTCAGGGTCGTGCGAGGAGGTGAAGAACTTGCGCAGGGGATCTACACCCAGGCCGCCAGTGTCATCGCTGCCACGGAGGGAACTGCGGGTGATGCGTGGGGCTGCAGGTTCGGCGGGGTTTTGCGGGGCAGAGGCAGCCGGAGCCTGGTCAATGGCTGATCGGGCGGGTTTGGACGCGGATCCTGCCCCAGCGGCACGCCTGCTGCGTTCACGGCGGAGGTCCCTCAGGAGCCGGTTGGCATCCTCCAGGTCATCGATGTTGACGTTTTCCGTAATCCGTTTCGTGGCGAGGGCTTCCAGGTAGGTGGAAAGACTGCTTTCCACCTGGGCAAGTTCTTCGTCACTCGGATTTTCCTGTTCAAGTATCTTGTTGGCCTGTTCAATGAGCTCAGAAATCATTGAGGTCCTTTCGAGCCGGGGAAGCCGGCATCCTGTTTATTGTCTTTTCTTTTGCAGGCTTTGCAGCGTTTCTTTCATTTCCCCGGCACTGGAGAAACCGCCATCGAGCGCTTTTTCGAGGAATCGCATCTCATCCGCGTTGAGGCGGTTTTGCACGTCAAACGAATAAGAGGCCTTGTAGCGCGTGGGGGCATTGGCGATGTCTTCGGGGCGGTTTGGACCCACAGCAACGGTGCCAGGGGCCTGTCTGCCGGTGAAGATGTGGTGGAGCGCCCTGGAGCTGAATTGGACCAGGTCAGCCTGCTGGACTTCAGGCGAAAACCTGCCTGGAAGCCAGTGACCTATGTTCCAATCAATCATTATCACTTTTTGGCGAAAATCGTTCCAGTAATAGTGCAGGAGTTTATGGTCCAGGTAGGTGGCTCCCTGGCTGTGGGCTGTTTCGAGCATCCCACAAATTTGCGTTGCGATGTCCAACACTTGTTTCATGCTCAAATTACGCACGAAATTACCGCGGGTGTAGCCGGCATCGCAAACCAGGTACAGGTTATCTTCCCAGCGGCGCTCAAGGATAAGGAAAGGCAGCCAATCATCGGCCAGGCGTTCCTCGAACTGGTCCAGCACGTCTGTAATTTCATCCGGCTCAAAAACGACCAGCCTGCCGGTTATTTTGCTCGCAGCGCCCTGTTCCTCCATTTGCTTTGAAAGGGGGGCGATTTCGGAAGGCCAGCCGCTTCCGTTGGTTAGTTTAAGGTAACCGGCCTGCGACATCGGGGTTAGGCCATCGAGGCCATGCAAACCTGCCAGGATGTTCAGTTCTTCAAGGAAAAGCGGCCGGGCATAGGCAATTTTATCGTGGCGCATCACCTTGAAGGCAGGGTCCCTGCGGTACGGTGAGAGGCCGATGGCATTTTTTAGCAGAAATACACGGGCACTCGAGCCAGCCGCTTCCGGGATGGCGTAGTCTTGTTGGCCCGCGGTCAACCAGGTATCGAGCGGTTCGCCGAGATAAAGCCCGGTGCGCGCGTCCAAATTTAATTCTCGCATGTGTTTTGTTCTCCAAATGGCGGAGCAATTTTACCATTTCCGCTGGTCAGGCAAGTCAAAGTAGTCTACATCCCGCTTGGCAAGCTCGTCAAACCAGGGGAGAAGTGGATGGATGGATTCGATGTTTTTGATTTCGTCGCGGAGGCTGAGGCGGCTGCCACTCTTGAGAAGATTGAGATATTGTTGCTGCCAGTCGCGCACCACAACCCTGCCACGGGTGGGCGGCTGGACCAAACCCTGAAGCTGGACCAAGGCAAACATCAGGTCTCCAGCGCTATTTTGTGCCAGGCGGGTGCGGGCTAATTCTGGTTGCCGGATGACTTCCAGCGCGTGCAAGGCGGAGCGAAGATAGCGAATGACCTGCAAGAAGGTGTTGTTTATGCCGCTAAAAAAGGACTGGTTGACCCGCACCAACCAGCGCACGGTCGGATTGGGGGACTGTTCGGATTGTTGCCAGAACCTGAAAAAGGATTCCGAGGTGGTTTCCATTTGAGAGAGCAAATCGCGGGCGAGTTCAGGGTAAAAGCCCTGGTATTCAATCCTGTCCCAATTCCGGTTGAAGGCGGAGAGGGCGTCTTGTGTTTTAAAGAGGGGTTCCAGGCGAGCCTGTGAACGGTCCACTTTGGGCAGCTGTGCCCAATGTTTTTGTCTGATTTCGCCAAGCAAGGGCAGGACGATGGTGCGCCAATTCCTGCTGGTTTGGTCCAGTTGCTGGAGCACCAGCCAAGGAGAGTCCGCGTAGTTTACGGTCGGGCTGGTGCTGAGCAGCTGGCCCTGGCGACTATCCTTTTGCCAATCCCGCACGTTAGCAAGCACCTGGATGGCCTCTTCGACACGCGCCTGATCCTCCAGGGGAAAATCCGCAGCTTTGAGGTCCATCTCTTCATGCACCAAGGCTGAAAAGAGGGAGCCAAAAGCTTCGTGAAGTTGTTTATAGAGGCTGTAAAACCTGGGCAAATGAAGACGAACTTGTTCAAGCCCCTGTTGGTTGGCTGGCTCCTGCTTGAGAAGCTGGTGGTAGAGGTCGAGAGCCGCCTTTTGGATGGTGTCCAAGGGGCGTTGGCGTTCTTCCTCGGCAGGCGCGTCCAGGTGGAGGGTGGTGTATTCCAGCCATGGGAAGGGCCAGCTCTCCGCAAGGGCGCGGGCCTGGAGCTGCTCGAGGTCGATTGCCCCTGCCATTTCATCGACCAGGCTCAGTCCTTCTTCCAGCCAGGGTGGCGTGCCAAGCTCATTTATGACCTCAAGGGGTGTGGCCTGCAGGTTTTTGGCGAAGCACGTGAGGGTTTCAGAGGCTTGAGGGCCCGCGCGCAAGCGACGCATCCAGGCATCGACATCCTCGAGGTGGTCGAAGATGGTGTACAGGTAATCCATGGTGGGGTCCTGGAGAAAAAGGTCCCACAAGCTTTGGCGGGTTTTCGGTAAGTCCTCCTCGCCCCAGCTGTGATAAACCGCGCGGATGGAAGCGACCAGGTTGGTGAGCCAGGCCACCCGCTTGCGGGGTACGTCGAGCCCATATTCCAGAAGAGCGTTGAGGTCCTGGCGGGCTGTCAGCAACCTGGCGCCGAGGGTTTCTCCGGGGGCAAGTTCGCGCCAACCCCGCAAGGTAGTGCTTAAGCGTTCGGCCAAAACCCCCAGCTGCTGGAGAAGGTCGGCTTCATCCGGGTTCTGTATTTGCTGGCGGATAATGACCACGTGCAAGTCGTCCAACGCTTCGGAAAGGAGGTCGGGGACGGGACTCAGGTCGGTGCCGGTAGGCAGGGCGGTTTCGCGGATGGAACGTAGCATTTCATTGTAATCGGCAAGTCCGAGGTGCAGGTCCTTTAAGAGCCAGGCTGCCTCCGCCCAGCTTTCACTCATAAGGGCCACGAGCAGTTG
>Ga0116171_10002325_pt1 | contig 18083 bp, 17 predicted proteins | sample AD_JPNHW2_MetaG_FD_89798 | JGI IMG/M metagenome (GOLD analysis project Ga0116171, IMG submission 89798) | Active sludge microbial communities of municipal wastewater-treating anaerobic digesters from Japan - AD_JPNHW2_MetaG | ecosystem: Engineered > Bioreactor > Anaerobic > Digestate | place... | reverse complement strand
TTGTTCTGAAAGGAGCTGTCGTTTTTGGAGGCGGTGAAATTAAAAGTTATTAATACCTGAAAAATGAAACATCCTGTACTTGAAAACAGGACCCGTCTGATAGTATGGGGTCTGGTCTGGCTCTTTATCTCGGCCGGCCAGGCCGTTTCATTTAATTACGGATTTGGCAGCTTTGCCAGAGTAAGCATCCCCGATATAATAGTTTCGCTGATTATTTATTCGGGTCTGGCACTCTCTGTATGGTATCCTTTCAGCTATTTCAGCCGCGGAGAAACAAAAATTGTTTCGCTAATAACAAACCTGGTACTGACGGGAGCCATAACCGTTACCGCCTGGATCCTGGCAACAAAGCTCATAATGACCCTGGTTCTTCCTCCTCAGAATGATTACCAGGCATACTGGGAAGCCACCTTTCCATACAGAGTGGGAAGTGGTGTATTCATCTACGGGCTTACCATACTTACCTATTTTCTTTTTTCCAGTATGTCAAACCTCTCTGAAAAGAAGTCGAGGGAAGCAAGGCTCGAAAGCCTCGTAAAGGAAACAGAATTGAAAATGCTCAGGTCGCAGATTAACCCTCATTTTCTTTTCAACAGCCTCAACTCGATCAGCTCACTGACGGTAACTGATCCGGAAAAAGCAAGGACGATGGTCATCAGGCTTTCCGACTTCATGAGATATGCACTCTCCCGGAAGGATGAACAACCTGTTCCCCTCCGGAGTGAGCTGGAGAACCTCAGGCTTTACCTCGAAATAGAAAAGGTCCGGTTTGGCGAAAGGCTGATAACTGAGGAGGATATCGATCCTTCATGCCTCGGGGTAAGGATACCGGTGCTGCTGCTGCAGCCTCTTTATGAGAATGCAGTAAAATATGGCGTTTATGAGACCCTCGGCGATGTCAGGATCTGTACAGTCGCAAAGCTTATTGATGGTTATCTCGAAATAGTGATCTGTAATAATTTTGATCCGGAGTCATCATTACCAAAAGGAACCGGGACAGGGCTTGCAAATGTTTCGAGACGCCTTGAACTTTCTTATGGAAACAAAGCATCTGTAACGACAAAAAAGGTAGGTGGTGTTTTTACCGTGACTCTTTACATCCCTGCCGATAATCAATAAATGTCGTAATTTTACATTATGGATCCCTCAGATGTCGCAGATTTTCGCAGATTTTTCAGTATATCAGCGTATATCTGCGGGATCTGCGGGAAAAACATAACTTATGAAATCAATCAGAACAGTAATTATCGACGATGAGGCGCCTGCCAGGGAGATCCTCAGGTTCTACCTGAAGGACTTTCCTGATATTGAAATAATTGCAGAATGTGCAGATGGCTTTTCAGGACTGAAGACAATTTCTTCTTTAAAACCCGAGCTGGTATTTCTTGATATTCAGATGCCGCGCCTTACAGGTTTTGAGCTTCTCGAAGTAATGACAGAGAAGCCTGTAATAATCTTTACAACAGCTTATGATCAGTTTGCGATAAAGGCATTCGAGATGAATGCCATCGACTACCTGCTGAAGCCCTACCCGAAAGAACGGCTCAGCAGCGCAGTGAAAAAAGCTTCGGAAAAGATCGGCAGGATAAAAGAGTCAGATCCCGGGTCACCGGATGATCTTTTTCAGAAACTCCCGGCTCCCGCCTCTCCCCTGAACCGCATTGTTGTAAGAAAAGGAAGCTCGATCAACCTTATTACAATCGACCAGGTAAAATATATAGAAGCACAGGATGATTATGTGATGATATATCATTCTGCCGGCAAAGCGTTGAAACAGCAGTCGATGAAATTTTTCGAGGAAAACCTTCCCGGGAATGATTTTGTGCGTGTCCACAGGGGCTATATCGTAAGGGTATCTGAAATAAAAAAGATAGAACCTTATGGAAAGGATAACCATGTGGCGGTACTCAATACCGGCGAAAAACTTCCGGTCTCGAGGGCCGGGTACAAACACCTGAAGGAGGAGTTGAATTTTTAATTGTCTTGCGGTCTTGCAGTCTTGCAGTCTTTTATCCGCCGGGACTGTCTCATAAGCATGAGAACCACCCCCCCCCGCCTCACTGATGCTTCGCTCAGTGCAGGCCTTAAGTGGATTCTCTAAGATGCTGATATTCAGCAAGTCCCCTTTTAGGGGATTTAGGGGTAGATTAAAATAAGAAGGCTTTTGAGACAGCCTCTATATCATTTTATTATGCCGCCCTGTTGGCGCGGATCTGTGATCAGTGTCTTTTTTCACTTCAGCCTGCTGCACTTTTTAAATCTTTTAAAAGGATTATACCTTCTGAATCTGTAGAGCGGAACAGGGTCGTACCCATGTGTTCCTCCCGGCCGGCAGCGAAGGATACGGTTGGTTCCCATTGCAAAGCCGTAAACAGGGCCATGGAGCCTGAGTGCATCAAGCATATACTGTGAACATGATGGCACATGCCTGCATGCCGGCCGCAGCCATGGAGATATAGCATAGCGGTATATGTAAACCGGCACCGACAACAAAATGGAAAATATTTTTGTTATTACATCAACCATGGTGCAAAGATAACCTGCTTTGACTGACAAATTGTCAATTGCTGCAAGTAAAATCGATTTGGCACCGGTTTTGATGTATTACGTGAAACATTAAAAAAACCAAAAGAAAAATGACAACTACAGGAATGTGGGTAATTTTTATAGTCATCATGATCCTCAGCTGGGTCGTGGGAGCAGTTTTAAAATCGAAATTCAAAAAATATTCAAAGATACCTGTCGATAACGGGATGTCGGGACGTGAAGTTGCAGAAAGAATGTTACGCGACAATGGCATTTACGATGTGAAGGTAGAGAGTGTACAGGGTTTTCTTTCAGATCATTATAATCCTGAAAAGAAGTCGATAAACCTCAGCCCGGAAGTTTACAGCGGAAGGAGCATCTCTGCGGCAGCTGTTGCAGCACACGAAACAGGACATGCCATTCAGCATGCCACATCATATGCATGGCTTGGCTTCAGGTCGAAGATGGTTCCCGCGGTAAGCTTTTCATCGAAGTGGGTCACCTGGATCCTCCTTGCCGGAATGCTGCTTGTAAATACATTCCCGGGGTTGCTCCTGGCAGGAATAGTGTTATTTGCCCTGACCACATTGTTCAGCTTCATAACACTGCCTGTAGAGATCAATGCTTCGCAGAGAGCCCTGGCGTGGCTTTCCACTGCAGGGATAACATCATATCAGAATCATCCGCAAGCCGAAGATGCACTTAAATGGGCTGCTTCTACTTACGTTGTCGCCGCACTCGGATCGCTGGCAACATTGCTTTACTACGTGATGATCTTCATGGGCGCAAGGGACGAATAAGATATGAAGTAAGAACATCCGAACAACAGAATGAAGAACCAGGAACATACTTCTGCATTCTTACTTCGATTGTTCTGAGTTCTTATTTCAGAATTAACGCCCTTCCACTTCGAGCCAGCGTGTTGCTTTTTTTATGACACGCACAGTAAGCCAGATGCCGGCAGCGGCAACGAAAAGCCACATCCATACAGGAGTAACAGAGAATTTCTCAGTCAATATGAAATTTCTTGATATGTCGAGCACTGCAAAGACTGCGAAAACATTGAAAAAACTGTTGTATTCCCTTTTCAGAACATTCCTGAATGAAAAGGGCAGGGTGCAGGAGACATACCTGACATGAAAAGGGATAAATGATTTTACCTTTTCGGAATATTTATCGTAAGACTCACCGAATTTCCTGCGAAGGAATTGTTCTTCGGCAAAGATTATCCGCTCATAATACAACCAGTAAACAAGGAAAAAGACAACAGTAAACCAGGCTGACCTGAGAAACAGAACGGGCCCGAGCCACATCAGCAGGTTACCTACATATAAGGGGTGCCGGATAACAGAATAAATTCCTGTAGTATTCAGCTCGTCGGCTACCTGTCCTGCGGCAGTATTGCGTCCGGAAGTGTTTTTTGGAGTATAGCCGACAGTAAATACCCTGATAAGCTGGCCCGCCATGCTGATCCCGAAAAAGATCATTTCATCCCTCAGGTCGAAAATAATAGCCTGCCTGTTGCCAAGATAAAGCATTAACAGTCCGGCAAGGATAATTACCACAGGCAGCCAGCTTCTTCTTTTAAAGAGCCAGTTGCCACTATTCTCAAATTCATGTACTAATGCCATACGGGGAATTTATGCGGCAAAAGTAGGAAATTTTCAGAAACTGAATTTTATCCTGAGATAGCACAGGTTAATCAATGTTTTTGAATTTCCCATTTTGCCGTCGAAATGCTGCCATATAATTGAGAAATCGAGGTTTTCGGCAAGAGAATAATCGACAGAAGGACCGGCAAAATACCCGTCGAGGTCGGGAAACCACATTCCGGAAATCCCCACATTAAGTAATGGTGTTGCCGCCCAGGTGAACTGGCCGAAGGCTGTAAACCGGGAAAATGCAAGATCCTTTGCTGAAAGGTCTCCGGCATAGAGGCTTGTGAAGCTGCCCGGCTTCAACGGATTATTGCTGTACATAAGCTGCCCCTGCAGCATCGAATTATCACTGAATATTTTATCGGCTCCTGCCGTGATTATTATCGTCCCTGTTGTATCGGAATATGATCGTAAAGTATGAAACCAGGTTCCTTCACCTCTGAATGATACGGATCCTAATGAACCCGACCAGCCGGCACCGGCCACAATATCTGAACCATCAGCATACCCGGCGAGCATCTGGATGTCGTATCCCCATTTATTAAATCTTCCGAGCCCTGCCAGTGTCAGTTTTTCATCGCGGTTCAGCTTTGCCGCCACTTCGAAGGAAGAGGCCGACGTGGGGTAGTACTGCAGCCTTATGGCATCGCTCCCCGGGCGCTCAACATAATCAATATCAAAAAAAGAATAAGCATTGAAAATATCATTTGGATTCCAGACAAACGTCTGTCCCCAGTTGATCCTCTGCCTGCCAATCCTTGCCTGGAATTTGTTGAAGTTGAAATCGAGCCAGAGCCTGTCGACAGTGGTATTCAGGAAGAAGGAATTCTCGTTCATGATGTTCCACGACATATCTGCAAAACCGGGGTCCATGCCTGTAAGTTCGGCATAACCCCTGCCCATGCTCTTCACCATATCACCTGTAAAAAGGCGGTTCCGGATTTCGGCTGAAAAAGTGATCTTATTGCCCAGGAAAGCCTTGAAGTTAAGGCGGTTATGAAGCAGGTTCTCGAACAGGATAGTTTTCGATAACGAATCGAACATGGCGCTTTCCATTGTAGTCAGGTAGCCGTTCAGTTCAATGGCCTTCTGCTTCTCCTGGGCAGAAAGAATTGTGCCGTAAAGAACAAAAAGAGCCAGAAAGGAAATCAGCTTTTTCATCAGGCAAGTCATCTGTTTCATTCTCTTACGTCGTCCGAGACCATTTTACCGTCTTCGAGAGTGATAACCCTGTGTGCCATTTTCATGACCCGCGGATCGTGTGTCGAAAATATAAAAGTGATCTTTTCCTCATGGTTGAGCTTTTCCATTATTTCGAGGAGTGTCGATGCCGATTTTGAATCGAGGTTTGCTGTAGGCTCGTCGGCAAGCACGAATTTTGGCCTTGATGCCAGTGCCCTGGCCACTGCCACCCTCTGCTGCTGGCCCCCTGAAAGCTTTGCCGGCCGGCTGTTATACCTGTCGGCAAGACCGATAGCTTTCAAAAGCTCGAATGATCTTTCCTCCCTATCCTTTTTCAGCCATTTCTGCAACGACATAATGAATTCAACATTCTCCTTTGCAGTAAGCACAGGAATAAGGTTATAAGATTGAAAAACAAATCCTATATTCCTCATCCTGAAGTCAATAAGTGCCGACGACCTGAGGGTCGAAAGATCGGTCCCGTCGATCAGTATCTGGCCCGAGGTGGGCATATCGAGACCACCAAGCATGTTCAGCAAAGTTGTCTTTCCTGATCCCGACGGTCCGACGATGGCTGCAAATTCTGCCTCCTGAAAATCGAGATTAATGCCATTCACGGCATGTACTTTGATGTCGCTGGAGCTGTATATCTTGTGGAGGTCTTTGATTTCGATGACTTTCATGTTCTTGATTATTAGGTTTATTCTGTTCTTATTGCTTCAACCGGATTTAGTTTCAGCGCTTTGCGGGCAGGATATATCGATGCAAGGATCCCTGTCATCACTATCAGTATGGTTGTCGTCACAAAAAATCCCGTATCGATAGTGGGAAAGAGATGTGCGCTGTAGCCAAATGCTTCCATCCCTTCAGAATATTTCATCAGGTTTATTCCGTTTTTCTGTGTTGCTTCAATCACCGCCTCCGCAATACCCATACCTGCAAATCCGCCTATTATTGAGAGGAATATGGATTCGAACATTATCATGCCGAAGATCTTTCTTCTGTTCATTCCTATAGCGGCAAGCATGCCGAGCTCTTTTGTCCGTTCCAGGACGGCCATAAGCATGGTGTTGACTATGCCGAAAGCCAGGGCTGCCAGGATAATCACCATAAAGACTCCATAGATCTGTCCCATGAAATCGGCTATCATAGCCAGGTCGGGGAAGATCTCCTTCCAGTTGAGGACTTCATATCCCGGAAGCGCCTCGCGTGCCTGTAAAGTTATTTTGTCGCTAAGGTCAGTATTGTCAAGCCTGGCGATAAGCCTGTGCCACGAACCTTCTTTAATACCCGTGAGAGTGCGGAGTTCTCCGGCAGGTACAAAGACCGACAAGCCTTCAAACATATCGTTATTTGTCCGGAAAATACCACAGACCCGGAATCCTGCTCCGGTCTGATTGTTATCCATATCGAGGAAGGTCAGGATAATTTTCGACCCTTCCCTGTACGACCAGGCGGCCTCCTTGATCAATATTGCATACCTTTTATACTCCTCCGGCGAAAGCAGCTTTTCCAGTTCACGGTTAAACTTTTTATCGGAAGTGAATCTTTCCCCATATACCGGTTCGAGCTTTGCTAGCACATCTGATGGAATTTTCATTGAGTCGAGACGGGCAACCGCATCTGTAGTAAGGATATACCGGATGATGTTGAGATCCTTAGCCAGCTTCTCTCCGATAAGAACAGAGTTGAATTTTGTGTCAGCGTCGAAATATGTTCCTGTGCCTGCGATCACCTTTTTTTCGAGGTCGAACATCTCTGTTTCCTTTCCGACATCTATCCCGTTTATTTCTACTCCCGCACTTTTTGTCGAGGTCGATGCAATTCCCCTGATAATTATCCTGCCGGTTGTCGCATCTACACCGGGAATCGATCTCACCAGGGAGTCGGCGGAGCTAAAGTCTGCGATCAGGTCGCTGATATCGCTGCTGCTCCTGAATTCCTTGTTGTTAACCTGTATGTGCGACAGCTCTTCATTGATGGCGGCATCAATCCGCTGAACGACAGAGCTGTTTATTGCTGCCATTGCGAATACCCCGGCAAAGACACCAACAGCCACTGATGAGATTACTATCAGGCTTCGGGTCTTGTTACGCCATACATTCTTCCAGGCTACTTGTATAATCATAGCGTCGTTTATTAGGCTTTCAATGAATCTATCACGTTAATCCTGAAAATTTTCCTGACACTGAAAATTATTGCAATTGAAATAATTATCAGCACCACAAGTGTCTGCCACAGATAGTATGTATCGGGAAGCTGCGTCGGCATAACCGGTTCCATGCCATAGTCTTCGTACATGCGTGCAAATTCTCCGGTAAACCTTAATGGCCTCACATGACCATAAATTACCGGAGGCAGCGAAGCAATGATCCCCGAGATGACTCCCAGCAATCCCATCATGAACATTTCAATGGTAACAACTTTCGCCAGCTTTCTCTTCTGCATTCCCACCGACACCAGCATTCCGAATTCACACCTTCGTTCCGCCATCATCATGAGAACGGTCCCGAAGACCCCGAAGGCAATGACCAGGTAAAGGATCCCTATCATTATCATTCCGCTCCTGCTGTCTGCCTCCATCTGGTTAAGAAGCAATGAATTCAACTCCTTCCATGTTTTTACAGCCAGCGGAGGTTCAACGAAAGAGTTTAACCGCCGTGCCGTTGAAATGACCGATTTGTCGCTGAAGTTCTTTATGCTTAGCACTACAGTGGTTGCAAGCCCCCGTGCAGCAAAAAGATCCCTTGCCGTTTCGAGAGGCATATACACAATTCTCTTGTCGATATCCGGCGAAGGAAGTTTTATTATCCCGGCCACAATGAAATTTCCGGCAGCTGAAGCCCCATGATATCCCTGCCCCATAAGAACAAGTGTATCGCCTACATTTATTTTAAGGAACTCCGACAATCCTGATCCTACAAGGAGACCCTGTGGAAATGATTCTGAAAGGTAATTATTGGTAAAGGATGCCTCTTTTCTGAGCAAAGGAAGGATGACGGCAGAATCTTCGGCAGAAATTCCCAGGTCAAGCATCATCCTTCCCGTGCTTGAATAGGCCTCATTTCTGAAAAGATCGAGAAGCTTCTTTGTTCTTGCCGGTAGTTCTTCCGACCTGAGGGCATTGATCGCTTCATCGGTAAGTTTGTACTTGACAAGCCTCTCATTCATATCCGAAAGTCTTTCCTCCTTTTCAGGATCAACACCAAGGACCATGACCCCCTGTGTACGGCTTCCTGCCGCGGCCAGGGCATAGGATTCCAGCCTGGGGACCACATCAATTACATTTGTATCAGATTCAATTTTGCTGAGCATTTCCTGGTCAGCCTCAAAACTGTTGTCGAGGATAGGCTCCTCAGAATAGTCCTGGTGCTGTACCTGAAGATAACCTGAATATGATTCGATCACATTTTTATAAAGCGAATCATAGGTGCCGAGCTGAAATGAGCGCATCACCAGGGCAAAGAAGACTGCAAAAAAGATCGACGCTGCTGTAATGAGTGTTCTTCTTTTGTTGCGCCATATATTACGCCATGCCAACTGAAAATCTTTCATCGTATTGTTTTCATATTTTGCTGTGAAAAGAAATCATCCGAAATGGTGATATTGAATTTTACCTCCACAATCTTCACAATAGTTTTATATCCTTCATTTTCTGCGGGTACAAGCTCAACAACTGCCGGAATAAACCTTCCGTCCATAATTTTCAGATCCGAAGCCTTTTCGGACCTTACCAGGTAACCGTCCTCATCATAAAGCTCTGCCTTCAGGGTTATATATTCTTTTTTATCGATCCACCATAATTGTTCACCCCACAGAACATCGGCATCGGCTTTTGCCTTAAGCCTTATCTTCCAGCAGTCGCGGTTGTCGATCGGTTCCGAACCCTCGATAGTATGTATATAATCTTCCACCACCGACGACTCCCTGAGGATGTCGTCGTTTGTATAGTCTGAACCCATCCATCCCTGCGACATCATTGATGGCGGAAGCTTAATGAGACGGCTTATGGCCGGATTCCAGCTCCACATCTCTGATTTTCTCTTCAGGAAAGTCTGTCCCTTTTCCCTTGCCGGCGCTGTAATAAGCGTGAGGGCATAATCATCGTCCTTCGACCACGATTTGAACTCAACAGTTCTCTGCCACGCAGGTCTTATAACAGTCATGGTCATCTGGCTGTAACCACTCTGTTCACCCCTGAATTTATCATCGGTTTTTTTTACGATTTCAGTTGCAGTCATCTGCTGTGCCCTGGCTGATAATGGCACAAGGAAAAGCATTAGTATTGCGGGGAAGCTGAAAAATCTCATCTTAAGTTTCATTTGTATCTTTTTAAAATCTCATTAAGAATTCTTTCATGGTAGTCGTCGTTATAGAGGTCGTCAGAAAGGACGTAAGTCATTGAAAAACCTTTTATGGTATTCAGGAACATGAACATTTCCATCATCGGATCATAATCTTCACCCGGATATTTCTTCCTGTTTTTGAAATAATCGATTAGCATCGACATCATTGTCTCAGAAAAAGCCTTCATCGGCGTTCCTGAAACGGTAAGCTTATCACTCCCTCCTCCGAACATATCCTCAAAAACGCCCGGTTGCAGTATTATCCTGAATATCAGCTTCCAGAATTGTTTCTTTTCGTGGAGGAGCCTGAATACCTTCCGGATAAAATGTTCAAATTCATCTTCCGACAGGTGGCCGTCGCTGTCGGCGTCGAGATCATTATATACTTCTGTCAGCGACCGGTCCAGTATGGCGGCCAGCAGCTCCTCCTTGCTGCTGAAGTAATTGTACATGAGTCCTTTGGAGATGCCTGCATGACGGGCAATATGATTTATGGTTGTTGCATGAAAACCAACATTGGAGAAGTGCTCAAGAGCAACATCCATTATCAGGGTTTTCTTTTCTTCCCTTATCTCCCTGAATTGCTGTGGAGTCCTGGGTGACATTTTTGATTGAACGTTCGGTCAAAGATAAATCAAAATTTCAGGAAAACATAATTTAATTTTTAAAATCCTTCCAGGCTGTTCATGATCTTCTCCCTGTTGGTATCACCGGGCTTCTCCCTGACGGCTGCATTTATCCAGGGACCGTACATGGGATTTGGGAGAATAATATAATCGGTTCCGAATTTTTGTCTCTGTTTTTCAACTTCTCCGGCACCAAGGTCTGCCCCCCGGATGTCAAAGGCAACATTAAAATCGGCAAGATTATCACCGATAAGCATCAGAATATCATACTTCTCGGCAAGAGCCTGCCGTCTCTGTTCCTTGCTGCTTATTCCGGCTTTAAGGATCAGGTGGGCGTTATCGGCATATGGAAATCCCAGTGCCGTAAGATTTTTTATTGTGGGCTCAAGCTCATCAGGGGTCTCACGGTTGGTTACATAAAAGACTTCAATATTTTTTGACTGGGCATACCTGACAAATTCGAGCGCTCCCGGGCAGGCTTTTGCCGATGCCATTTTTACCCATTTTTTCCAGATCTCATCCGAGAAGGGAACTCCGTTACGGATCAGGTATACCTCAGAGGGACTGTTGTCGAGGACCGTTTCATCAATATCCATTATAATTATGCCCTGTTTTGAATTTTCTTTTTTTGCCAGCTTCTCATCCAGCGATTTCTGAGCAATGTTATAACCCTGGATGAAGAGAGCCTTCATTTCGGCCGATTTCTGGAACCACAGAACCGAAAGAAGAAGGGGGTCCTGGCTCTCCCCGGCCTGTACGGCTGCAGGCTGCCTGACACTGCATGAAATGATAAGGAATGATGCCAGGAAGAATAAAACAATTTTTCTCATTTTTTGTCGTTTTTTTGCTGGTCGAAATTTATTTCTTTTTCGTCAGCTCCGGATAAGATCAACATGTAAAAATGAAATTATTAAAAGCCGGGGCAGGTTTTCAGAAAAGTTTTCTATCTTTATCAGTTGTACTTAAAACATTTATGCAATGGCAAGTCTCAGGCTACTACTTGGAATGATCCCCGCAACTGCCAAAATCGAGCAGGCAGAAAAGGCACTTATTACCGAATTTGAAAAGCTAAATGCCTTTTCGGGATCTGAAACCCTGAAGAAATTCAACGAACTGAAAGAGCTAGTAACCTCCTCCGGTTTTCTTTCAGAAAAGAAGGAAATAGAATCGCTGAACTATAAGGGTTCCGAAGAATTTGCTAAGGAAAAAGAGTTCCTTTCCCTCAGCAAAGCCAAAGACCTGGCACTTTATTTTAAGACCATTGCAGGATCTTCACTGAAGAGATTCCGCGACCTCGACGGTTCAGAAAAAATCTCAGGCTATGAAACTCTTGAAAAACTGGTGAAATCGCTGGAGTTTCGCGAAAAAATGAAAACAAAGGAATTCAAAGGCTCTGATGACGACAAGAAATTACAGGAATTCAACAGGCTGAAATCAGGCTCTGAAATCATTGATTATTACAAGTTTAAAAAATCAAAGGAGTACTCTAATTTCCTGAACATCGACGGCTCTTCAAAACTTTCAAGATACAATGAGTTGAAAGAATACGTTGCCTCAAAAGAATTCCTTTCAAGGAAAGAATACCTGCTCGACAAAAAAAGATTCGAAAAAACCGAAATGTTCAAAAGCCTTGAGGAATACAATAAACTCAGCCGTAATGAAGACATTGTATGGTATTTCAAGGTTAAGGATACAAATAAATTCGACATCCTCAAATCGAGAGAGCTCACTTTCAGCGACGAGTTCGATGGCGACAAGCTAAATACAAACACCTGGCTTACAAGCTATTATTGGGGCGACAAGCTTCTTAAAGACAACTACACCGTGGGCAATGACCTTCATGCCTTTACCGAAAAGGAAAACTTTGAGATCCGCAACAGCCTCCTGAAAATTATTACTAAACCTCAGAAAAAGGAAGGAAAAGTCTGGAGCCCCGACGGATTCAAAACAAAAGAATTTGCATATACCTCGGGAATCATAAATACAGGCCGCAGCTTCAGGCAGAAATACGGGATTTTCAGCGCCAAGGTAAAACTTGGAGACCCTTCAGCCAAATCGGCCTTCTGGATGATCTCCGAAAAGATAACCCCTCATATCGACGTGTGCCGTACCGCCGGCGGTAAAGTCGTTTCTGACTTTTTTGCCACCCCCGAAAAAAGAGTAAAAAGCTCAATAGGAGGCAAATATGCTAACGACTTCTACATATATACCCTCGAGTGGACTCCCGATAAACTTGTCTGGAAAATAAATGACACCGAAATACAGACACAGACTACCGATGTGCCGCAGGAACCTATGTTCATTAATTTTTCAGGCGGTCTCGACAAGCCGATAAACAGCATGACCGCCATGGAGATCGACTGGGTGAGAGTGTACCAGCCGAAGAAGTAATCTCCCCTCTACCCCCCACGAGGATGTATCATAAGTCTCTTTTAACCGCAAAGTACGCAGAGAGAATACGAAAAGGGCTCAAAGTAAACTCAATTACCCTCAATACTTTGCGGCCTTAGCGTTAATCCTTTGCGACCTTTGCGGTTAATGGATATCACCTTTTGAGACACCCTCCTAATTTTCAATATTCTACATATTTCCCTGTATAACAACTAATTAGTCTCCTTCAGGGGGATGTCTGCAGGGCGTGGGGTATATTATTTGTAACATTTCCGGTCTTAGTCCGTCTTTGCATTGTAAACCGGTTTATGACAGTTAAGGAATACAACAGGGCAGTTGATGAATATGCCGATGCGGTGTACCGTTTCATACGCGCCGACCTGCGCGATGATGAAAGGGCAAACGACATCGTCCAGGACAGCTTTGAAAAGCTCTGGAGGCATGTTTCGGAAATAAATTTTACTGTTGCCAAATCGTGGCTCTTCTCAACAGCATATCATACTATGATAGATATTATAAGGAAGGAAAAAAGAATTACCGGGCTTGCAGAATCAGATGAAAATGACCTGTTGACCGATTCACACTATACCGACCTTAACGAAATCCTGCATAATGCCCTTAAACGGCTTCCTGAACAACAGAGATCGGCCGTTCTACTTCGCGACTATGAAGGGTACAGCTATAAGGAGATAGGAGATATTACGGGCATGAGCGAGGCACAGGTAAAAATAACCATTTACCGCGGACGTATGGCCCTGAGAAGCTTTATAGGCAAAATTGAGACAGTTATCTGATTATGAAGGAAGAAGAAACAGATAATTTTTCTCCTGAACACAGGCTGAAGCCGGCTGACCTCTCTTTTACAGGTAAGGCCAGGCTGAAAAGGAGTGTGTCAGAACTTCCTCTGTCGCAGGTTGAATATCTTTCAGCTGCCTTCCTCGAAAATGACCTTTCTGCCTTAGAGGCTGCCGAACTCGAAGAAAACCTGAAGCAGAACAGTGCCAACAGGCAAATATTTGATTCTATTCAGCTGACCCGGCTTAAAGCCCCGGCTGTAACATATAAATACAAGAGCTCTCTTCGTAAACTTTCACCAGGACAGAGACTCTTCAGAATAGCTGCAGTATCATTAAGTGCTGCAGCCTCAATAGGACTACTTATATTATTTGCACTACCATCCACACGCCTCATTAGCGGAAAGAAAACAGTAACTGAAGTACAAATAACCGATTCCGCCCCGGTAACCTTATTGATCGCTTCAAACGAACCTATAATGGGAATCAGCAGGCAGATCATTCCCCGGCCGGGGAGGGTTCAGGAGGAAGCACTTCCAATAACTATCCCCTCAGAAGTAACAGGTATTACCGAAGATTCGCCGGTCGTATCTGTTGATCTCCCTTCTTCATTTACCGTTCATGTTCCTGAACCCGGAGCTGTTACGATGGAGGGATCCAGGGTAATCTTACTGGCCTCGGGTATCAGGCCTGTTCCTTTAATTACAAATGATGACCGCGGTCCGGTAAGAAAATTTATTGCCGCCACCTTCAGGGAAAAGATTTTACGTGAAGATCATTTTACTGATGAGAAGCTCAGGCCCTACGAGGTGGCAAAAGCCGGGGTAGAAGGCTTTAACCGTCTCTTTGACTGGGAGATGCAGATAACTGAGAACATTGATGAATCAGGTGCTGTAAGCTCTGTCAATTTCAGTTCCACGCTTCTTTCCTTCAATGCTCCTGTAAAGAAAACCGTCGACAGAGAGTAACTATTTAAGGTGCCGGTGCGTCATGGCATCAGAAACAAAAACGTATTACACCATGAAAAGAATTTTATTAATAGTAATGACCGGGGTACTCTTTTTCCTGGCGTCGGGCCCTGACGCCGGGGCGGTTCCGGCTGTTATTAAAGAGAACCCCGACGGGAGGAGCTTTAACAGGGGCTCAGGAGAAAATGCACTGCTCCCCTTTTGCGACCAGGACGACAACAAGGAATCACCGGCCAGGAGGAGAAGCCGCTTCAAGGGACACTGGGGAGGAATAGAAGTAGGACTTAACAATTATGCTGTTGGTGATTATGAATTGAATCTTCCTCCTGAGATCAGCTTTATGGAACTCCATTCGGCAAAATCGAGAAATGTGAACCTGAATTTCGGACAGCTTAGCATCGGGTTGGCGCGTCATGCGGGATTTGTTACCGGTATCGGCCTGGGCTGGAACAATTACATGTTCAGCGGCGATAATAATATCGAAAAAGATATTAATGGCCGGATAAATATCCTTGACCCGGGAGCTGCTCTCAGAAGGTCGAAGTTCAGCACTTTTTTTCTCAAGATCCCCTTCCTGCTCGAATTCCAGATACCCACCGATCATCAGCGGCTTAATATTTCGGCTGGTCCTGTCGGTGCCGTGAAGCTGGGATCATTCTCGGTAATGGAATTTGAGAATAAGGACAAAATTAAGTCTGACGACGATTTCAACCTTAATATTTTCCGTTACGGGGCCACTGCCCGTATAGGGTATGAAAATTTCAATGTTTACGGAACATACTATTTTACTCCATTGTTTAAAAACAATCTGGGACCCGGAGGCATTGACCTGTTTCCTTTTGAGATCGGGATAGCTTTTTCTATCGACGACTGAGAACCTCTGTTGTTTTTCATAACATTTTGATTTACGTTTTGCAGAGACGCCCCGACCGGGCGTCTCTGCCACTTTTGTATATTTGCAGTAAGTTATTACCACTACCGCCGATGCCAGAAGAAATTCTTTCTCCCCGTGAAAAGAGGAGATATACCAAACAGATAATGATCCCCGAAATAGGATTAGCCGGCCAGGAGAAACTGAGACAGGCTTCAGTCCTTGTGGTTGGCGCCGGCGGCCTGGGATGTCCTGTACTCCAGTACCTTGCGGCTGCAGGTATCGGACGGCTCGGACTCGCCGAGTTCGACATGGTCAGCGAAGAAAATCTCCAGCGGCAGATCCTTTACGGATCAGGAGATGTAGGAAAGCTTAAATCAATAATTGCCCGGGAGAGAGTGGAACACCTGAACTCTTATGTAAACATCCAGGTCTTTAACCTGCGGATAGACGAAACCAATGCCCTCCAGATCTTCTCCGGATTCGATATCATTGTCGATGCAACAGATAATATCCCGACCCGCTACGTAATCAACGACGCCTGCGTAATACTTGACAAGCCGATGGTCCATGGCGCTATTTACAAATTCGAAGGAGAGGTAGCAGTATTCAACTATCTGGGCGGCCCTACATACAGATGCTATAATCCGCCTGACAGAGCAGAGCACCGGCGAAATCCTTTACCCGCCAACACAGGCATTCCGGGGGTATTGCCGGGAATAACCGGGACTTATATGGCCAATGAGGTCGTAAAAATAATAACAGGTGCCGGCAGGGTGCTGGGAGGAAGGGTGCTGCTTTTCAACATAATGGAAAACACATTTTATTCAATCACGGTAAAGAATATACCCGGAAACCACAGCATCAGTGAAATTGGAAATTATAAAACTATATAATTATGAGATTGTTACTTATCAGCAATTCAACGAATCCGGGAGAACCTTATCTCGATTATCCGAAAAAAAACATAAAGGATTTCCTGGGTAAAAAACCGGTCAATGTTCTATTCATACCTTACGCGGCTGTCACATTTTCATATCATGATTATGAGAAGAAGGTAGCTGAGAGGTTCAGTGAAATTGGTCACAATATTGCCTCGATCCATAATTTTTCTGATCCGGTGAAGGCGGTAAGGGAGGCCTCTGCGCTTGCTGTCGGAGGGGGAAACACCTGGAAGCTTCTTAAGACTCTCAGGGACAACGGCCTCATCGAAATCGTCAGGGAGAAGGTCCTTGGCGGCATGCCCTATATCGGATGGAGCGCCGGATCGAATGTAGCGTGCCCGACGATAATGACAACAAATGATATGCCTGTGGTGGCTCCGGATTCCTTTGAGGCTTTTAACCTGGTGCCCTTTCAGATCAATCCGCATTATCTCGATGCAAATCCGGCAGGGCACGCAGGAGAAACAAGGGAACAACGAATTGAGGAATTTATCGAGGTTAATCCGGCCGTGTTTGTTGTTGGTCTGCGCGAAGGAACCATGCTGCATCTCGAAAAAAGGAACCTGCAGCTCATTGGTCCCCGGAAGGCGAGAATATTCAGAAAAGGAGAAGCCCCTGTTGAGGCTGCAGCAGGAGACAAACTGTCATTCCTCCTCAGGCATTAAACCGGTTTCATTCAAATAAACTAACTTTGTCATCCGTTATCCCGCCATTAAAAAGGGACAAGCGGACCATGAGAATATTCTATTCTGTTCTGAAAATAATTGCGGTCACAGTCATCGCATTAACTGTTACATTGTTCTCCGGCTCTCTCCTGATGCAGGATACCGTTGCCGGAATCATTCTCAGGTCGCTCAATAAAAGCATCTCCACGAGGTTCGAATTCGAAAAAGTGAAGCTCTCCTTCCTGAGGCAGTTCCCCAATGCTTCACTCTACCTTAAAAACGTACTTGTGCATTCTTCGCCCTCTTTCGACGCCAGTGGATTCGGGAATATCAGCACCGACACTCTTATGTCTGCGGAAGCAGTAACTGTTGAGTTCAGCCTTACTGATATCGTTAAGGGAGTCTACGATATTGACCGGATAAGTATTAAAAACGGCCTGGTAAATCTTCTCTCCGATAAAAACGGTGCCGTGAATTATGAAATCACGGCAGAACAGGATAATGATACTGCTTCGGGCGCATTTATCCTTAACCTTGAAAAAATAAATATCTCCGGAATAAAGGCCGAATATGTCAACCTGGCCACGCAGCTTCATGTGGCAGGATATATCGATAATGGCCAGCTGAAAAGCAGGATAGCAGGCGATGATATAAGATTTTCAGCTGAGGGAACAATGAAAATCGGTCTTTTCAGCCTTTACAATTTCAGCATTAACAGAAGCATCCCTGCATCCGTCGATCTAAATCTCTTCAGTTCCTCAACAGGAATTCAATTCAGCAGGAGCACGCTGACTCTGAATAATTACCTCTTTTCCATTTCAGGAATTGTTGGTGAAAATGATGATCTCGACCTTGAGCTTACAGGCAAAAATATTGACATTTCGGTTATAAAAGATTTCCTTCCGCTCAGGGTTAAAGAGATAATTGCGGCTTATGATCCCTCGGGTATCCTGGAGGTGAAGAGCAGTATCAGAGGTGCTGCCTCCCGGACGGAAAATCCCCTTATCGAAGCGCTGTTCAATGTCAGGAACGGCACTGTTAAATATGGCAATTCACCACTTTCCATACAAGGGCTTTCCTTCTCGGGCAGGTTTACCAACGGACCAGAAATG
>Ga0116171_10002323_pt1 | contig 18103 bp, 16 predicted proteins | sample AD_JPNHW2_MetaG_FD_89798 | JGI IMG/M metagenome (GOLD analysis project Ga0116171, IMG submission 89798) | Active sludge microbial communities of municipal wastewater-treating anaerobic digesters from Japan - AD_JPNHW2_MetaG | ecosystem: Engineered > Bioreactor > Anaerobic > Digestate | place... | reverse complement strand
TCGGGGTGGACCTGCCGCCCGACCTGGCGGAGCCGCTGCCGCCGTTCTGCTGACGCCTTCCACCTGGGACGAATCGAGGGGGCTCCGGCCCCCTCTCTTCGTTTGGCGCCTCGACGGGCGCCGGCTCCTACGCCGGGGCGAGGGAATCACGATGGGCGCCGGGGCATCCGCGTGCCTACTGCCGGCCCATCGGGCTCGGCAGGACGGAGTGGTACTAGCTGGCTCTCAGGGTGCCAAGCTGAGCGAACAGTCTGAACTCCGCTGCATCTCCGCTGTAGACCATGATCATGTGTCGGAGAAAGTCGCGACCAAGCAACCCCATTAGTCGGGTCGGCCAACCATCGCTGCGGGCGAGGCTAATTGGTTCGAGAAGCTTCTCGAGTTCGTCGACGCCAGCCGCGGGCTGCGAGCGGTTCATTGTGAACCCGTGGCCGTCTACCTGCTTGAGTTCAATGATGATCTCCGGAAGGAACACCGGATGGTCCTTCTGTCCTCCAACCCCGAAAATCCTCTGGGTCCTAATTGGCTGGAGTCCGAGTTCTTGGGCGACTGCGGTGCTGATGCAGGTATCCCCAGCTCCTGTATCCAGCATCATCAAGCCCCGAATTGGCTTTGGGACGCTCCGTCCTCCCGCAGCGGCAGCATTGCGCAGAGCCTGAGGTGGGGCGATCGCAGCTCGAACAAGTGGCCCAATCCTCACCAGGAATCCAGGGTCGGGCAGTTTCTCTAGGATGAAGGGCGATTCTGGGTCCACAAGGGGCGGCTGCAACACTGGCGGAGTGTTCGCGAGTTGCTTCCAACGCTGACGCCTCGCGGCTCGCTCCATCTTCTTGGGAGTCTGGCCGTGTCTCATTTGTCAGATCTAACTGAAGAGGATTCCGAGTTGCAGCGCCACTGGGAGGATGTGGCCACGCGGAGGCTCGATTGTAGCCATGAACACCTGTTCGTTAGGGCCGAATGCAGCGATCGAGGCTTCCAGGGCGTTCTCGTAGGTCGTGTAGATGCCAAGAAGAGTAGTTCCATGAACTACGGCCACCTGGCCTGGATGGGTCTTCAGAAGCTGAGGAAGCAACCTATCGAAGGTCGCTTGCTCCTCATCGAACGTGCTACTCCCGGTGCGATTCATAGACCACCACCTCTCGATATCGGCTCGCAGTGCTGCACAAGCAACCCAACCAACAGCGATAACAATTTTAGACCATGTTGTCAATCCGCACGCTCGCAAGGGAGGGACCGACATTGGGCGCCGGGTCCATACTCGGCGAGCAAACAGACCGCAGGTTCCCATCGGGCTCGCCAGGCTGACCCTGGGCTGGCGTTTCGGCCCTGGCCCGCAGTCCTACCCCTCCCACGACGACAACGTGGCTCCTGGGGCATCCTGGAGCCCACTGTACCCCGGCAGTACCCCGGGGCTTTTCGCGCGTTGTGTTGTGGCTCGTAAGTTATTGGTGCCGGAGGTGGGAGTCGAACCCACACACCCTTGCGGATACGGGATTTTGAGTCCCGCGCGTCTGCCATTCCGCCACTCCGGCGACGGCGGGCATTGTTGACCGAATCGCCGCGTGGGGTCAAGCCGTTGTCAGTTGGGGACCTGGGACCCGAAGCTCACCGCGCGCCCCTCGCCAGGTGTGCCATGACGAGCCGGCCAGCACCGCCGAGACGCCGGCGAGGCAGAGCATCGCGAGGCACCGAAAGCCACTCGATCCGGGGTCCTCGCCGGCCAGCAGGACGAAGTCGGGCTCCCTGCCGAGGGTCGCCCTCAGATCGCGGGTCACGCTGTGGTCCCAGAGTGGGCTTGCGGCAGGCAGGAGAATGCCCGTCACGGGTCGGCTGGCCGACTCCTCGCAGACGGCTGCACCATCCAGCTTGACCACCATGAGCCTGGAGCCGGAGGGGTTGGTCACCGGGACCTGGGTCCACTTGATCTTCTCGAGGAACCAGCGATGCGGCCAGCCACGAAGCTGCCGCGTCGCGTGCCGGCAGTCCCAGCGGCCATCGACGAGCCGCACCCACTGGGTGCCGGTGGGCACTGGAGCATCGGCGGCCAGTGAGAATGGGCGCGGCTCAAGCTGGGCGCCAAGGCGGACGGCGTCGCTATATGACAGCATGGCCAGCACCCCGAATAGGAGTGTGCCGACCCCCCCCAACAGCACGCCCAATACAGGATGGCGCTGGACCAGCCCGGGGTCCACGTGCACCTGCAAGGCCAGCCTCCAGGTCGATGATACTCCTCCATGACAGGGAGAACGCCGGCTCCACGGGCCTTCCCGCCGCCGGTAGTACAATCGCGGCCATGGCAACCACGGTCGACCAGATCCGCACTGCCCTGGCTTCCGCCTATCCGGTGACCGTCATCCTGTCGCCGGAAGAAGATCGTATCGAGAAGCTCCTGCAGCGTTTCGCGGCCGGCATCCGGCCCGATCCGTTGCCAATGCTGACCTGGAACTGCCTCGAAGGGTTCAAGGAGCAGCCGGGGAGCAGCGACCCGGTGTCGGCCCTGACCTGGGTGGCCGAGCAGGGTCCGCGGGGGTTCTACCTCTTCAAGGACGTGCACGTCCTGCTGGACGGCAACCGCGGGCTCCTGCGGCGCCTGCGCGACACGGCGGCGGCGGTCCGCAACACCGGCCGGTTCCTGTTCCTGCTTGGGCCTTCCTTCATCATCCCCGACGAGCTCAAACCGCTGACCTACCTGGTCACCTCGCTGTTCCCTGACGAGAGCGAGGTCTCGGTGGTGGTGACGGCCCTCCTGCAGCAGGCGAGGCGCGAGGTGAGCAGCGACGCTCTGCTGTTGCTGATCGACTCCCTGCGCGGCATGAGCCTGCTGGAGGTCGAGAGCCTGCTGCGCCGCCTGCTGGCGCGCCATGCCTCCGTCAACGAGGCCTTCATGGCGGAGGTGCTGGCCGAGAAGGAGCAGATCATGCGCAAGGAGGGCATCCTGGAGTTCGTGCCCCCGGACCGCGGTCTCGGCGAGCTTGGCGGCCTCGACCAGCTCAAGCTATGGGTGCGCCAGCGTGCCAGCCTCTTCACACCGCAGTCCCGCGCCGAGAACCTGCCGCGCCCCAAGGGCATTCTGCTGATGGGCATGTCCGGATGCGGCAAGTCACTCGCGGTCAAGGTCATCGCCACGGAATGGAAGCTCCCGCTCTTTCGGCTCGACATGAACATGGTGTTTGCCGGAGTGCACGGCTCGGCAGAGTGGGTCTTTCACCGCGCCCTCGAGGCCACCGAGGCCGTGGCGCCTGCCGTGCTGTGGATCGACGAGATCGAGATGGGCATCGCCGGGTACCATGAAGGCGAAAGCGGATCACTGACGCGCATCTTCTCGACCTTTCTGACCTGGATGCAGGAGCATCGGGCCGATGTCTTCGTCGCCGCCACCGCCAACCGCATCAACCTGCTGCCGGCGGAGATCATCCGCAAGGGACGTTTCGACCAGGTCTTCTTCGTCGAGCTGCCGACCGAGGAAGAGCGCAAGGAGATCCTCGCCATCCACTTGCGCCGCCAGCAGCTCGACCCCGGCAAGCTCGACCTCGTGCTCCTGGCCTCGGCGACCAGGGGTTGGAACGGCGCCGAAATCGAGCAGGCCGTGATTGCGGCTCGCATCGCCTGCCACGCCGACCACCGCCCGGTGGAGCAGCGCGACCTCCTGCACGCCATGGGGCAGATCGTTCCACTCTCCACGACCATGTCCGAGCAAATCAAGGCGATCCGCGGCTGGGCTCGCACCCGCGCCATGGCGGCGACCACCCAGGGCCGCCCGGAGATGTAGCCCCACCCAACCGGCCAGGCTTAAGGCTTCAGGCTTAAGGCTCAAGATCCCCCGCCCACCCAGGGAGGTTCAGGTACGGTCCCTCAAGGGGAGGGTGGGGGAGCTGACCTACTGACCTGCTGACTCGCTGATCCGCCGGGTGGGCGGTGGAGCCTGAGCCTGGAGCCTTGAGCCTGGAGCCTGGTCGGGAGGGGGGATGACGACGACGCGGGCCTCGTCATCGGTATGCAGCAACAGGGGGGCACAGGACCGTGGCCTGGCTCCGCCGTGACGGGCGAGCAGATCCAGCACCCAGGCTTCCTCGGCCTGCCGCGCGCGTCCGAGCTTGCGCCCGGCCTGGGGCAGGGCGACGCAGAACACCACCTCACCCTGAGCGGTATTGACGAGCCCGGCCAGGACCGAGACCCCACCGTCGGTCGCCGTCAGGGTACCGGTCTTCCCCACCATGGAGGTGGCAACCGGCCCCCCGGTAAGGAGCGGGAAGAAGCGGTCGACGGTGCCGGGGTCGCAGCCGGCCACCGGCAACAGCTCCTCGACCCGCAGGCCCATTCGCCCGGCGGTGCGGTGCAGGTCCCGGAGCAGACCGACGATCTGGCGGGGTGTAAGACGGTTGACCCCAAGCCCCGAGGCGGTCTCGAGCTGGATCTCGCCCGGCCTGGCATGGCAGCGTTCCGAGACCAGCGCCACCAGCTCGTCGACCGGCCCGATGGCCTCGCCGACGCGTTCGATGTCATTGTTCGAAAAGCAGTTGAACCGGCGTAAAGTACCCTCGAGGGGGCGCGAGCGATGCACGACGAGCAGCTCGCCCAGCACCACCTCGCCATCGACGCCAACCCCTCGTGCCACCGTCAACCGGGGCGGGTGGCGCACGTCGAGGCCCCGGCGCCCGGCAAGGTCCACCCAGGCGCGCCGAGCGGCGCCGTTCCACCGCTTCGAATCGAGGGCCTGGCGGAGACGGGTGGCCATCAGCAGGCCGCGCTTGAGCGGGTCGGGATCCCGGCCCGAGGAGCCGTTCTCCCACCCCATCCAGAAACGCCTGTCCACCACCAGGGCGCCGGTCACCCGCTCGATGCCCCGCTGGTTGAGGGCGAGGGCGACGAGAAAGGCGTTCTCCTCGTGGAAATCTGGGTCGTATCCCCCTTGGACGACCAGATCGCCCACCACGGTCTTTGTGGCCTTGTCGATCGCACCCCGAGCGTAGACGCGGGTTTCGAAGCGGGCCTGAGGACCGAGGGCCTCGAGCGCCCAGAGAGTCGTGCCCACCTTGACCACCGAGGCGGGGTTGATCGGTTCGTCGGCTCGCTTGCTGTCGACGACCGCACCGTCCAGCGTCTCGACGTGCCAGACCAGATCAACAGGCGCGGACGCCCGCCTGATCGGTCGGCTCGCGTGGCGCCCGGCGGCCGCCTGACCGACACCGGCAACCGTCAGGCACAGCCCAACAACCAGAAGGTGGATGAAGCCTCGCACGGTCGGCGATTGTAGCGCACCGGGAGAAGCACCTCCCAGCCGGGGTCACGACCTGGCAGGGATGGGCAGACAGAACAAGGGTCGACGAGGTGCCTGGCGAGATGAGTGGGAGGGTGGCGGCCCGTAGGGGAATCGAACCCCTGCTTCCGGCGTGAGAGGCCAGCGTCCTAACCTCTAGACGAACGGGCCACCCGAGGGCAGGAACCCTAGCACAGGACCGGGGTTGCTGTAAACCCATCCCACCCATCAGGGCCTCAGGTTCTCCCCCCAACCTGCCACCCGGCTCAAGGCTCAAGCTCCCCCGCCCACCCAGTCGTGTCCTGTGGTGCCTGAGGTCCTTGGGGCGGGAGGGGGAGCTTGAGCCTTGAGCCTGAAGCCTGCAGCCTGGGTGGGGGGCGTATCATTCCCCCGCACGGCCTGAGCGGAATGGGCCGGGGTGAGGGGCGGTTGGGCCGTGGGGAGGGCGGGATGACCTGGGAGTACTCCGAGAAAACCAAGCAACTGTTCATGGATGCGGTGCATGGCGTGGCCGGCACCCACATGGGGGAGATCGCCGACCCGGATGGCTTCGGCGAGCACGGATCGATTGCCTGTGGTGACGCCCTGCGCTTCACCTTCCGCTGCGAGCGGCACCCATCTGATCCGCTCCAGGATCGCATCGTCGAGGCGCGGTATCTCACCTTCGGCTGCACCTCGGCGATCGCCGCCTCGGAAGCGCTGTGCACCATCATCGAGGCGGGTCACTTCTCGCCGGTTCAGGCGCTGAAGGTCTCGAACCAGGACATCGTGGACTTCCTGGAGGGGCTGCCGGAAGCCAAGATCCACTGCTCGGTGATGGGCGCCGAGGCACTCGAAGCCGCGGTTTTCAACTGGGCCCAGAAACGCGGCGTGGACCTCAAGGCACTCGGGCTCGACATGACCAGTGCAGAGCAGGAGGAAGGGCGTCTGGTCTGTAAGTGCTTTGGTGTCACCGAGCCGTACCTGCGCCGGAAGATCAAGGAGCTGGAGCTCCACTCCATACCCGAGATTACCAATGCCATCAAGGCTGGCGGCGCCTGCATGTCGTGCCACCACGCTCCCGGTGGGCTTCAGGACATTCTCAACGACATCTGGGGCCGCCACCCGACGACGCTGGTGCCCCTGCCGTCGATGCCCGAGGGGCACCGGGACGCCACCGCCACCGGGTCGGAGCTGTCTCCCTACCAGTTCGCCAAGCAGGTGGAACGGGTGCTCAGCGAGGACGTGCGGCCCCGCCTCCAGGATGACGGTGGCAACCTGGAGATCATCGACATCAAGGAGATGACGGTCTACTGCCGCCTCTCTGGGGCATGCGCCAACTGCGCGGGAGCGACCGGCACCATGAAGCTTCTGGTCGAACGCATTCTCAAGGAACGGGTGGACGAGCGCATCCGGGTCATTGCGGTGTAGGAGGCTGAGCCGTGGAGATCGTCTACGCGGACAACAACGCCACCACCCGGGTCGCCCCCGAGGTCGTGGAGGCCATGCGGCCCTTCTTCGAGGAGAGCTACTTCAACCCGAGCTCGATGTACGACGCGGCTCACGGGCCGGCCGAGGCGATCAAGGAGGCAAGGGCCTCGATCGCCCGGCACCTCGGCGGGGTCCGTTCCGACGAGATCCTCTTCACCTCATGCGCCACGGAGAGCAACAACACGGCGATTTTCGGCGCGGTCAGGGCGAACCCCGCAAGGCGCCACGTCATCACCACGTGCGTCGAGCACCCTGCCGTGCTGAACGTCTGCAAGGAGCTGGAGCACGAGGGCCTCGAGGTCACGGTCCTGCCCGTAGACCGTCAGGGCCGGCTCGATACCGCCGACTTCGTGCGGGCGCTGCGCCGCGACACCTTGCTGGTCACGATCATGCACGCCAACAACGAGACGGGCGTCGTCTTCCCGGTTGGCGAGCTGGCCCGCATCGCCAAGGAGACCGACCCCGGCATCATCGTACACACCGACGCGACCCAGACGGTCGGCAAGCTCGCCATCGACCTGTCCAGGCAGCTTCGGCACGTCGACATGCTCGCCTTCTCCGGTCACAAGCTGCATGCCCCCAAGGGCGTGGGCTGTCTCTTCATGCGCCGCGGCACCGCCTGCCGCCCGTTCCTGCTGGGCGGTCACCAGGAAGCCGGCCGGCGCGGCGGGACCGAGAACGTCGCCTTCATCGTCGGCCTCGCGCGGGCCCTGGAGCTGGCGGTCGCCACCCACGAGGATGACGAGCCGCACATTACCGCCATGCGTGACCGCCTCGAGCGGGAGCTGACGGCGCGCATCCCTCTCACCGAGATCAACGGCGCCGGGGCGCCCCGACTGGGCAACACCTCGAATCTGTCCTGTCACTTCGTGGAGGGCGAGGGCATCCTCTACCAGCTCTCCGCCGCCGGGATCTGCGCGTCCTCCGGCTCGGCGTGCACCTCGGGCTCACTCGAGACGTCCCACGTCCTGCGCGGCATGGGGATACCGTTCACGGCCGCTCACGGGTCGGTGCGGTTCTCCTTCTCCCGCTACAACCGCAAAGGCGACGTGGACCACATCGTCTCCGTCTTCCCCGAGGTCATCGCCTCCCTGCGGCGGCTGTCGCCCTACTGGGACAACGCCAGCGACCGACCGCGCCCCGAGGCCGAGGGTATGCTGCACGGTGCCCCGGCTGGCGCGCCCCGCTGATGGCTCGCGACCCCCGGGCGGGAGGGGCCATGCCCAGGAAGGTGCTGATCATTCTTGCCCACCCGCGCAAGAACAGCCTCTGCGCGGCGCTCGCCGCGGCGTACCGGAGGGGGGCGGTTGCGGCCGGCGCCGAGCTGAAGGAATTGCTACTCCCGGACATGCGGTTCGACCCGCTCGTGCACACGGCGCGGCCCGAGGAGCAACCGCTCGAGGATGACCTGATCGCCGCGCGGGAGGCGATCCTGTGGGCCGACCACCTGGTCGTCGTCTACCCGACCTGGTGGGGGACGTATCCGGCCCTGCTGAAGGGGTTCCTCGACCGCGTCCTGGTCTCGGGCTTCGCGTTCCGCTACCGCGACGGCTCGCTTTGGTGGGACAGATTGCTGGCGGGTCGCACGGGCCACCTCATCACGACCATGGATGCGCCACCCCTCTATGACCGCCTCGTGAACCGCTGGCCCGGCATCAACGGGCTCAAGCGGACCGTCCTTCATTTCTGCGGCGTGAAGCCGGTGCGGGCCTCGGCATTTGGTCCGGTGCGAGGCTCCTCGCAGGAACGGCGCGAGGAGTGGGTCCGGCACGTCGAGGCACTCGGCCGCCGCCTTCGCTGAGTCCTCCGGACACTCTCATCGAGTCGGACCTCAAGCGTGAAGGTAGAATCACACGAGCGCGCGGCCGTCGCCGGGCGCTGAAGGAGACCACGAGCATGGCACCACACCAGGGAACGATTGGCATCCTGACCGGTGGCGGCGACGTCCCGGGGCTGAACCCGGCGATCCGCGCGGCCACCGTGCGCGCCCTCCGCGAAGGCTACCGGGTCGTCGGGTTGCGGCGTGGCTGGGCCGGCCTCGTCGAGCTTGATCGAGAGAAGAAGGAGCCTCAGCCGGAGCAGTTCATCGAGCTGTCGGAGGAGATCGTCAACAAGGTGGGACGCACCGGCGGGACATTCCTCCACTCCTCCCGCACCCGCCCCTCGCACGTGCCCAGGTCCCAGGTCCCGCCGCACCTCAAGGCGAAGTACCAGGACGAGGTCAACGACCTCACCCCGGAGGTGCTGGCCAACCTCGAGTGGCTGGGAATCTCGACCCTCATCCCCATCGGCGGCGACGACACCCTGTCCTATTCCGTGCGCCTGCACAAGGAAGGCGTGGGAGTCATCGCCATCCCCAAGACCATGGACAACGACGTCCCGGGCACCGACTACTGCATCGGCTTCTCGACCTGCGTCACTCGCACCATCGAGATGACCCACTCCCTCCGCACCACCGCCGGCTCCCACGAGCGCTTCCTGGTCATCGAGGTGTTTGGCCGCTACGCCGGCTTCACCGCGCTGCTACCGACCATGGCCGGCGCGGCCAACCGTTGCGTCATCCCCGAGCACGTCTTCGACATCGAGCAGCTCTGTGAGCTCCTCGCGGCCGATCGCTACTCCAACCCCTCGAAGTACTCGGTCGTGCTGGTCTCCGAGGGAGCCCGCTTCCAGGGCATGGAGGAGATGGCCTTCGAGGGTGACGAGGCGGACATGTTCGGCCACAAGAAGCTCGGAGGCATCGGCGACCTGGTCTCCCGCAAGCTCAAGGACTGCTCTTCCAAGTTCAACCATGGAAGCAAGATCGACGTCATCAACCAGCGCCTGGGTTACCTCGTGCGGTGCGGTGACCCGGACGCCCTCGACTCCATCGTGCCAATGGCCTTCGGCAACCTGGCGCTCGACCTCGTCCTCGACGGTATCTCCGGCCGCCTTGTCAACGTCCGCAACGGTCGCTACGACAACGTGCCCATCGACATCGTGACCAGCCGGAAGAAGGTCGTGGACGTGCACAAGTTCTACAGCCCAGAGCGCTTGCGGCCGATCTACTCGCGCTTCGAGACGAAACCGCTGTTCATCATGACCTCGGACTTCTAGCTCCCATTCCCCTCCCGGAGGTCGGTGGTGGGTGCTCGGTGATCAGCGGCGGCGCTGCAGGTTGGTGACTACCAGAGTGGCGCCAGCGGTCTCCAGCGCCCCCAGCAGGCCGTCGATGTCGGCAGGCGTCACGAACACACGTCCCTCGCCCTCGATCAGCACCCCTTCGTCCTTGACGGAGGCGAAGACGCTGGTCGGAGCGCTGTCGAATTGGTGCGAGCCGACGACATAGCCAGGCAGGACGAGGCCCGACATCCGTTCCCCGAGCAGCGGCCGATGGCGGCGCACCCTGGCTCCGGCCAGCGGCATGCAGACCGACTTGCCCAGCCTCGCAATCCGCAGCTCGCCCGGCACCACCCGGTAGCGCAGCCTGGCCGGTGCGACGATGAAGACCAGGGCCAGCAACCCAGCTCCGACCACGAGCAGGACCAGGTACAGCACGAGCCATCCCGCATAGGAGGCGAAGCGGCGAGCCGGCGGAACGAACACGCCGGGCCTGTGATTTCGGAGGGCGAACATCATGGCCTCGGGATCGGCCGGACTGAGCACCAACGGCGCGGTCTGTCCACTCCCGCGGACGAGCACACCCTGCTCGCCACAGTCCGACGCGAGGTAGACCTCCCCGAGCGACGGGAATTCGAAGTACCCCACGCAATAGCCGGGCTTCTCCTTGCCGAAGTGCAGCTTCCCATGGCGCAAGACGACCGTCGTGGGTTCGGAGAGCCGGGCCAACGAGAGGGTGGTCACGTCGTACACGAGGCTGCGGCCGGTGGTGACGATGAGGTTCTCGGTGTTGACCTCGTAGCGCAGGGTCCCCGGCCACAGGTAGCCACCTCCCAGCCAGGCCAGGAGGAGCACGAGCAGTGCCAGCCCGCCGGTGAACCACCATCGGGCGGCCTTGCGGGACGAAGCGACGGGGACGAACTCGCGGGCTGGCTGGTCACTCATGGAGGGCTCCTTGTGGAGGCAGTCTACCTGCCGCCGCGCCGATTTCCACACCTGGCTTGCACCGGACCTGTAGAATGCCACCCGAACGATGGCCGATCTCCTCGAGTGCTTGCTGCAGATCAAGGCGCTACACGAGACGCCGCAGCGCCTGCGGGAAGCGGCCGACCGGGCCTCGGCGACCGCCTGGAATGTCCGCCCGGCCCCGGGCGTCTGGACCCCTCTGGAGGTTGCCGCCCACCTTGCGGACCTGGAGCTGGTCTTCGGGGTCCGTCTGCGCCAGATCCTCACCGTGGATCGCCCGTTTCTCCAGCCTCTCGATCCCGACGCCCTGGCAGTGCGAGCTGGATACGCCGGATGGCCGCTCACCGTGGCTATCGAACGGTTCACCCGTCGGCGTGCCGAGACTCTCGAGCTGCTCGACGGCTGCTCGGCCACCGATCTCGAACGTCCGGGCATCCATCCGCGCCGTGGCACGATGACGGTGGCCGACACGGTCGCACTCATGCTCGCCCACGACATCGATCATCTCGGGCAGATCCGGGAGCGTCTCGGCCTGCTTGCTGCCCTGCCTTCCCAAGGAGACCGCTCATGAGCGAGGCGAAAGCGTCCACATTCCCCCGCACCTTCTGGACCGCCAACGTCATGGAGCTGTTCGAGCGCGGCGCCTATTACGGCATGAACTCGGTGCTGGCGATCTACCTCACCCTCTCGGTGGCCGAGGGCGGACTCGGTGCGAGCGAGCAGGCGGTGGGCTTCCTGCAGAGCATCGTCTATGCCTTGACCTACGTGCTGCCGATCCTCGGCGGCGCCCTCGCGGATCGCTACGGCTATCGAAGGATGCTCCTGGTGGCGTTCTCGTTCCTGGCTACGGGCTACTTCGCGGCCGGACACATGTCGAGCTACGCCCTGGTGTTCCTGGCGCTGCTGGTGATGGCCACCGGCGCCGGCCTGTTCAAGCCGATCATCTCCGGCACCATCGCGCGCTCGACCGACCAGTCCAACTCCGCATTCGGGTTCGGCATCTACTACTGGATGATCAACATGGGGGCGTTCCTGGCGCCCCTGGCGGTGAGCTGGCTGAAGGGATTCAGTTGGCAGTACGTCTTTACCGCTTCCGCCGCCTACACGGGTCTCATGCTCCTCCCGACGATCTTCGTCTATCGCGACCCGCCGCGCCCGGAGTCCACGAAGAAGCTCAGCGAGGTGCTCCGCGGCGCCGCCGAGGTGCTCGGCGATGCGCGCTTCATGCTCATGATCGTCGTCTACTCGGGGTTCTGGATCCTCTATTTCCAGAACTTCGGCTCGGTGCTGTGGTACCTGCGGGACTTCGTCGACCGCACTCCGGTCTCCGCTGCCGTCTCGTCGTTCCTGACGACGTTCGGCTTGCACATCGCGTTCGTGTTCGACGCGGAGCACGTGACGGTGATCAACGCCGGCACCATCATCCTCCTGCAGGTGGTGGTCAGCCGCATCGTCAGGGATCGGGGCGCCCTGGTGACCATGCTGACTGGGATGTGTATCGGCGCCGTCGGCTTCCTCTGCCTGGCGCTGTCGCGCAACCCCTGGGTGTTCATCCTGGGCATCACCGTGTTCTCGATCGGCGAGATGACCGCCCATCCCAAGTACTACTCGTTCGTCGGCCTGGTTGCACCGCAGGACCGCAAGGCCGTCTACATGGGATACGCCTTCCTCTACGGCGTCTTCGGCTCCCTGCTGGGCTCCAACCTGGGCGGGTTCCTGTACGAGCGCATGCTCAAGCCCGTGGTGGGCGTGCCGGGGACCGAGGGTCGCACCCGGGTGTTCTGGCTCCTGTTCGCGGTCCTGGATCTGGTGGCGTGCGCCGGCCTGTGGTTTTTCGCCCGCTCCTTCGGCGAGGACACTCCGGACACCCGCGCCCGGGCTCGCCGCGTCATGATCGGCGTCTATACCGGTATCGTCCTGCTCGGTCTGGCGTTCCTGGCCATTGGGCTCCACTCGACGCCGGTCGGGTACCGCACTGTCGTGCAAGCCCTCATCTTCGTCGCCCTCGGGAGCGGCGGTATCGCCGTCAGCCTGAGCCGCAGACCGGCCTGATCCCATCCGCCCCGGGCCAGCTCCCGGCGGCCGGGCACCGAGCCGCCGCTACATCCGCACCAGGCCGACGTGGGCGGACGGATGTCCGACCCCGGGCGGCAGCACGGCTCGCCGCGTACCCTCCTCGGGGCACTGGTCGCACGCATCGAAGACCACGAACGCCGCCCCGGCCACCCGGCCACTGGTCGGCAGCGGCTTCTGGACATCGTCGGGAATGCTGGCCTCCGGCATCTCGCCAAGAAGCACCACGGCCTCGGCGCCCAGCTTCGTTGCGAGCGCGGCGAGCCGCTTGACCGCCGGCGCGTCTCCCGTTCGCAGGGGCGTTGGAAAAACCTGAACCGCAAGCAGATAGTACGGAATCTCGGGCTCGGCGACGTAGATCTCCACCTCGTCGACCACGGTCATGGCCGGGCCCGTCTCGGCCGGCCACACGGCCAGGGGTGGGGAGAGCACGGGAGCGGCAGCGAGCAGCAGGGCGGCGAGCATCGTGGACCTCAGGCGGGCGGCGTCAGCTTCTCGACGCCACCGAGGTAGGGACGCAGCGCCTCGGGGATGATCACCGAGCCGTCAGCCTGCTGGTAGTTCTCGAGGATGGCGATGAGGGTGCGCCCAACCGCGATCCCGGAGCCGTTGAGGGTGTGGGCGAGACGCGGCTTGCCGCCGCCGGCGGGACGCACCCGCAGCTCCAGGCGGCGGGCCTGGAAGTCCTCGCAGTTGGAGCAGGACGAGATCTCCCTGTAGCACCCCTGGCCGGGCAGCCAGACCTCCAGGTCGAGGGTCTTGGCGGCCGAGAAGCCCATGTCGCCGGTCGAGAGGGTGACGACCCGGTACGCCAGACCGAGGGTCTGCAGCACCCGCTCGGCCGAGGCGGTGAGGACGGCCAGCTCGTCGTAGCTCGACTCGGGCGTCGCGATGTGCACGAGCTCGACCTTGTCGAACTGGTGCTGGCGAATCAGGCCGCGGACGTCCCTCCCGTGGCTGCCGGCCTCGGCCCGGAAGCACGGGGTGTAGGCACAGTAGCGGCGCGGCAGCGACTCCTCCTCCAGGATCTCGCCGGCGTGCAGGTTGGTCACCGGCACCTCGGCGGTGGGCACGAGATAGAAGTCGGTGCCCTCGAGGTGGAAGAGATCTTCCTCGAACTTGGGGAGCTGACCGGTGCCCAGCAGCGCCTGACGGTTGACCATGAACGGGACGTAGACCTCCCGGTAGCCGTGGCGGCGGTGGAGGTCGAGCATGAACGTCACGAGGGCGCGCTCGAGGGCGGCGCCGGCTCCCCAGAGCACGGCAAACCGGGCGCCGGTCACCTTTGTGGCGCGCTCGAAGTCGAGGATACCGAGTGACACACCGAGGTCCCAGTGGGCCTGCGGCTCGAAGTCGAAGCGTGGCGGCTCGCCCCAGGTCCGCTCGAGGCGGTTCGCGGTCTCGTCGGGACCGGCCGGTACCGACTCGTGGGGGAGGTTGGGAATCACCAGCTCGAGGTCCGTCATCTCGTTCGCCAGCCGGGTGGCCTCGGCCTCCAGCTCGGCGATGCGCGTGCCCAGCGCCGCCATGCGGCCCTTGGCAGCCTCGGCCTCATCCCGGCGTCCGGACGCGAAGAGCTGCCCGATCTCCTTCGAGCCGCGGTTGCGCTCGGCCTTGAGGCCCTCCAGCTCGGCCTGGGCCTGCCGCCAGCCGGCGTCCACCGCCAGGAGGCGCTCCAGGGGCGCGTCACCGCGTCGGGTGGCAAGCGCCTGACGGACACGATCGGGGGCGTTGCGGAACAGCTCTCGGGACAGCATGGGAACCTCCAAACGCCGGATTGTTGGCTCTTTGGGCGGCGGAGTCAACCTGTCCGTATACTTCGTGCGTGATGGGACGGGTGCGGGTTGCCGCGAGTGCCTCGGTGGTTGCCTTTGCGATCCTTGGCGGAGTCCTGGCTGCCACCGGCCTCGTCCCCTGCCGCGAGACCCTGGCCGCTTCCCTCGCCATCGCCGGTGCCTTCCTCCCCGCTGCCTGGCTCGCCCCCGCCGGCTTTCGCCGCCGCGCCGCCGAGCTCGCCATCCTCCCCGCCGCCTTCGCCCTCACGCTCATCGCCGACCCCGCCCAACGCGCCATGGCGCTGCCACCTCTCCTCGTCCTCGCCGCCCTTGCTGCTGTCGCCGCGGCGCGCCCTCGCACCGCACCCCAAGCCTTGCCGTGGCTTGCCGCATCCTTCGCCCTCGCCGTCACCGCCGCCGGCGCCCTCGGTCTGGTCGGCTTCCCCCTCTGGCAGGCCGGCCTCGCTCTCCTTGTCCCGCCCTTCCTCGCCGCCGCGGTCTGCCGCGTCCTCGGCTGGGAGGCCGCCCTCGTCGTGGCGTTGCTCACCGCCCCTCTCCCCTGGGTCCGCTCGCCCGTCGCGGCCGCTGCGATCCTGCTCTTGGGCGGCGCCGCCGCCAGCGTCTGGTGGCGGTGGCGGCGTCGATCTCCTCGTCCCTCGACTCTCGACGGTCGAGGGCTGACTTCCCTCACGGCTCGGGTGGCCCGCGGCTGGTTCCCGGGGGCGCTCGGCGTGGCGCTCGTTGCTTCCGCCCTCGCTCCCTGGGGGCTGCTCGCTCCGCGCCTCGCCTTCCCCGACGCCTCCTGGCTCGCCGCCGGGCTCGCCCTCGCGGCGCTCGTCCTCACGCCCTGTCTGCCTCCCGCCGCCGCCGGCGCCGCCTGGCTCGCCGTTGCGCTCGCCCTCGGTCCACCCCAGCCTTCCCCCACCGAGCGTCCCGGGCTCTCGCTCTCCGCCACCTCGCCTTCCGCCCAGCTCCCGCCTGGCGCGGGAACGGGCTATGTCCTCGATCTCTCCCTCGCCAATGCCGGCGCTCTCCCCGCCGGGACACTCGTCGCCACGCTCTCCGTCGGCGGCGCCGAGCATTCGCTCCACGCCGGCGCCGAGCTCTCCGAGTGGGCGCTCCTGGGCCCGCTTGGCCACGTCGCTCACGGGCTCCCCGACCACCCCGTCTTCCGCGCCCGCGAGCCCGGTGCCGCCAGCTTCTGGAGTGTCGGCAGCCGCCTCCGCCTCGAGGTCCCCAAGGAGGTCTCGCCGTCGCTCGTGCGCCACCCGGCCCTCCCCGACCGCGTCATCGTCACGGTCGCCCAGGCCGGCCCTCCCCGCCCCACACCACCCCGTGACTGGCCCCTCCCCGCCTGGCTCCTCGCCGCCGCCCTCGCCGTCGCCGGCCTCCAGCTCGCCGCCCGCTCCTTCGACACCCCCTCGGCCGCCCTCCCCTGGGCCCTCCTCGTCGCTGGCGCCCTCGCCGCCCGCCTCCCCCTCGAACCCCTCCGCCTCCTCGCCGAACGCCATGCCGTCGACCTCGCCCTCGCCGCCTTCCTCGCCGCCTGGCTCCCGCTCGCCCGCCGCTTTCTCCCCGCCCGCCCCTTCCTCACCGCCACCGCCCTCCTCCTCCCCCTCGCCCTCGCCACCCCACACCTCACTCCACCAATGGGTGACGGCAACTATCACCTTCTCCTCATGCAGTCTCTGGTGCGGGACGGCGACTTCGACCTCGCCAACAACTTCGACCTCGAACACTACCCGAACCAGCGCATCTACCTGCCCTTCCCGGGCGTCTTCCTCCACTCGCCGGTGCTGGCGGTTCTCCTCGCGCCGGGCTTCGCCCTGGCCGGACGCTCCGGCGCCCTCGCGCTCCTGGCCCTGACCGGGGCGGGACTTGTCGCGCTGCTGGCGCGGCGAGCCGAGCAGCTTGGCGTGCCGCGTGGCCGTACGGGGTGGCTGAGCCTGGCCCTGCTGCTCTCATATCCTCTCCTGACCTTCACCGGTGAGCTGTGGACGGAGCTCCCTGGCGCCTTTCTGCTGGCGCTGTCCGTCGGGCTGGTGGCGCTGCCGCGCGTTGGGCCCTGGGCGGCGCCCTTGCTGGCGGTGCTCGGATCGGGGCTGAAGACCCGCTTTGCCCTGCCGCTCGGGCCCCAGGTCCTTGCCGCCTGGTGGCCGCAGCGCCTGCGTCCGCGCACGGTCTTGCTGGCGCTCGCGGCGGCCGGCGTGACGGCCGGCTTCGTCGCGATCGTACTCACGGCCCTCCTGGGGAACCCTCTCGATCCGCTCGGCAGGCGCTCCCTGACGACGCTCCTGCGGGTGCGTCCAGCTCAGGCTGGCCTGGTCGTCGGGGGCCTCGCCCTCGACAGCGCCGGCGGCCTGCTGTGGGCAGCGCCTCTGGCCCTGGCCGCCACCCTGGGTCTTGGCGTGCTGGCCCGCCGCAGCGGCGCGGGAGAACGGGCGCTCCTGGCAGGAGCCGCCCTCACCGTCGCGGCACTGCTGCACCTGCAGGAGTGGCGAGGCGGGGACTCCCCGCCGGCCCGATACCTCGTGCCGCTGCTTCCCGTTGCGGCGCTCGCCGGAGCGATGCTCCTGCGGCTGCCGCGGCGCTGGCGGCCGCTGCTCTGGGTGCTCGTCCCGCCCACGCTCGCCGTGAGCTGGGTGGCCGCGACCCGTCCCTTCCTCCTCATCAACACCGGCAACGGGGGCTTCTGGCTGGGCAATGTCATCGCCCGCCGCACCGGGGCGGACGCCCTTGACCTCTTCCCATCGTTCCTGCGCCTGACCACCGCCACCTGGGCGGTGCCAACCGCCGTCCTCGTCCTCGTGGCGCTCGTGGCCACGGTCACCCGGCTGCGCCCCGGCGCTGCCCGACTTCTCCGCCGCGCCGGGGTATCGGTGTGGATCCTCGCCGGCGGAGCACTCCTGGTCACCCTCATGGTCCGTCCCGACGCTGCCATCGAAGTGGAAGACCCCCAGGTCCGCCACATCGGGGGCGTCCTGGATCCGCCGCCCGGAACATTCCTCCGCTATCTCCTTCCCAACGGATGGCGGCTCGCCACCGGCGAGGCTGTGGAGGTACCAATCTCCGCCCGCGCCGGTGACGAAGTCCATGTCACCAGTCGGGTCGAAGGGCCGGCCGGACCCGCTACCATGCTCCTCGCGTCGTGGATCGGCTATTCGGCGTCTCCCGTCGCGATCACCGTCCCGACCAGCGGGGTGATCCCACTTCCCCCGTCTCCAGCCGGCGGCCACCACCTCCTGCGGTTGGCGTTGCAGGCTCCCCCTGGCGTCAGCGTCGTGCTGGACCGGGTCGATCTCGGCCGTCCCCGATAGTCGCGAGCCGCACTCCGTATACTTCGTGCGTGATGGGACGGGTGCGGGTTGCCGCGGGTGCCTCGGTGGTTGCCTTTGCGATCCTTGGCGGAGTCCTGGCTGCCACCGGCCTCGTCCCCTGCCGCGAGACCCTGGCCGCTTCCCTC
>Ga0116171_10002321_pt1 | contig 18106 bp, 20 predicted proteins | sample AD_JPNHW2_MetaG_FD_89798 | JGI IMG/M metagenome (GOLD analysis project Ga0116171, IMG submission 89798) | Active sludge microbial communities of municipal wastewater-treating anaerobic digesters from Japan - AD_JPNHW2_MetaG | ecosystem: Engineered > Bioreactor > Anaerobic > Digestate | place... | reverse complement strand
GGTAACAATAAAGTTCCCTATGCCGTGCTGACACGCTGGCAGCGCAACCTGGAGAACCTGAAGTTAATCCGCGACGGCAAAATCCCGGTCACGGATGATTACTATCAGAAAATAATCAACAGCCGGCGGATCCGGGAACTTGAACAGGCTATTCAGAAATCATCATAAAAAAATTAGAACGAAATAAATTTCGATTAATGCTCAGACGAAACAATCAACATGGTTAACAATATTATAATCCCCCTGACTTTGCTTCTTACATTCTCCTCATGCTCTCAATGGCTGAACGCGAATTCCCAACCACCCCTGATGGCAATGAATTTTCATTAAAGATTTTATCATGCAAAAACTCATGATACAAAAATTTATACTGACAACAGTCACTGCCTTATTGTTGTTTTCATGCAATGGTAAAAAGCAGATAAAAGACAATACAGAAATGGAAATGGCCAGGTTATTACAGTCCAGGCTCGATTCTCTTACAGCCAATCACTTAGTACCGGGAGCCACCCTTTCAGTCAGGTTGGGTGACGGGAGAGATATTTCCCTTGCTTCAGGATTGGCAGATGCTGAGAATGAAATCCCGATGAAACCGGACGATGTGATGTTATCAGGCAGCGTCGGAAAAACATATGTCGCTGCTGTAATACTGAAGCTGTACGAGCAGGGACTCATCGACCTGAAGCAAAAAGCCATTTCATATTTACAGGATGAAGACTGGTTTCTGAAGATCCGGAATGCACCTGATATTACTGTTGAGATGCTTCTGAACCACACGGCAGGCATTCCCGAGTATGTTTATCATAAGGAATTATGGCAGGCAATAAGTGAGGACAGGGACAAAGAGTGGAGCGTCGAGGAAAGACTTTCTTTTATAAGCAATGACCCTCCCTCCAATCCGCCCGGTGAAGGATGGGCTTATGCTGATTCGCATTACCTGATATTGGGTTTAATCATAGAAAAAGTGACCGGCCGGTCGTACTACGAGGTGCTTGATGAAATGATCCTTGGCCCCTGTAATCTGAATCACACTTTTCACTCTGACAGGAGAACTATTCCCGGGCTAATTCCGGGTTATACAAATCTTACTGAGGAATTTTTGCTTCCGCATAAGGTTCTGAATGATAACATGTATGCCTTTAATCCCCAGGTGGAGTGGACCGGCGGAGGTCTTGCATCAACGGTCTCTGACCTGACCCTGTGGATCAGCCGGCTTTACGGAGGGAAAGTCCTTAAACCAAAAACTTTAAAATTGATGCTGACTCCCGCGCCGTACAAAACCGTGTTGTTCGAAGATGCGAAATATGGGCTGGGAAGTTTCATTTCTGAAACAGATGGTATTACCTGGTACGGTCATACCGGATTCTCACCGGGATACATAACATATGTTCAGTATCTGCCCGACTATCAGATTGCTCTTGCGTTTCAGGTTAATGACGACTCTTCGCATGGTAATGTTTCAATGAAAGGATACTTCAATACCATCAAGAAGGTTGTATTAGATCATAGTAACCCTGCGATCAGAAAAGCGTGCAGATAATATCTTCACTGTCAACTGGAAATATAGATTAACTAAAATAAAACACTATGAAAAACAATTCTTTAACATCAACAATAATTGCCCTTGAGACAGCTGCTCTCGAAGCATGGCACGATGGTAATCCCTCTCCTTATCTCGAACTTTATTCGAAAGACTTTACATATTTCGATCCCGCACAGGAAAGGCGGATTGACGGCTGGGACAGGATAAAGGAGTTATATGAAAGCATGCGCGGAACGGTAAAAATGGATAAATTCGAAATATTAAATCCTGTTGTCCAATCGACCGGTACAATGGCAGTTCTGACCTACAACCTGAACTCATACACAGGTGGAACACTCTGGGAAGAGAATTGCACGGAAGTGTACAGGCTTGAAGGAAATAACGAATGGAAAATCATCCATAGCCACTGGTCTTTGACACATAAAAAGGAATGCCAGACAGATTAAGTTGACCGATTATTTGCTTTTTATTGTCCCCATATGAACCAATTATTATATTTAAAAATCAAAAGGACAGGTAAACATATTATGCTGACGATGCTTTTAATATCAGTAATTTTATTCCTTTCTCTTGTAGTTGTAATTCTTGCATACAGCCCGGGGAAAGTTAATCCTTACTTAGATAACGATGGAAAAGTTCTGGAGGGAAGCATTTCAGAAAAAATATATATAAATATTAACGGGATTGACCAGGGTATGTTTATCAAAGGCAAAGATGTGAATAATCCGATTCTACTCTATCTGCATGGAGGCATGCCTGACTACTTCCTCACACATAAATACCCAACTGGCCTTGAAGATTATTTTACGGTTGTCTGGTGGGAACAGCGTGGATCAGGAATGTCCTTTAGTGCAAGTGTGCCTTCAGATTCAATGACGCTGGAGCAAATGATCTGTGATACAAAGGAAGTAACAAATTACCTCCGCAATCGTTTTGCCAGGGAAAAAATCTATCTAATGGGACATTCCGGAGGCACATTTATTGGAATACAAGTGGCGTTACAAGTGCCTGAGTTGTACTACGCCTATATTGGTGTTTCTCAGATATCAAACCAGCTTCAGTCAGAAAGACTGGCATACGAATACATGCTTAAAAAGTTTAGTGAGAAAGGTAATAAAAAGATGGTTCGAAAACTGGAAGAGGCGCCTGTTACTTTAACTTCTGTAACTCCTGAGGCATATCAGGTATTACGCGATCCGGCAATGCACTCACTTGGCATTGGCACTACACACGAAATGAAGTCGGTTATCAGAGGTATTTTCATACCTTCACTATTATGCAAAGAGTACAATATAAAAGAAAAATATAATCTCTGGCACGGCAAATCTCGCAGTGGCATTAGTGTACTCTGGGCAAATATGGTAACAACAGATCTTAACGTACAAGTGACCGAGCTGAAGCTCCCGGTCTATTTTGTTGGTGGTGTATATGACTATACGGTATCCTGCATTTTAGCAAAAGATTATTTTAAAAAAATAAAGGCCCCAATAAAAGGATTTTACACCTTTGAAAAATCAGCACATAGCCCAATGTTTGAAGAACCTGAAAAAATGCAACATATTATTAGTAATGACATCCTTCCCGGGAAGAATTGTCTTTCAGATACAGATTAGACGATTCCAATAGATGGAAATAATTGTTATGATTCTTTAAAATTCAACTGATTGGAACATAATCATCATTGCCAGCCTGAATGTAAAATTTTTAAAATAAGAGTATGAGCAAAATTTCTGACCAGGATCCGCAATCCTTTATCGTAAATGGAAATGAACTAAGATGCCCTATTTGCAACAACAGGCATTTCCGTTCAAAACGTGTTCTGCTGAACACTACCGCCATGACCTTTCTAAATCTCGATTGGGCAAACCGAAATGCCAATTGTTATGTATGTTCGAACTGTAATTACATTTTGTGGTTTCATGAATAAATGAAAACCACGAGCACCCGGAATAGACATAAGGGTTAAAATGGCGCCCGCCAGGAAGGGATTGACTTATTATGGTATGGTATTTGATTAATTTGTAAAAGCTGATACCAATTCAATTTTATAGAAATGAAGACTGTAATAATGACCGTTGTGCTATTCCTCTCAATATCAATGACTACATTGTTTCCCCAGGAGAAATCAAGGAGGGAACTGAAAGAGGAAAAGAAACTTGAAAAACAAGAACAGATCATGGCAATGCTAAATGCCAGGGAATTCATTTTTATTGCAACGCTTGCAATACCGTCCGGCATGAGACCGGTAAACCTGCCAGTTAACCAGAACCACGTTAAATTCCAATCTGAACTGATTGAAAGTTATATGCCATTTTTTGGTTATGCTACCGGGAGTGTCGGGTATGGTTCAGATACGGGCTTAAAATTCGAGGGGAAACCAGAATCTTTTACAGTTCAGAAAAATAAAAACTCTTTCCAGGTCGATGCGGTTGTGAACGGAGAATCGGACAAATTCACGTTGTCTCTTTCAGTGGGTCTTGAAGGTAATGCATCTCTCACCATTATTAGCAATAAGCGTAGCGCTGTCTCTTACCGTGGAGAAATTTATGAAATAAAACATAATGAAGATCTGTAATTATTATGTCTTCGCTGATCCCTGGCTAAAACTCTGAACATGGCGTGTAATGCAAACACAACCGGATAAGTCACTGGCAGGGAAAAACAGAGATCTTTGCAGCGTTCTGCCAATTGTTTTCGTATTGGTTAAAAATGCATTCGTGAAGCTAAGGACATGAGAAAAATAATAATTATAACCCGGCTCTTATCATGAAAAAAGCGTCTCTTCTTTTTCTAATCATTATTCTTATCACCGGTTGCGAAAAATATGATAACACCTGTAACTGCAAAAACCCTCTCGAAGATATTGCCTGGCTTAAAGAACTGAAGAATTCAATGACTAATTGCTACTGTGAAACTTCTATTATTCAGGCAACTTACAATAAGCAGACAGTCTTCTACAAAATCATAACTGATTCGGTATGTAATTCAGTCATCAATATCTCAATAGCAGATTGTAATGGTAACATCCTGAAAACATATACTGCGATAGATGATACATTTACCAGTGAGGTGACCGGAAGAAAAGTCTTGTACAGATGTAAAACAAACTAATTCAGGCCTATCCGCTTTTAAAGCCGGAAGGGTAAAGAATTCTTCAAAACAGACCATTCGTAAATAGCAGAGTGTCAAATGCAAATTCATTTATTGCAGCAAGATGAATTTGTTCTAATTTTCTGAGAAAAGATTTATCACACTCTTTTAATTTACAATGAGTGTCGTGAATAATACACAAAACTCCATTGATTTTCTTCGTCTACCCCGGCCCCAGGGGGAGCGAAGAAAATCAATTGACTCCTCCTGGGGATGGGGTAAAACAATTGATTTTCAAGCGTCATGCGATTCATTATTAAACATTCCTGATACTCATATAATTCAATCATTATGAAACCAGCGATTTTACTGATTGTATGCCGGATCCTTATTTGCAGTTATGCAATGTCACAGCCGTCTGCTTCAACCCGGGGAAACAGGGCCGACAGCCTGATGAGAGAGGGAAACATCCCAGAAGCAATTGCAGAGTATAAAAGATTGTTCAGCCTCGATCCCACTGATGCGCGTATAACATACAATTATGCCTGCGCCCTGTCGGTCGATAACACTGTCATTAAGAGATTTGACTCTTGTTTCAAGTATCTCAACCTGGCTGTTGAACTCGACACTTCAGACAATGCTCTCCTGGAACCTGACCTGATCGCGGCACGCGAAGATAAATACTGGAGTGTTTTTGAGAACAGGCTCATATCGATGTTAAATGAAAAATACAATAACCCCTGCAAGGATATAGAATATGCAAAAGCTTTATGGAAACTCGGGGCCCGCGACCAGGCTTATTTTAACGAAATTGGCATAGCTCTCCGGAAAACAGGTATGCGGTCATCGGTGGCATCAGCCATCTGGAAATTAAAATTTATGATACAGCAGGAGAACCAGGAAGAACTTGAAAAGCTTGTTGAAGCAAAAGGGTGGCCCGAAATAAAAAATGTGGGCCAGCCCGCTGTGATGTCAGCCTACCTGGTTGCCATGCATACCAATGACGGGAGTCAGAAAAAATACCTGCCCATGATCCGGAAAAGCTGTGAAGCGAATGAGCTTCCATGGCAGAGATATGCCAATATTTATGACAGGTGCCTGTTTAATGAAAATAAGCCCCAGAAATATGGCACGCATACAATATATAACGAACAGACCCGGTCAGAGGAACTCTATCCTCTCGAAAATGAATCAAAAGTTGATGAATGGAGAAAGGAACTGGGTCTTGAACCACTGGCAGATTATCTGGCCCGGATGAATATAAAATTTCAGCCCGCTAAATAGTTATAGCTCCTGATATGCAAGTAGTTATTTAATTTTTTACCTGAAATAAAACATGGACAAAAATGGAAACCTCAAGTAATCTGAAGATTAAACCGATGGGGTTAATGACCTCGGTTTTGTTTTTTGGAATTCCATCAGTTTTTTGTGGATTCAGCATATACTTTGTAATGCAAAAACTCCACCAGAATGGAATAAACGATTTCATCAATTTCTATATCTCAATGGTCTTGCCACTGGTGTTGATGCTTGTAGCCGCATTAATTGCCTTCAGGATTGAGGGGAATAAATTCAAATGGTCTGAAATTCTGACCAGATTCCGGCTAAAAAAATTGAATAAGACTGACTGGATCTATACAGCCATACTGTTTGCAGCAATGATCTTAATTTATGCAACATTATCTTTTACTCCAAAATGGCTGATCCAGTTTAAACTTTTCTCCCCTCCCGAATTTTTACTTCCGGCGGTCGATCCCCGGCTTGAGCAAAATATCCTGGTAAACTCATTTTTTGGTGTCCCGTTAAAAGGACAATGGTGGATTGCTGTTGTATATTTTATAGCATTAATATTCAATATTGTCGGTGAAGAACTCTGGTGGCGAGGATACATTCTTCCCAGGCAGGAATTAGCCTTTGGTAAATGGACCTGGCTGATCCACGGAACACTCTGGGGATTATTTCATATTTTCTGGAAATGGAATCTGTTAATTCTTTTACCATCATGTATAGCCCATTCCTATGTCATCTATAAACGAAAAAATACCAGTATTGGAATAATAACCCATATGGCTTTCAATAGTGTTCCATTAATCGGACTTATAATAGGGATTATAGGATGAATAAAATACTCTGTGTAACTTTACAGACAACTATGGAAAATCTGTCATTTCGCATATAGACTTAAAATTATTCAAATGGTTAACACCGGTAAGAATATCCCTTTTCAAACCATAGACTGGTCGCCGGTCACAAAAACAGAGTACAAAGGGGAAAGCGGATCCGCATTCTGGCAGACTATTCAATTCCCGGGATTAAGAATCAGAATAGTTGAATATTCAAAAGGATACCTTGCAGACCATTGGTGCAGGAAGGGACATATCGTCCATTGTCTCGATGGAGAATTCGTCAGCGAATTATCAGATGGAAGGGAATTTATTATTAAGAAAGGGATGACCTATGTTGTGTCGGATGACCTTAGTTCACACCGGTCAAAGACTGAAACCGGCGTAAAAGTCCTGATTATCGATGGGGATTTTCTTAAATCAGAAATTGGCTGAAATCATAATTATCTCATTAATAAACTGTTTAAAAATAAAATCTGCAAAACAAGCCAGGCATAGGGCATCACGCTACTGAACATAATCTATCCTCATCCGATGACTAAAAACTACAGGTTTCAAAATATCGTCCGCTCGAGAATAGCAACCATTGACACTTTCGATGTTGGATTGAGAAAGCATCATATAAATGCAATGCTCGGATTTGACGTTACGGAAAGCAGGAAGAAGCTGAGAGACCTGAGGAAAAAGGGGATAACTGTTTCCTTTAATGCCTGGCTTATAAAGATCATCGGAAGTGTCCTGCAGAAGCACCCTGAAGCTTCGGCATATTTATATAACAAAAAGAGGCTCATTATATTCGACGACATTAATGTTTCAATGATCGTGGAAAAGAAAACAGGAGATTCAAAGGTCCCGATTCCTCTGGTCATCGAAAAAGTGAACGAAAAAACTGCTCTTGAAATAACCCGGGAAATAGAAAATGCCAAAGGCCAGAATCTGTCGCCGGAAGATATTGTATTGAAAGAAGAGTCATCGGCATATCAAAGATTATATTACTATCTGCCCGGTTTTCTCAGGAGGCTTTTCTGGAGATTATTGCTCCATAATCCCAGGACAGCCTATAAAATGATGGGCAATGTCGCGGTCACATCAATCGGGATGATCGGTAAAATTAACGGATGGTTTATTCACAGATCAGTTCACCCGATTTCATTTGGAGTAGGATCTATCCTTAAGAAACCTGTTGTTACAGGAGATGAGATACATATCAGGGAAATCCTAAACATGACGATACTTGTCGACCATGACGTTATTGACGGAGCGCCGATGGTAAGATTCCTGGACGATCTTACCAGCTACATCGAGACAGGAAAAGAAATAAATAACACGAACGCCTGATAAGGATTGCAGGTTTAGTATGCTCCTGCCAATCTCGGAGAGGCTCATCGTAATGCAGTACCAGCAGGCAAAGTACCTCCGGCGAGCTGACTATCAGGTAAATCAAGAAATTAATCTCTAAGGATTGTAACGGTCAGGAAATGTGCTGTATACAGGTATGTTAATTACAAATGTCGTGTAATTGTCGTGTTTATGTAGTTGGAAAGTTACCTTTATAAGGCTGACATTTGAATAAAAAAATTAAAATGGAAACAGGAAAATTAATCAGGGATCTCAGGATAAAAAAGGGGATGACCCAGGAAGAGTTAGCAGAAAAAACAGAAGTTAGTGCCAGGACCATCCAGCGCATTGAAAATGGAGATGTAGATCCGAGGGCTTACACACTTCAGATGATTGCGAAAGCGCTGGAAGTTGATTATGATCTTTTTTTAGAGATTGAACCAGATGAAGAACAGGAAATACAAAAGGTTAATTCCGGCAACTGGATGGGATTTATACATCTGAGCGGAATAATACCTCTTATATTCCCGACAGTAATTATCTGGAATATGAAGAAGGAAAAAACAAAAGGTATGTCGAAGCATTACCAGGATGCCATTAGTTCTCAGTTAATAGCATGGATTGCCATTCTTGCCACATTATGGATCTATTGGAGAGCACATCAGCCGATCCCGTTAATAATAGTATTCTTTGCCAATGGTGTATTTTCAATATTAAATGCTGTTAATGCTGTTTCAGGTAAGCCGTATAAGCATATTACTTTCTTTAAACACAAAAAGATAAAAGAGGAATTAAAATAAATCAACGTTGCCTGACGCTATTGATCAGCAACAGGCGAGGGTGAACACAATTAAATAAAAGTTAATTTTATCGGAGTAAAAAGATATCAGATGAAAAGACTTTTATTCTTTGCAGCTCTATGCATTTTGACAGCCACTGCCGGAGCACAAAATCGTGTCTCCGTAAAGCCAAGAATACTTATAAGCACTGATATCGGGGGAACAGATCCTGATGACAATCAGTCAATGACACATTTACTGATGTATAGTGACTTCTTTTCTATTGAAGGACTCGTCTCCTCACCCTCGTACGGAAAAGGCAGTAAAGAAGAAATCATCCGGATGATAGGTGTGTATGAAAAAGACTTTCCTGAACTTAAAAAACATAATAAACACCTGGCAAAACCGGACTACCTGCGTTCAATCGCAAAACAAGGCCGGCAGGGAAATGCCCCTTTTGCAGGCTATACAGAAAAAACTGAAGGTTCTGAGTGGATAATTAAATGTGCAAAGAGGAAGAAGACACAACCTCTCTGGATTTTATGCTGGGGAGGGCTCGAAGATATTGCCCAGGCACTTCATGATGCCCCTGCAATTCAAAACAAGATCCGGATTTACTGGATCGGGGGTCCTAATAAAAAATGGAGCGCAAACAGCTATGCCTATATCGTTGAGAACTTCCCGGATCTATGGTTTATTGAAGTCAATTCAAGCTATTACGGCTTCTTTTCTGATAATAATGCCCCGGACACCATTAATGTTTCCGGATATTATGACAAAATAATTCACGGCGCCGGCAATCTGGGCAATGATTTCAGGAATTATTATAACGGACAGATCAAAATGGGAGATTCCCCTTCTGTTTTCTATATGATGGATGGCAATCCCGAAAATCCCGGACGTGAAAGCCGGGGTGGAAGTTTTGAGAGGATGAGTCACAGCCCCCGGATCGTATTTAATACGACAACCACCCTGAAAGATACGGTTGCTTTTTGTTCAATCCTTGAATTTCATTTTAAAGGAAAAGAGATAAATATTCCCGCTGATTCCATCTGCTTCCGGATGGAAGTGCCTTATGGAAAATCTATCCAGGAATGGCCCGGTTATTACATGGGTAAAGGAGATTATGCAATAAGATACATTCCTAAGACAGCTGAGACTTTAAAATACCGGTTTCCATCATCTATTGAAGAAATCAACGGTCTGGAAGGAAGTATCGTTGTTGATAATTTATGGCCGGGAAGAACACATGAAACAGATTATCGGACGGGTGAAAACTGGTTTACCGACAAGTCAGACAGAAACCTCTACGATGGAAAGATACAGGGAGGGAAGACTGTATCAAAATGGAGAGTGGAGATATTGAATGACTGGGCAGAGCGCTGGGAATGGCTGAAATAAAAACTCGGCACAACCAGTACCCTGAAAATTCGCTTCCCGCTGAAAGAATAAAGTGCTTGTCAGAGTGAGTGTCCGCCTTCGCAAGTGCTAAAGCCATCCATCTGGGGTTCATTCCTGGGTGGATGGATTTTTATTAAAAATAAACTTGACTTGTATAGTATTAGTTTTTATATTTGATATAGTCAATGTTTTTAATCAGATAACTAACAAATTCTTATTGCTATGGGAAAAAATCAGCACGTAATTCCAAGTGGGAAAAAATGGGGTGTAAAAGGAGAAGGCAATGAAAAACTTACTAAAGAATTTGACACTCAAAAAGAGGCTATTGATTTTGCAAAACAAATTGCACAGAATCAAAAATCTGAACTTGTTATTCATAATAAAGAAGGTAAGATTCGCGATAAAGACAGTTTTGGCAATGATCCTAATCCTCCGAAGGACAGAAAGCATTAGTATTTACTCCCAGCTGAATTCTCTTCTCTGATTATTCTTAAAGAATAGCAGACATAATTGCTTAAGGATAAACAATAAAATTGAAATGGAAGAATATTTGAGAACGATGAATGAATAACAAGAATTATTTACAGTTGCAAATTACTTTAGGTTTTTCAAAGAAAGATTTGACATTGAAAAACCTATTGTGAATGAGAGAAGAAATATTTATAAAATAACCCAGGTATCATCAAAATCAACCCCAAAGGAAACCTTCCGGATATTGTATCGAATTACGCTTACTGAATCCTTCCGCAGGGCCGTTATAGACAATATTAACGCTATCAGCGAGATAAATAGTTTCGAGACCACAATATGATATCATACAACCGCTGATTTGGTACATTGGTTTTGCTCGAAAAAGATCCGAAGCCTTTTCAAAAGCACAAGAGTCAAATTCCATTGCAAATTCTTAAAATGTATGCCTTTAAACCAAAATAAACATTCTGGAACTATTTGAATTTGTGCGTGTTAGATAATTGTTGAAAAAATAATGAGTTTTTTGTGTCACAAAATAGCACTTTCCTACATGTAGAATATATAAAGTAAATTACTAAGTCGCTATTTGGTAATATTCAGAGTGTCTATTCTCAATGGCAGCTTTTAGTGGTTCAACTGTTAAATATTTTTGATAATGTTCTCTTTTAAGTCTCCCTATCATTGAAAATTCACTGCATATGATATATGATAATCATCTAATCTAATACTAAAAGACCCAGAAAACTAATTACCATATTTTGCTTAGTTTTTAGAAAACTAATCGAAAAGGGAGTTTAAAATCTTTCTTATGACTCAAAATTTCAAATAAAAGAGCCCTATCCCAATTATTCTGTGAGAAATAATATTGGACGGGATAAGGCTCAGGTTGAATAATTAAAAACGCATCAAAAATGAAAAAAATAAACTCATTTATTAAACCTTTGTACATTTTTTTTGCAATAATTACATTTTTATCATCCTGCAAAAAAGAAACCATTGCTACCGACACATCTATTTCAAAAGAAATTGAGAAAATTGAAACAATGTTTGTAAATGGTGATACCAAGGTTGAAACTTTTCTTTCACAGGGTGAAACAAAAATTGAAACAAAAGCTTCGGATGAATATTTGGCTGGGGTTCTCAGGCTATCAGAACGTCCTTCTTTTAAGCCAAAACAATCAAGCAAAACTAGTGATCGAGTTGGTGTAATTAAAGAATACGGACAGTCATGTGGATCTTATGATTTACTCGAGATAACTATGGATTGTGAAGATAGAAGGAATGCTAACTCAACATCTGGATGGAAAGGGGACAATATTGTAACCGCAAATGTTACTTTGAAGTTTTGTTTAGTTCCAAAGTCAGTATTTCAAAGCTCCAAATATTATAAATATGCCGTGCTTTCGCTTGATTATGGATGGGTAAGCATGATAGAAAGATATTTTGATAATGAGGATGGGACGAGCATTAACAATGTAAAGCTCAATGGAGTAACATTAACAGCAAGTCAGATTTATGATCAATTGGGTAATGGAATTGTTCAAGATAATAATACGCAACTATGCTTTATTGTTTATGATCAGGATCCTGTGAATGGTATGGAGTCTTTTCCAGATCTTTCTATACCATATGGGGTTTTTGGTTACTTTAATGTCCCTGGTTCAGCAAGCGCAAAAGGCTATATTCATACTGATGATGAAGATACAAATAATGCAAATGGGGAATGGTATAATTGGTACTTCATCCCAAAACCAGGTAATGAAACATATTTCTTATATGTTCAAGATCTAATAAAACCGACTGAAGCAGATGGCTCTAACACGACTATGTACATGTCCCGAGTCAGAATTTAATATTTAGGTTCGTTATTTGAGTATCTGGAATCTATTACAACAACCATTGATTTTCACTCATTTATGGAACATATATAAATATAAATGATTCCAGATACTCATTAATCTTTATAAAGATAGAGGCAATATAATCCACCCTCATTTATTAATACGGTACGAATGAAAAATTTAACATTCCTTATTTTTATTTTCACTTTCTATCTCACTGTTACAAATGCATGTAAAAGTGAAGATAAAAATAGAGATAATATTGTAGCATCAATAGATGACGAAAATTTATATATTGAAGAAATCGATTTAAATGTAAAACAGGAATTATATAATGAGCTTTATAAGATCTATTTGATTCGCAAAAAGCAAGTAGATAAAACAATTAATAGAAAAATTATTCTGTTAGAAGCACAGAAGTATCACATATCAGCAGACAGCTTACTAAATCATTTAATTATTCCCCAAATTGATTCAAATAAATTTTTGAGTCTTGAAGGTAATATTCATAATGAGATTATTGGAAATCCTAATCCAAATAAATCACAAAAAAAGAATATGTCATTCCTTCCTGAAAATCAAAACAATAGAATAAGTAAATTCAATGAGTATCAACTTAAGAAATATTTGGATTCTTTAAGGGTCTTATATAAAGTAACTATAAACCTTCAACCCCCAAAAATTCCTAATGAAATAATCGACAGAATAAGTATGCATTGTAAAGGGAATATGAAGTCACCTGTTACAGTCTGGTTAATTTCAGATTTAGAATGTAGTTCTTGTAAAGAGGCTAAACCTATTTATGACACAATATTCAAAAATTATAATGGTAAAATAAAAATTGCTTATTCTTACTTTTCTGATGCTGTGACAATTTCATCATTAGCACTTGAATGTGCATCGACACAGAATAAATTTTGGGAAATGTACAATTACCTGGATGATGCGAAGAAAATTCCAAGCTTAAATTCAATCTTAAATATTGGAGAAAAGATTGGTCTTAATATGAAAACATTTATTTCGGAAATACAAGATTCAACAACATACTATAAAATTTTATACAATTTTGAACGTATTAGTAATGCAGGATTTCTGGGAACTCCAATGGTCGTGATAAATGGCAAGGTCATAAGTAATCCAACTTCTAAAGAGGAGATTGAAAATATAATTGAGTATGAACTGTCTGGGGTTAAATAATTTATTGAGAGTTTTTTTATTAATAGCCTTTCTCTTTTTTTCCGAAAGGCTGAGTTTTGCTCAATCTTTCACAATTTCAGGCAAAATAAAAAGCTCTGAGAGTGGGGAAGTTCTCCAGGGAGTAAATAGCCTTATAGAAAATAGTTCTGTGGGAACAACATCTAACGAATATGGTTTTTACTCTCTTAAGATGAATTCAGCATCAGGCGTATTATTGTATTCTTATTTGGGTTATAAAGAAAGAAGATTGGAAATCTCAATTTTTTCGGATACAACTATAAACATCGAACTAACTCCAATAGCATTCGAAATAAACGAAGTTGTTATATCAGGAAATTCACACAATAACATCATGAAACCCCAGATGAGCTTGAATAAATTATCAATCCATACAATAAAAAGGATTCCACAAGTTGCCGGGGAACCAGATATATTAAAATCCCTCCAATTCACCCCAGGGGTAACTACTTCAAACGAAGGAACGAACAGCATATCCGTCCGTGGTGGTTCATTTGGACAAAACCTTGTTATACTCGACGAAGCCATTCTGTTAAATCCCAATCATGCACTTTCGCTATTCTCTACATTCAACCCTGACGTCATAAGTTCAGTTGATTTTTACACTTCTGCATTCCCGTCAAAATATGGCGGACGACTATCCTCAATAATTGATGTTAGGATGAAGGAGGGGAATAATAAAAAGTATGTAATAACTGGCGGAGTTGGATTGATCTCATCTCGCTTAACTATTGAGGGGCCCGTTAAGAAAGAGAAATCCTCCTTCATTCTTTCTGGAAGGTATAGCTATGCTGGACTCATTGTAAATCAAGTTGCAAAATTAAAATCAACTTTCCCCGCATTAAAAAATTTCAAAAGTGGAAATGAAATTAATTTCTGTGACCTTAACGGGAAATACAACATTGAACTGAATAAAAGAAATCATTTATTTGTTTCAGGTTATTGGGGTCACGATCATTTCTTCTTTAAAAACTTTAGCGATAATTTTAGTTTGGACTGGGGCAATGAAACATCAACGATCAGATGGAATCACATATTTAATCCAAAATTGTTCACAAATTCAACATTCGTTTATAGTCATTATTATTATGACTATCGTCTGTTAAAAGATACAAGGAATTTTATATGGCAAGCCAGAATGACAAATTTTCAGATAAAGTCAGATTTTGATTTTTATGCAAATAGCAAAGTAAAATTATCTTATGGAGTCTTTTCAGGGTTAACTGTTACTTTGCCAGGAAAGATTTCTCCAATTGATACTACATCTGTAATTAAACCATTTTCATTGAACAACAGGAATTCGATGGAGGTTGGTGCTTATGCTGAAGTAGGCTATAAGATTTGGGCACCTGTTGAAATTAAAATTGGGGTACGTGGTACATCTTTTTCAGAGATAGGTAAGACAACCATTTATGATATCAACCCAAATAATGGGTCCATAATTGATACCGTGCATTATTCATTTGGTGAAAGAATCAAAACTTTTTATAATTTTGAACCAAGATTGCTTGTTAACTTTATTCTCGCCTCCAATTCTTCATTAAAGCTTTCTTATACTGGAACAACCCAGTATTATCATCTTCTTTCAAATTCAAGCATCGGAATGCCAACTGATATCTGGATTCCATCAGGAATGAAGTTAGCCCCTCAGGAATCAAGACAGTTTAATATAGGTTTCTACCATGATTTTATTAATGATAAACTCGAATCCTCTATTGAGATTTACTACAAAAGAATGGATCATATTATAGATTTTAAAGACAATGCCGATCTATTTCTTAATAATAAAATTGAAGTTCAACTTCTTACAGGTTATGCAATTGCTTATGGTTCAGAATTATATATAAAAAAAGACTATGGAAAGATTAAAGGCTGGATTAGTTATTCCCTTTCGAAAGTAACAAATCATATTACTGGCATCAATAATAACAAACCTTATTCACCAACCTATGATAAACCCCACAATCTTAAAATTGTAATGTTTTACGATATAAGTAAAAAATGGACTTTCTCTTCATCTTTTGCACTTTGCTCAGGTAGTACCGTGACCGTTCCAGCAGGAACTTTCCAATATTACGGCGCCTCATTTAATTACTACTCTCAGCGTAATGCATATCGGGTACCTGCATTTCACCAACTCGATATTTCTATTTCATATCATCCAAAAACCAAGAAGAAGTTACAATCCGAAATTCTTCTAGCTATAAATAATGTTTATAATAGGAAAAACGTTTTTATGTTATATAGCCGTCCTGATCAATATAGTCTTGATCAATCAAAAACCTATAAGCTATACTTATATGGAATTTTCCCCTCATTTGCCTATAATTTTAAGTTTTAAATTCTTTTATCATGCTAAAGAACAGTTTATTTCTTTTATTTCTTTTCACAATTCTATCATCATGTTCAGAGGAGTTTAATATAAAAGTCCTTGATTATAGTGATAAAGTGGTTTTAGAAGGAGCAATTACAAACGAGGAGGGACCCTATTTCTTTAAACTAAGTCTTAGTCAGGATTTATCAATAAAAAAAGAGCGGTTGGGTATAAAAGATGCTTTCATAGTAATAAGTGATAATATCGGTATAGTTGATACATTAAAACAATTGCCAACCTACATTCAGAGGCATCCAAAGTGGTTATACTATTTTATATCAATTAAAAAATATTCTGGTGTAATAGATACGATACGATTAATTGGTGGAGATACAACTTATTTAAGAGGAATCTATTACACTACCAAAATTCAAGGAAAGCCTGGGAATAAATATTCTCTCAAGATTATTTATAGAAACTCCGTTATTCAAGCTGCTGAGGAAATGCCAAATGTTCCAGTAATCGATTCAGTACAGTTTAGGGAGCAATTTTTAGAAAAAGATGGGCAGAACTATTTTGTACCTTTTCTATTTTTCAAAGAACCAAAGGACCAGACAAATTTTTATATGTTCAATTTCGGCAGTGATAATTTATATAATCTTATTTATGGTACTTCACATGTGTGGAATTTTTCAATTTTAAATGATACATACCTTACGGACTATGTTTCAGGTTTTAATCTGGATGATGGAGCAAGTCCTGTTGGCCAGGAAGATTTTTTCTATTTCAATCAGGGAGACAAGTCAAAAATTCGTATGCTTTCTCTTTCTGAGAATGCATATAACTATTACGAGGCATTATTAAAGCAATTTGAAAATGATGGAGGAGCATACTCTCCAACACCTGCGAGCCCACCAACTAATTTAACAGGTAATGCGCTTGGTTATTTTAGAGCTTCTGCTGTATCTGAGATTGACCTGATAGTAAAATAATCGTCATAAAGTAAAAGACTTTTTGCAAGCATTTTAAAGCCACACTGGCTGGATCTCGAACCAACGAGCCTGCAAATAGAAGACTCAAGTCAATGACATTAGATTTGTTAAATACGATTCAAAAGTATATGATATTAATTACTATCTATCAAATCTTAAAATAGATGGAGTTAAAAATCCTTGTGCTCTTACTAATAAATGGAAATAACAGATAGATACAATTATTTGTTTCAGTATAGTTTCAGTAAGAGTCGTAAGAAAAAAGCGCATTCAGAGTGAGTGTCCGCCTTCACTAAAGCTACGGCGGACCAGGCGAGACAAATAGAGTGAAAGTGCTCGCTCCCGCTCCCACTCTCACTCTTTTTTGTTGACCCACCTGGGCTCGAACCAGGACTCTGCGGAACCAAAATCCGTCGTGTTGCCAATTACACCATGGGTCAGTGTCGTTTGACGGTGCAAAACTAAATATTTTTTTCGATTGTAATACAGGATGACCGCCTGTTGGTATTCTTTTACCATATCCCCTTCCCCCGGAAAGCCACTTTCAATACCGCAAGGTGAGAGTCAAATGCTATTTCGTGCCGTTCTGGTTGAAAAGCGTGGGATCAGGCTCCTCAAAAAGCGAAGGATGCTCCTCGTCAAAACGCTTCAGAATAGCCGTCATAAGCGTCTCACGCAGAAATTCAGATTTATTCTTTATCCTGAACCTGCTGCAGTAAATGTTCAGCGCCCTCATCTCCCTTTCATTCAGCATCACAGTGATCCTGTTCGTGCGCTTCAGCTTCTCAGCTTTGTATTGTGTGTGCCTTACCACTCTGTCGGGCTTGTTTCAGGCAAAATTATGAAATCGGGTCAAGCCCGGGAAGAGCCAGCGCCTACAGGTTTTGAACATAAAAAAAGAAACAGCCTGTATATGACAGGCTGTCAGTATGTTATAATATTGACAACTTTAGGTCCAATCCCCTCCATTCCGTTTAGCATTGGGAATTAGCCCCCCTT